>Ga0075364_10000221_pt1 | contig 26977 bp, 25 predicted proteins | sample EndMetdeltDD1764_FD_71517 | JGI IMG/M metagenome (GOLD analysis project Ga0075364, IMG submission 71517) | Populus endosphere microbial communities from Tennessee, USA - Endosphere MetaG P. deltoides DD176-4 | ecosystem: Host-associated > Plants > Roots > Endosphere | place: USA: Tennessee... | reverse complement strand
GTCTTTGAATAAAATCATCAATTGATATCCCCTGTTTTTTTGCATCACTCGCTGCCGTAATTGCTTCTTCAAACGATGTCACTCCTTCAGACAAACTTATCGCAGCCAAATCGCTCTTTTTCTTTTTATCCATCAACGTGAGCGCTGCCGACATATCTTTATCAGATTGCTGCAATTTGTAATCAGCTTTCTTGAGCGGTTGTGACATAAAAAAGTTGAGCACTGTGTCACGAACTCGCCGCATAAAATAAAAGGGATGATCAGGGAGCAGACCAGGATAAGGCAGCTGATACGCAACAGGTGTCGGAGTAAGCGATACAGCGTCCTCTGCGTGTACTGGAGTTACTAAAGGGAGTAACACAAATCCAATCAAAGCGATGAGCCATCCCTTGATATGTTTTTTACGATTCATGCTCTGTTATTCCCAACGTTTCCAAAACTAACGCTAAACTCTCCTCGGCATTATGCGAGTAGGTATTTACTACTAAATCATAGTATTTTTTATCCCAATAAACCCAGTCAGCATCATCGGCTGCATATAATCTTCGCCACTTGCTTAGATCATTTTGCTCTCGCTCAAGCACTTCAGCTTTTGCATCCTCAACCGGAATATTCTCTCGATTGACCAAGCGATCGATTCGAATATCCGTTTTGTCCCCACTCTCGTCAGCACAGATGACTCCTACTTTAAAGACGCCCTCAACTCCTTGCGCGCAAAACCCAGCTAATTTACTTTCGAGGACAATATGTTTATCTTCTTTGAGAATTTGTTTTTGTTTATCTTCAAAGAGCACATCTTCTTCATCAGGACGAAGTTTGGTGTCTTTTGTTGCGACGTTCATCTTCTTGCGAATAGCTTCCCAAAAAACGTCTCCCCCTTCCATTCGTCTCCATCCGAGCGTTTCAGCTAAATGCTTTCCCAGTGACGTCGACCCCGCACCAATTCTCCCTGAGACAGTAATAATACGGATACCGGGTAAGTCTATAGGTTTCTTCATATGGATTACTCTTCTGTTGGTGGCTGCGTTGGTGCAGATGATGGTTGGGCGGCTGGTGTCGTTTGATCTGGTGCTGCTGGTTGCATCGGCGCGGGCATTGGAGCAGCTGGTTGGATAGGATTAGTAGCAGGAGCCGTTGGTGCGACTGCAGGGTTTTGCGAAACAGGTGCAGGGACTTCAGGTAATGCTGGTTGAGCGCTTGGGAGAGAAACTGGAGTAGGAGTTGGTACCGTTGGCGTTGGTGTCTCTGAAGGCGTTGCAGCTGCTGTTGTTTGTTGCGCTGGTGCTGATTCAGAAAGTTTTGATCCAACAGTAATGGTTTGTTCGACCAGTCGATTGGCATAACCGTATTCATTGTCATACCAAGCAATGACTTTAAGCATCGTTCCTCCAACAACTTGTGTCAGTGAGAGATCGACAATACTTGAATGTGAGTTGCCAATGATATCACTTGAGACAATTGGATCTTCGGTTACTGCCAAGACGCCTTTATACACAGGTGTTTCTGATTCTTTACGGAACACCTCATTAACTTCCTCTATCGTTACTTCCTTTTTCAAAATAAAGGTAAAGTCTGCGAGCGAACCGACAGGAACGGGAACCCTAATTGAAAGACCGCCAAAGATACCTTTAAGTGGAGGGAATGCTTCACCTGCTGCGGTGCTTGCTCCAGTAGATGTTGGCACAATGTTTAATGCAGCAGCTCGAGCGCGTCGATAATCTTTATGTCCCCCATCATGCAGCTTTTGGTCTGAGGTATAACCATGAATCGTCGTCATCATTGCTTTATCAATGCCAAAGTGTTGTTGCAAAATCTTTGCAACGGGAGTGATACAATTGGTGGTGCAAGAAGCATTGTTGATAATCTTCTCACCATTATATTTATCGTCATTAATGGAGATAACATATGTTGGAACTTCGTCCCCTTTTGCAGGAGCGGAAAGCACTACCGTCTTTGCACCAGCTGTGAGATGAGCTTTCAATTTTTCGGCTGTTGTAAAGTGTCCGGTTGATTCAATAACAACATCAACATTCAAATCTTTCCATGGCAAAAGGCTTGGATCCTTTTGGGAATAAACAGGAATTTCTTTATTATTAACGATGAGAGAACCGAGTAAATCTTTTTTTGTTGCGTCTTCATTGGGCTTAACAGTTACTTCTTGAGGGAGGAGACCATAGACACTATCGTATTTGAGGAGGTACATCCAGCCTTGGATATCAGTTGAAGATCCGGCATTAATGGCGACGACATCGATGTCCTCGTTATGCCATTGGAGAATAACTCGATGAGCTGTTCTTCCAATTCTCCCGTATCCATTAATTGCGACACGTACCATAAAATTAGTATATACCCGACTTTCTCAGATATCAAGAGGAAAACTATTTTGTCTGAAATTATGTATACAAGAATGTCGACAAATGTTTGTGAAATGTCCAGCACCTCGTCCATAAGCTTCTTATAATTATTCTTGTAATGACAAACTTATCAAGCAATCCATGGCAACGCTCCCAAGCAGAGCTCACTAAGGCAGGAAAGCTTTTAAATATTGATCCCCTTTTGCTCGCACATCTTTCAGAGCCGGAGAGAATTATTGAAGTCTCTCTCCCACTCGTTCGTGACAATGGAGAGAAAGAAGTGCTCAAAGGTTATCGCATCCAACACAGTAATATTCTTGGACCATATAAAGGCGGTCTCCGCTATCATCCACAAGTTTCGATGGATGAAGTAAAGGCTCTCTCCTTTTTGATGACCATGAAAAACGCGTTGATCAATATTCCCTTAGGTGGAGGGAAAGGCGGTATCACCGTTGATCCCAAAAAACTTTCTGAGCGAGAACTAGAACGGCTCACTCGCATGTTTACTCGGCGACTTGGCAATATTATCGGTCCTGAAATTGATATCCCCGCCCCTGACGTTAACACCAATGCTATTGTTATGTCCTGGATAGCAGATGAATATCGAAAAATATTTGGCGAGAATACAGTGGCGGTTGTCACAGGTAAGCCATTAGCACAAGGTGGATCGCTAGGAAGACCAGAAGCGACAGGTCTTGGTGGAGCTTATGCACTCCTAGCGATCCTTAAAAAGCTCGGCAAAGATCCGAAAAAAATGACAGCAGCTGTGCAGGGATTTGGGAACGTCGGACGTAATGTCGCCTACTTTCTGCAACAAGCCGGAGTCCGGATCGTCGGGCTATCTGACTCAAAAGGAGGAATTTATATTCCCGGAGGGGTTGCGGACATCGAACAGATCGAACGCTGTAAGGAACAGAAAGGATACCTGGCAGGATGTTATTGTGTCGGCTCTGTTTGTGATATCAACTATAAGACAAAAGTGAATGGACGAGATATATCCCCTGCTGAAGTACTGGAACTACCAGTTGATATCATCATCCCTGCTGCATTAGAGAACTCAATTACCAAAGACAATGCCAAAAAGATTCAAGCATCGATCGTCTTAGAAATGGCCAATACGCCAACAACACTTGATGCCGATGAAATCTTACGAAAGAAAAACGTCATGGTCATCCCCGATATCCTTGCCAATGCCGGTGGCGTCGCAGTAAGTTACTTTGAATGGTATCAAAACATGCATCATGAATCATGGACTAAAGATAAGGTATTTAAAAAGCTCCATAGCAAGATGAATCGAGCAGTAGATAGTGTCTACAAGCTCTCTGAAGAATACGGTGTTACCCAACGAGAAGCTGCCTTTATGTTTGCACTCAAACGTCTTGAGAAAGCTTGGAAAACCCATCCCATGGCCCAACCGATACTCTATGAATGATCGATCTCTTAGTCGCAATCTTGCCCTCGAATTTGTCCGTGTCACTGAAGCAGCTGCCATCGCCGCCAGTGAATGGATTGGTCGAGGAGAAAAACACACAGCTGATCAAGCCGCGGTTACCGCCATGCGTTCCCGCTTGAATGATATCGACTTTAATGGGACGGTCGTCATTGGCGAAGGAGCAAAAGATGAAGCACCAATGCTCTATACCGGTGAGAAAGTCGGAACAGGCAAAGCTCCGCACATGGATCTTGCGATTGATCCGTTAGAGTGCACGGATAGTGTTGCCTATGGGAGATACAATGCCCTCGCCGTCGTCGCTGCTGGTGAGAAAGGAACCTTACTCAATGCTCCTGACACCTATATGGAAAAGATCGCGGTCGGACCACAAGCAGCAAAGGTAATCGATCTTACTGCATCAATCGCTATCAATATTGCCAATGTCGCCAAAGCTTTGGGGAAAGACAAAAAAGAAATAACCGTTATCGTGCTGGATCGAGAGCGGCATCAAAACATGATTGAAGAGATACGAGCAACCGGCGCGCGAATCCGACTCATTTCTGATGGAGATGTCGCCGCAGCGATTGCGCCAAGCCTTGAAGAAAGTGATATCGATATGCTTATGGGAATCGGCGCAAGTACCGAGGCAGTCCTGGCAGCAACCGCAATTAAAATATTGGGCGGACAAATATTATGTCGCTTTGCTCCACAATCAGAGAAACAAAAACGAATTGTTCACGATGCAGGACTCGATACTAAAAAGATCTTTACCAGCGAAGATCTCGCAAAAGGCAAAGACCTTACCTTCACAGCCACGGGCGTCATTGATGGACCATTGCTTAATGGCGTTGTATTTAAACAGCACCGAATCATCACCCACTCTATCGTCATCCGAGGCATTTCAGGAACTGTACGGTTTATTACCACCGAGCATCATGTCCATCGGTTGTAACCCCTCTTTTATGAAAAAGATATCTTACATTGATGATACGACAATTAAAAATAAACGAGTCCTTCTTCGAGCAGACTTTGATGTCTCACTTACGCCGCAACACACTATCGCCAATGATGCGCGCATACGACAAAATATTCCAACAATTAAACACCTCCTCCAAAATAATAATCGAATTATCTGCGTTGCCAAACTTGACCGTCCGGTCAAACGAGATCCAAAATCCTCACTACAAGTCGTCGTCGATCGCCTGCAGTCATATCTTCCTGAAACGAAAATCACGCTTATCGATGATTTTCTTTCGGAAGATAAAAAACGTTTTATAGGGCAATCAAATAAAGAGATCTTTGTATTGGAAAACATTCGTTTCTATCCCGGAGAAAAAAAGAATGATCTCGAGTTTGCGAAGTCACTAGCTGCACTTGCGGACATTTATATCAATGATGCTTTCGCCGTCTCTCACCGCGCGGAAGCATCATTGGTACGTGTCCCCACACTCCTTCCCTCCTACGGTGGATTATCGTTGAAAAAAGAGATCGAGGCGATTGGCAAAGCGATTAAGAAACCAAAACGACCGCTCGTTGCTATCGTTGGCGGCGCCAAGATTTCGACCAAGCTAAACCTCATTAACAAACTCATTGACCGGGCAGATTATGTTATTTTGGGCGGTGGACTTGCCAATGTTTTCTTCAGAGCACAGCGATATTTGATTGGCAATAGTATTTGTGAATATGAAATGGTGCAAAAGGCAAGACAGCTGCTTTTTCTTGCAGCACAACAGAATACTGCCCTTGTCCTCCCAACAGATGTCATTGTGGGTGATCCAAAAAACTTTGAGAGGGCTGGGGAAATAAGAAGGATTGGCGATAAAATTACTGCAAGTGAATCAATTCTCGATATTGGCCCAGAAACGAAAGCGCTCTATGGAAATATCATCGGAAAAGCAAAAACAATTCTGTGGAATGGTCCTGTAGGATTATTTGAGAACCCTGCATACCGTGACGGAACGGATTTTATCTATTACGCAATCGCACACAACGAAAATGCCACTTCCATCGTCGGCGGCGGAGACACATTGGCAGCAATTGCGAAAAAAGAATACTTGGATAAGATAACCCACATCTCAACAGGTGGTGGCGCGATGTTGGAGTTTATTGAAAAAGGAACATTGCCGGCTATTGAAGCGCTGAAGAGATAAACCCAACTTACGTGATCTTATCACGAATAGCATGCTTTAATTCTGCATCAGTAATAATCGTACTTTTCCCCTGAAATGCGTTAGCATGTAATTCTGGTACCGTAAGATCTTTTGGCAATTGATAAAGGAGAGACGAAGAAAACGTGGTGAGTCCCCCATTCTTTTCTACGACATCTTTTAATACAAATCCTGGATAAGAAGCGATCACAGCTCGACAAGTATCTCTCCCAGCAGCTAAGAAATCTTCAATACCACGATATTGATATCCCACATGAAACGCAATATGCGGTTTCTCTTTCCGATTACTCTTTTCATCTAATACCTCACTTACCTTAAGCAGTTTGTCGGCCATCACCGCGTTTCTCAAAAAAACAGTGAGATCTTCAGGATGACCAAGCGTAAGGAGATTCGAGCATTGAGACAGAAGATTACGTGTTGCCTCTGTTTTAATGGCCGCTGTGCCACTATCGGCTACTTTCCCAACAGAAGGAGAGAGTCCCCATGCAGCTGCAGCAGCGAGTCCTGCTTTTAAAATTCTTCTTCGGCCAGTTCCAGCAGCTTTCCCAGCTGATTCTTCTCTATTTAATTGATTTCGTAGATAAAGGCTAATCAAACCAACAGTCCCTTCAGCTATTTGAGCACCTGCAGTAAGGTTAATCTGAAAAGAATCAGGGATAACGTCTCCAAACATAATGGGAATTCGTTCATTTGATGCTTGAATAAGGGTTCTATTGGGTAAAGCTTTCCTTCCTTCTCCTAATTCTTCAGGACCAGCCGTTATTGATCCTTCTGGGTCAGCAAAAATCTTAGCTAAAGAATCCCGAGGACTTTCTTGAAATAAGACATCAGTGCCTTTTGGAAGATTCAGCTGTTTTTCAGCACCTGTTTCAGAATGCACGTCATAAATACCAGTGAAGCGCCCGCTCGGTGTATTTACTGTTTTTTCCGTATCACGAGCTAGTATTCCCAACTCTTTACCAGCGGCAACCCCAGCAACTCCGGCAAGAACCACTCCTGTTTTTTTTGCACCTTTTATAACATCTCGTCGAGAAGGCTGCTCTAATGAATCTATATCCATATGCTTATCATAATCTATTTGGAAGTTATTACCGCTTGTTAGTTCGTAAACTCTTGGCTATACATCTTCCCATAGATTCCCCCATCAATTACTCCAATGCCAATCTTATTAAAGTTTGGATTGAGAATATTTGCTCGATGACCAGGGCTGTTCATGAGTCCTTGCATCGCAAGCTCGGTACTAGGAGCGAGTGCAAGATTCTCGCCTGCGTAGGTGAAATCAATCCCAGCTGCTGCCATACGATCAAAGGGAGATTCACTCTCGGGTGTGTAATGAGAGAAATAACCCCGCGCAAACATATCTCGTGAATGACTTCGGGCAACCTCAGCAAGTTCTTCATCAAAAAAAACAGGAGCAAGTCCATGTCGTACTCGTTCCGTGTTCACAAGCTTAAACATCTCCTGCTCTGCTTCGTGATCAACGGTCCCCTTCTTTACTTTGAAATTAAGCGTGACAATCTCATTGCTTTCAGGCTTTACGGTCATGAAGGTAAGGGTTTCGTCAAGTGCGCCACCAAAGACATCATTAAGTCGATTTTCAAAAAACGACGTATTGGCAACGAGCTTGGAACCAACTGTCGATCCAGTCACGAGTTTTTTAATTATTGGTGAGGAAGGAAGCGATACAACCACACTTAACAGAAACGACAACAGGATAAAGGCAGAGACAATGCCAGGGAGAATTCCCAACCAATGATCGATTTTCTTAAAAGATTGGTAGACGACATGAGCTGGTGGTAATGTTGGTAGGTACCTAATCCCCCGACGAGAAAGTAGGCTAAGAACGATTTCACTGATAAACGCTACTAAGAAAAATCCACCAGCATTGGCAAATCCAATTGGCATCGAAAAGGTAATCGTCAAGAGTTTGCCCACAACAGCATATGATTTAAGCGCTATAATAAAGGAGAGAATAAAGCTCATAAGATCTAGAAGTGCCAACGTAAATCCTAAAACAAATCCTTCGTAGGCATAGAAAGCAAAGACCATGAGAATAAGCAGATCGAGGAGGTTAAATCCGGCGATTCCGGTTTGAGCGAGTTGAGCAATCATGAAGGAAACATTTTCCATTTACCATATTAGTATAACCGATTTGTCGATTCCGATACAGATCTGGTAAAATGGATAGACAGATAGAGCTATGATTAAGCGATATAAAAAAGTTGTGAAGAAAGCGAAAGGCGTATCCGTCTCTTTCAGTAAAAAAAAGTTACTCTTTGGATTGATTCCTCTTGGTGTCCTTATTTTATTAGTGTTAGGCTTTTTCTACTTTTTCGTCTTGAAAGATCTCCCCTCTCCAACCAAGCTCGGTAATACATCAGCCTCTTACTCCACCCATATCTATGATCGCAATGGCGAGCTACTCTATACTATCTATGGTGAACGCAATCAAACGTTTGTTCCCTTGAATAAAATCCCTAAATCAATTCAACAAGCTACCATCTCGATTGAAGATAAAGATTTCTACCATCATGGAGCCGTTGACTTCCGGGGTATTGCCCGTGCTTTTTACTCGAGCGTTTTCCATAAGCAATTGCAAGGAGGATCAACCTTAACCCAACAGTTAGTAAAGAATGGACTCCTGACACCTGAGCGAACAATTATCCGAAAGATTCGGGAAGTCACACTAGCAGTTGCTGTTGAAGTCTTACATTCAAAAAATGAAATCTTGGAAATGTATCTCAACCAAGTCCCGTATGGTGGAACTGCCTATGGTGTCGAAGCAGCCGCCCAAACCTTTTTTGGCAAACACGTTAATGAACTTACCCTTGCTGAGCAAGCATATCTTGCTGGCTTACCAGAATCACCAAGTACACTTTCCCCTTTTGGTTCTCATCCTGAACTGGGGAAGAAACGACAAGAAGAAGTGCTGAGAAAAATGAATGAGCAAGGATATATCACCAAAGCAGAGAGAGCGAAAGCAGTAGCACAAAAACTTAAATTTGAACGGATAACCAATCCAATCAAGGCTCCTCACTTTGTCTTTTATGTAAAAGATCTGCTTACCAAGAAATATGGCTCACAAACAGTTGAGCAAGGTGGACTGAAAGTGTATACCAGTCTTGATCTTAAGACACAGGAGTTTGCGCAAAAAACAGTAGCAGAAGAAGTCGAGAAGGTAAAAAATTACAAAGTCGGCAATGGCGCAGCGGTGATTACCAAACCGGGCACAGGTGAAATTTTGGCTATGGTTGGTAGTAAAGATTACTTTGATCCAAAGGATGGAAGTGTCAACATTGCCATCGCCCTCCGTCAACCAGGATCGTCCATCAAACCAATCAATTACGCTGTAGGATTAGCCAGAGGCTACTCTGCTGCAACACCGTTTATCGATCAACCAGTTTGTTTTCCAAACCCTCCTGGCAAACCATATTGTCCCCGCAATTATGATGGCGCATTCCATGGTGTCGTACAAATGAGATATGCTCTTGCCAACTCACTTAACATCCCTGCTGTACAAATGCTCAAGTTAAATACACTGGATACTTTCCTTGCTTCGGCATCAGCAATGGGTATTACGACCTTAAAAGATCCAAGCCAATATGGATTATCACTAACCCTTGGTGGTGGTGAAGTAACCATGGTTGATATGGCCACTGCGTTTGGTGTTTTTGCTAATCAAGGCTATCGAATTGATCTACACCCCATCTTAAAAGTCACCGATAACAAAGGCCAAATCGTTGAAGAATACAAACCACCTAAGAGTCCTATCTTTGGAAAGAAAGTGATGCCGTCTGAGGTTGCGTTTATTATCTCCGATATCTTAAGTGACAATAATGCCCGAACAATGGCTTTTGGTCCCAATTCAGAACTCAAAGTGAACAAACAACGAGTATCAGTCAAAACGGGAACCACCAATGATTATCGTGATAACTGGACTATCGGCTATACTCCTTCATATCTTGTTGCCGTCTGGGTTGGGAACAATGACAACACACCAATGAGTGGCATTGTCTCAGGTACCACCGGAGCTGCACCAATCTGGAACGATTTGATGTCAGAGATGCTCAAGGGTAAAAAGCAAGAGATCCCACAAAAGCCAGCAAAGATTGTTGGGAAATATGTTTGCAGTTCGACAGGACTTCCTTCGACTGATGGAGGCAAATGCCCTACCCGATTTGAATATTTCATTAAAGGGGCACCACAAAAAACAGTCAATTATTCCAAAGAAAAAGTATGGATTGATAAAACAACCAACACCATTGCCAAACCTGGACAAACAGAAAATGTTGAAGAAAAAGAAGAGACAGTCATGGTTGATCCATTGGGAAATAAATATTGTGTCACCTGTCCTCGCCCAACAAGCGATCCGGCAACATCAACAACACCAACGCCAGCACCATAACTATGACTGAAAAACCAACGGAACCACAACCACAATATATCACCGGACCGGGAAGCTATAATCGTGAGTCAGGAAAAAAGACACTCGTCTTTGTCAGTATCCTTATCATTGTTGTAACAGTGCTTGTCTTGGCGACAATGTACATGATTAACAGGAAATTTTCCGTCATGATTCAATAATGATTGTAAGAGTTTTCTTATAAACCCGTTTTACTGGCAAATCCTCCTTTTCAATTCATCACCGCTTTAGTATAATTTTGCCAGCTTGGCAGTCTAAACGGATGCGTTGTCATCCACCCCTTCTCTTTCAACAACACGTCCGCTAACCAAGGAACCTTTAAATTATTATGCGTATACTGCTATCCATCATTCTTTTCTTCGTCATGCTTTTGATAACACTTGAAGATATTGTTTTTGCTCTCATTCGTTTTATCAAACAGCAACTTGAATTCTCCATTTCTCGAATAAAAGAATTTTCTAGACATGAAATAACGAAGATAACCAGGAGCACAAACAACCTGAGAAATTCGTGGTTAGCAACCATAAAAAAACACCTGAAGAAAAAAAAGAAACGAAAGAAAAAACCATTCACCTTATTCTCTTTCCGATCTAAGATTAAGTATTTTATCTTGGGCTGTTTTTTCTCTTTTCTATTTCTGTTCCTCCCTATCGCATTCTTCATCTTTATCCAAGACTTACCCAGCCCGCATGAACTGTCACTCCGACAAATCCCCCAAACCACGAAGATCTATGACAGGAATGGCATCCTGCTCTCTGAAATTTACTCCACACAAAATCGGACACTGGTCAAACTTGCCGATATCCCAAAGTCGTTAAGACTTGCTACATTGGCAATCGAAGACAAGAACTTTTATAACCATCCAGGTTTTGATCTCCCCTCCATTATTAGAGCATTTCGAGAAGATATCATCACTGGTAATATCCAAGGTGGTTCTACCCTCACACAACAGTTGATCAAAACATCAATGCTGACCCCTGAACAAACGATCTCCAGAAAAATAAAAGAACTCGCGTTAGCCTTTTGGGCAGAACGCGTTTATACCAAAAACCAAATCCTCGAAATGTATTTTAATCAAGTACCTTACGGAGGTACCGCGTGGGGAGCAGAAGCAGCATCAGAGACATACTTTAACAAATCGGTTACCCAGTTAACACTTGGAGAAAGTGCTTTCCTCGCGGGCTTAACAGCAGCGCCGACAAGTTATTCTCCATTTGGAGAGCATCCGACGTTGTGGAAGAAACGACAAAAAGAAGTGCTAAAGAGAATGGTTTCACTCCATTATATTTCCCAACGCCAAGCAGATAATGCACAGAAGGAAGAACTTGTTTTTCGTCAACCACAAACAGCACTGCATGCTCCACATTTTGTTGCTTACGTCAAAGAATTACTGATCAAAAAATATGGAATTGCTGCTGTTGAGAAAGGTGGACTACAAGTAAAGACCACTCTTGATCTCAAAGTCCAAGAGATGGCAGAAAAGATTGTTAAAGAAGAAGTAGACAAAGCAGCTCCACTTAATTTGACTAATGGCGCTGCTGTGGTCATCAATCCGCAAAATGGAGATCTGTTAGCGATGGTTGGGAGCAAAGATTTTGTTGATCCCAATGGAGGTAATGTAAACCTCACCACATCACTGAGGCAACCTGGATCGACGGTGAAGGTTATCACTTATACAGCAGGACTCCTGCAAGGATTTACCGCGGCAAGTATTCTTGATGATACACCACAGTCATTCTCCGTGCCTGGTGGTGAGCCATATGTTCCGGTTAATTATGATGGCAGCTATCGTGGCCAAGTTCCACTCCGTTTTGCTTTGGCAAACTCGCTCAATCTCCCTGCAGTAAAGTTGTTAAGTGAAGTTGGTGTTCCCCAGGTGGTATCGCTTGCGAAAAAGATGGGTATTCATTCGTGGACTGATCCGGGAAATTATGGACTCTCATTAACCCTCGGAGCAGCAGAAACGACAATGCTCGAAATGGCTCAGGTGAATAGTGTTCTCGCTAATAAAGGCCAACTTGTAGAGATCGATCCACTTGAAAAAGTTTCGGATATCAAAAATACCATCTTTACAGAAAAAAAAGTAATACCGGGAAAACCAGTAGTCGATGAAGGCGTCACGTTTATTTTGTCTGATATTTTAGCGGATAATCAAGCTCGATCTACCGCGTTTGGCACCAACTCCCCGCTTACGATTCCCGGACATCGAGTTTCTGTTAAGACAGGAACATCAGATGATAAACGAGACAACTGGACCAACGGCTATACAAACAATTACGTCGTCGTCGTCTGGGTGGGCAATAACGATAATACCCCGATGAGTCAGACACTTGCTTCCGGCATCACCGGAGCCGCACCCATCTGGAACAGAATTATGACTAATCTCATAATTAAACATCCTGAGAGCAAACCAACAATGCCACAAAACGTGATACAAAAAAACTGCTCTGGTAAACAAGAATATTTTGTGAAGGGTACAGAAGAAAAAGTTAATTGTAGTTTTTCTCCTACGCCATCTGGAGCAGGATCCTTTGAACGAAGAAATAGATGGAGATTAGATTCCTTTTAGTTCGTCTAATTTCTGTTGCAGTAATTGAAATTGTTGTTCAGGCGTCTGGACATTATTAAACAAAAAGCTGGTCGCAACAAATCGACTTGCGCCAGCAGCAGATGCGACTTCAATCGTCTCATCATTGATTCCTCCATCGACTTCAATTGGAATCGTTGTCTTTTCATGAAGCGCTTTTACTTTTGCCAGCAAGGTTTCATCAAACGTTTGTCCCGAAGCACCTGCTTGAATTGTCATCACCAATAAACAGTCTAAGTCATCAAAAGGCACTTTGATTGCGTCGATCGAGGTTTCTTTATCAATGGCTAGCCCAACTTCACCAAGCAATTGCGCTTGTGCTACAAACTCCACTTGATCTGACATCTTCTCTACTTGTCCAATGAATCGTTGAAAGCCAGCGTCAGCCCATGGTTTCAAATAGTTAATTGGCTCATCCACCATCAAATGCACTTCAAAGATAAACTCTTTGGCATAGCGTTCAAAAGGATGAGGCTTATCAAACGTCGTATTGGGAGCAAACTTACCATCAACGACGTCGATATGAATCGTCTTGGCAAACGGTTTGACTAGGGAGATCTTTTTTTCAATTTCTGAGAAGTCTTTATTCTCTGTTCCTGGGCTGGGAATAATTTCGTACATATTAAGCTTCAAGTTTTTTAATCTTCTCAACTCTTCTGAGATGGCGTTCATTGGTAAGTTCGGGAGCAGCAAGCCAGAGTTTAACGGCTTTGATAATTTCCTGTTCGGTCAAGAAGCGAATCCCCAACGATAACATGTTTGCACCATTGTGTTCGCGTGTCAGCTTTAAGATTTCAAAAGGGTCACTACTCTCCTGCCCTTCGGCATTGATGGCTTGTACTGGAATTGCTTTTGTGTAGAAAAGAGCACAGCGAACGCCTTCAAATTTATTTGCGACCATCGCTTCTCCTTGCCCTGAGCCACCGAAGATAATACCTTTGGTGTTTTCGGGATCTTTTGAAACACCTTCTGCGGCTTTAGCAATAAAATCAGGATAGTCATCTCCCTTATCAAATTCGTATGCACCACAATCCTCAACAGTGTGACCATTCTCCTGCAAGAAATGTTTCACGGTGTTTTTTACTTCTAACCCAGTGTGATCGGTTGCTAAAAATATCTTCATACTTATCTCCCCACAATTACTTCAGCATCAGCGGTAATGTCATCTTCAACGCTGGTCGTGATCTTCGTTACTGATGAATCAGATTCTAAATCCTTTTTTAAGACCGGCAAGTATGCTTCTTTACTCTTTTTTATCTTCACCGTAATGTCAGTGTAGGCAAACCCATCAGCGTTGCCAACGCTTTTAACGGTGTACCCCAATTTTGTTAATGTTGCAGAGATCCCTCTCGCTGCACCTCCGACGCCACTACCATTGAGAACAGCTACTTCCAATTTACTCTTCTCAAGCTCCTTCGGAGTAACTGATGCCGCAGCACTTGCAACAGGAGTTACTGTGGGAGACTTTTGAGGAAGTGATGTTGGGCTGATGAGTTGTTTATTGGTGAGCTGACCATTATTGTTTTTTGTGGTCCAAAAATAGTACGCTCCAAGCGTAGCAATCACCAAAACGAGCACGATTAAAAAGACAATGACCAATAATGGCTTGCTTGATGAGCGTTCAACGTGAGCTGGTTCCATAAAAGGAACTTCGGCTTTCATATAATATCTTCTCTGCATACAATGATAGGCAGATTCCCTTTTATGCTACCACATTTATCTCAGTTTGAAAATAACAAGCATACATACTATAATAGGCCCATGCCCTTCAAGATTCTTTCAACCGCTCTCGCTTCTCTTTTTTTGGTAATGGCATTGTTGTTTTGTTTTCCCCCTACCCCAACACACGCAGATGAGCTCGATGACGTCACAAAACAGTTAAATGATCTGAATAGCGAATTAAACAATTCCATCGCTGCGACAAAACCTCTGGAGTCACAACTGACGAGTATGCAAAAGAGCATTGCAGGAATTAAACAAGAAGTTGTGTCAATTGAAAACAATATGGTCGTCAAGAAAAAAGAGATCGATAAAGGGTACAAATCGTTAGGAGAAAAAGAAAAGATTATGAATCAAACTATCCGCGACTTCTATATCCAAAGTTATAACAACTCACCTTTTCTTATCTTCTTTTCGCTAAAGACAGCATCTGACATGACACAAGTCATGGCCTATCAACAAGCAAAGACAGCACAGGATAAAGCAATTATCACCAATATTGCACTCTCGCTCGTTGATCTCGAACGGAAAAAGACAGAATTACAATCCCAACAGAAATGGCTTTTAGCGACACGCGTCAATCTTGACCAACAAAGCAAAAAACTTGATGGCGTCGTCAAAGGAGCAAAAGATCATCAAAAGACGCTCTCTGGCAAAATCGCCGAATTGAATGAAAAACAGCAATCGATTATCGCTGCAAAAAGTGGCGGCGACTTTACCATGAGTGGGAACAATGAGCTGGCAGATGAATTTGCGGCATCAATTGCCGGCTTTCGAGCAGCTGCACCAGCTGGATCGTTTGGCATCTTTTCTTTTGGTGCATACACCCATCGCAATGGCATGAGTCAATATGGTGCACGGGCTAGAGCTGAGAAAGGACAATCGGTTGAAGAAATCTTGAAAGCATATTATCCAAATGCCACGCTGAAAAAAGACTACCCTGTCCCGGGATCAATCTCTGTCGATGGCGTTGGCTCAATCCCCTTTGAAGATCAATATATGCAAGGCATTTATGAAGTCCCCGGCACCTGGCATGTCACGGCATTGAAAGCACAAGCAATTGCAGCAAGAACCTATGCTGTTCGTTATACAAACAACGGTCAAAAATCGATTTGTACATCAGAAGCGTGCCAAGTATTTAAAAATGAAAAGAAAGGTGGCAATTGGGAGCAAGCAGTTAATGACACAAAAGGCTGGGTCTTAGTCGATGGAGGAGGTAATCCTGTGTCCACCCAATATGCCTCAACGCATGGAGGATACAGTAATACAGGAGGATGGGATACAACAGACGGAACTGGTGGATCGAACTTCATCGATAAAGCATATGAAAAACTTGGAGGTTCTCCTTGGTTATATAAAGCATGGTGGAGAGATGGCTACAGTAATACAGGCGCTACTTGTGGACGATCAGCCCAATGGCTTTCAGCAACAGAAATGGCTGATATCGTTAATGCTGCGATTGCACTCAAGACACCCGGCATTGATACCAGCAGAATTACGCCCGCCACGACATCTTGTTGGGGAGGCAATCCTTACAGCGCTGATGAACTCTATAGACTTGTACAAGACAAGGGTGGCATCAGCAGCGCAAATAGTTCTTCTGTCTCACTTGGCAATGGCTCAACAAATAGTGTTACGATCAATGGCATAACCATGAGTGGCGCAGAATTTAAAACAGCCCTCAACCTTCGTGGGCCTGGATATGTCCGTATCCCTCAAACTGGCTTTGCATTTTTTAATATTGAGAAGAAATAAGGAGAACTCATGCCAGATATTTTTACTGATAAAAAAACTACCGAAAAACCAGCTGAACCAAAATCACCTCATTTTGCCAATGATGCCACAAGATCGACATACGAATTACTTCAAAAACCTTCAAAAAACATGGGCCTCTTTGCAGCGTATTGCGTCAGACCGAAAGGCGTCTCCTTCACCAGCCAAGAGCCAGATGAAGTCGTTGTGCTCTTTTTGAGAAGGCACTTCATTACCAATATTCCATGGATCGCCACCAGTTTGCTTTTAGCAGTAATCCCCCTTATCTTATTTGTCGGCTCTCAATTGTTTAACGTCTTTCCCCCATTACCAAGTGGTCTTGTTATTGTGGTCTTAGGGTTTTACTACTTACTCATTCTTAGTTATGGATTTAGTAAATTTGTTTCTTGGTTTTACAATATTGGCGTCGTGACACAAAAGCGTATTGTTGATATTGATACCACAAACATCCTTGCTCATGACACAACTGCCGCAAATCTTGGAGAACTTGTCGATGTAAAGTTTAACCAACGAGGATTCTTTCAAAGCTTTTTTAATTATGGAGATATCCATATTCAAACAGAAGCATTGCGGGCAAATTTTGAATTTACGGCAGCTCCTAGACCAACGGTAGTCTCCGATATTATTAGTGATCTTCGCGTAGCAAAGAAAGGAGGCCCTGATGGAATTCCCCAATCTTACTGATTTTGTATTGCAAGGAAGTGGCATCATCGTCTTTAAGCTTCCCTTGCTGGTTTTATTGTTTATCTATCTCCTCTTTCTCTTTATCGTTATCAACAGAATTAAGGCGTTTAATCGTATCGTCACGATTGCATCAGGACATGCATCGGTTACCTTACAAATATTTGCCGTGCTTCACTTCTTTCTCGCGCTCTCGCTTTTTTTGATTGCGCTTGTTATAGTATAACTAATGCCTACAGAGAGTCTTCATGCAGCCAAACCCAGCCTGGCGTATGCTAAATTAGTAGCAACGCCGACTGATAAATCGTGGTCACAAGTCTATAACGCTGGCAATCTCTTTGCCTCTCTTTCACTTGCACTTGAAGAACCAGAAGAAGGCCTTTCACTTCACAGCATCGGCAAATCTATTGTTAACAATCTCGAAGCTGAATTCTTTACTCTCGAAGAAAAAAATCTCCACTCCATTAAAGCAGCCATTGAAACAAGTATTAAAGATATTCCCCCACAGATTACGTTAAGTCTCTGCCTCACCTGTTTTAAAGACGACATTCTGTATCTCTTCATTGTCGGTCATGGCCGAATCGTTATGAAACGAGGAGAGAAGATTGCTGTCTTACTTGAAAAGAACCAGGGGCATACCCAAAAGATAATTACAGCATCGGGTTATCTCAATAATAATGATATGGTCGTTTTGGAAACCCAACAATTTGCAACAAACATTTCTGATGAAACATTGACCACAGCACTCGAACTAGCATTACCCAATGATATCGCCGAAGCCATCTCTCCCCAACTCCACGAAAAAGAAGACGGAGGACAAGCAGCGATTATTATTGTCTACCACGGGAAGACAAGACAACTTCCTGAACCCGACGAACAAGAAGAAGAAACAATTACTACCCCTTATGAAGAAGACCTCCAAGAGAACGAAAACACGGATGTTTCCGAACCATCATTTAAATTACCGACATTGCCCCCTCTTCCCCGCTCTTTTCCTCACCTCTCTCTTCCTCAGATGAATGGGGTAACGCACACAAAGAAATTGGTTATCAGTATCATCGTTGTTATCGCTGCCTTGCTTGTCATCGGTCTTGTCTTTACCAAGCAGCAACAAGAAAGTAAAAAACAGCAAGAACTCTTCCAAACAATTTATACCCCAGCGCAAAAAAATTATGAGGAAGGCATGGAGCTCAAAAGTCTTAATCAAAACTTGAGTAATAAAGACTTCAGAGAAGCAGAAAACATGATTCAAGAAGGCCTCAGCAAATTTTCCAAAGGCTCCACCGAAGAAAAGAAACTTTCGGAGCTCTTAACGAAAGTTGAGAAAGAACTAGGAGGGCCAACGGAGACAAACACGAACACAACAAAAACCAAAGAGGCATCCGTCAGTGAAAATGATTTATTAAGTGTAGAAAAGCAAAACTCCGCAATCAGTTTTGCGCAAAACGCGAACTCTGTTTATCTTCTGACAAAAAATGGCGTAAGCAGTATAACCTCAGGAAAGAAGAAAGAAGTGCTGAAAGCTGACGACTCCTGGAAAAACCCAGTCGCTCTTGCCCCCTACCAAGGCAATTTGTATATTCTCGACACCAAAGCCGGCGTCTTTAAATATGTCGCTTCAGGCGATGGATTTGCCAAATCAGCATACTTCAAAGACAAAGCACCTGATCTCAGTAAAGCAACAGCAATGGCCATTGATCGCTCGATTTGGATACTGCTCAAAGACGGAGACGTGCTCAAATACACCAGTGGTGCCAAAGATTCTTTCAGCATTAAAGACATTACCAAACCATTATCCAATCCAACCAAACTCATTACGAATGCCGAGATGAGCAGTGTCTATATCCTTGATAAAGGCAATAGTAGAATCGTAAAACTGAGCAAAGATGGAACGTTTCAAAAAGAATACGCAGCTAGTAGCGTAGCCCAAGCAACAGACTTTGAAGTAATAGAAAGCGACAAAAAAATCCTCATCCTCTCATCAGGCAAAATCTTAGAGATCTCTATGGAGTAATAACACCAATCTCCCCCACAACAGAGCGTTGGATTGCTTTTTTTCGCCGGATGAATGCTACCCCATATGTTACTAACAGAACCAAGCAACTCATGAACTACCCCGAACGTAAATAAAAAACTCAAAGGTGTATCCGACGAAAAAAAACAATCCAACGCGGCCCACCTTTACATCCCCCAAACTTTCAACTATCATGAAGGCAAATGAAAATTGTAAATCGAAAAGCCAGTTATGATGTCCAAATTCAGGAGAAATTTGAAGCAGGAATTAAGCTGCTTGGTGCTGAAGTAAAAGCAATCCGATCAGGTCATGCTGATCTCAACGGAAGCTATGTCAAAATTGTCGGCGGAGAAGCATATTTGGTCAATGCAAGAATCTTTCCCTATGCATTTGCCAGACCAGAAACACATGATCCAAAACGCACCCGGAAACTGCTTCTGCATAAGAAAGAACTCACCTCATTGAAGTCAAAAATGGACGGTGCAAACTTGACAATTGTGCCTGTTTCACTGTATACTACGCATAACGTAATCAAACTAGAGCTCGCTTTAGGGAAGCCTAAAAAAGAGTTTGATAAAAAGGAAGCGATTAAGAAAAGAGACCTTGAACGAGAGCTCGGAGAAGCGATTAAACATAAGTATTAATCAATATTCGCTCTGATACATATTCGACAATATTTATCAAAGGGGATGAATTGATTCGACGAGAGAAGTACCTTAACAACTGCAAGCCGACGATGATTCACAGTCGTAAAAATGGATCGAAAAACAAATGCTGATAAAAAAGCATTACTCCAAGCAGAAGCGAATAAACTTCGCGCAATGCTCGGAGAGGGACAACGAGCATATGCACCTGCATATGTTGGCGCGATGGCTTAATTGCTAAAGCTTACCTTGTTCATATGATCTTCCCTCACTGGGATTGTGTGAGCATAAATACAGGTGAGGAAATTAATAAATTAGTTGGTTAGCTTTTTTATTGAACTTATCTAACCTTAGTTTTACTCCTCCTGTCAATTGGAAAAGAGTAAAGTGAAACAATAAAAATTGACTACGCTTGTAGACGTTTTAAGATAATTTTACTCGCACTCCGGTTCACTGCCGGACATCTCCACAAAGGAAACCTCGCTGCAAGGCGAGGTTTTTCTTTTATAAACAACCCTATAAGCGCAATCATCCCACATTGAAAGAGATATTCTCAGATGGTATTATTGTACAAATGGAAACAGGAAACTCGCAAGATATGCCCGGAATAACAGAGGCGTACAATCGACATCATCAAGAAGGAGCAAGACTCTATAAAGCTGGGAAAGTGGAAGATGCTCTGCGAGAATACGACCGCGCAATAATGATAGGAGGAGAACAACATGCAGCATGGGCAATTGCTGATAAAGGTGATGCCTTACTGAAGCTAGGAAGAACAAGAGAAGCAGTGGTAGCACTAGAGAAAGCAACGGAATTACTCCCCGAAGAAGAGCAAGAATGGGTATTAGTATCTTTAGGGGATGGCTATCAACAATTAGCAGAAGAAGCATTCAAGAGATCTGAAAGTATACCCACTAATCAACAATTAGCAGCCAAAGAAACAGAACTCCCTTTTGCTGACGCAGAGTGGAAACTAATACCTTTCGAAGAAATGGATGCTCATTCACTTAAACCATTTGACGTAATTACCGATATCCCTACAATAACTGCATTTAATGATGTTGAAGCAAAAATAGGTCATGCAATAATAGACCCACATCTCTCATCCAAAAGTCATTCACGCTCGCCAGATGATAGATTTAGAATGCGTATGTCAGGAGTAATGGGAGATACTATCAGTAATCATGTGCGTCCAAAAGGATTTCATGGTTCTCTTTTAAATTCGAGGGCTGTTATCTTACCCTTTGATCCAGAACGTGCAGTTACGTATAAACCTCAATTAAGAAACCTTTTAGAAAATTCCGATGATTTAAATGAAACAACACCAGGATTAAGTGTGATTTATACCGGAGATCTAAGATCTTCTGGTGGTGTAGAAACGAGCGTTTTATTAGAAGCAATTTATTTCGATCGCACGATAGCAGATCCAGATCACTTCCCCAGTAGATCTTATAGCTCAGCTACTCACTTACTTCGCGCTCTGGGACCAAATACTATAGTTAATGAGGCAGCTGTAGTAATGGGTCAAGGAATTGCCCGTTCGCAAGAAAAGGCAGCATCTGTCGCTAGCTTTTCATTAAGACATGTATATGGTGCAGGGGCCCCAGGATTAGGTAAATAAACTTGAATAGTACTACAAACCATGTGCAAGCGTAATTCCCCAGACCTTCTCTACTCCATTCTTCTTTAAGACTTTTGCTGCTTCACGAAGCGTTGCTCCTGAAGTTGAAACATCATCAACAAGAAAAACTTGTTTCTTCTTTTTAAATGGAAGGATAAATTGTTCCTTCAGCATAAAAGCATCTTTAATATTATCCTGCCGTTCTGTTTGCGATAAGCCAACTTGTGTCTTTGTCTTCTTTACTCGTTCCAATCCGTCAACGACCGTAATCCCAAACTTCTTTTCTAATCCCTTTGCCAAAAGTTGCGATTGATTATATCCCCGATTACGAAACCTTGTGCGATGAAGTGGTATCGGAATAAATATGGACGGAGAAGAAACCTGTTTCATAAACGATTCTTTTTGAATCAAGCCTTCATAAAAAAGATCGGTAAGCAATCCACTTAGTTGCGTAAGATAGGGTTTGTACTTAAAAGTATAAATAAGTTTTTTTACCACACCGGTATAAACCACACTTGAGAATACACCATCAATCGTATATTTATTTTTACAAATGGGATGCGTATAACTGAATACTGCTGGCCTCTGACAAACAACACACGTCCCCTGCTCCATAAATGAGATGTAGGTAAAACATGTTGAGCAAAGATACGAACCAAATTTTCGGCAGTGGATACAGCGTTTTGGAAAAAGAAAATCTAAGAGGCCCATTACAAAAAGTGTAGCAGAAACAAAGTAGGCAATGGTATAATGGCTACATCTTAAAAGGTGGGAGGAGGTCGTCCCACGGGACGACTCCACTAGGAGAAAAACACTTTTTAATCAGGGAGGAGTCGCATAGCTAGGTCCATTGCGGGAGTTTGCTAAATTCCTGAGTAGAAATACTCACGCAGGTTCGAATCCTGTCTCCTCCGCTCAGAAATTTGGTATAATACTTTAGAAATGAGCGCATATCGCAGCGAAGCAGAAACGAGGTAGCATAAAAGGTGGGAGGAGATCGCCCCTAAAGGGACGACTCCACTAGGAGAAAAACACTTTTTAATCAGGGAGGAGTCGCATAGTGGCCTAGTGCAGCGGTTTACTAAACCGCCGAATCGCAAGATTCCGTGAGTTCGAATCTCACCTCCTCCGCATTTGCAGTAAATCTAATAATTCCTCTTAAGGTATTCCCAATCAACGATGTTATACCATCCTGCAATATTGGGTCATTTTGATCTAGTTTGTCTATATTGACGAGATAATATTCTACAGTATATGATTAGTTCATGAAGATAAACAAATTATACATATCTCTAACAACAATCGCCTTCTTGACTGGCGGAGCATTTCTCTTCTCTCCAAAACATACTGTCAATGCAAACCTCGCCGGTAATAATATTGTGATTTCACAAATTCAAACTGCAACGTCAGGCAGCGGCAATGCAGATCAAGAATTTGTGGAATTATACAATCCAACAAATGCAGTAGTTGATCTTGCGGGATGGAGATTAACCAGAAAATCGAGTGGAGGGACGCAAACAACACTCGTTTCTAATATCGCTGGCACGATTGCCGCTCATGGTTATTTTCTTATTGCTCATCCAAGTTATAGCAATCCAACAACTACTCCTGACCTAACCTACTCTGCATCAAGTAGTGCAATGGCAAGTAATAATACTGTTGTTCTTTATAGTGATGCTGGGCAAACAGTGGTCGATAAAGTAGGATTTGGAACTGTAACACTTGCTGATTTTGAAACCCAACAATTTGGGACAAATCCAGCAGCGGATGAAAGCATTATCCGAAAAGCGACACAAGGATCAACACCTGCAAGTGTAGGAAATGGCGGAGCAGAAGCTTTGGCGGGAAATGGATACGATACAGATAATAATAGTACAGATTTTGTTCTGTTAGCATCCGCCTTTCCTCATAACAGTAGTAGTCCTACAGGAACGATACCAACAGGAACAACGGGCAATCCTACGGTAACAATAAATCCTTCTTCAACAACGACACCAATACCGACAGTTATACCAACATCTGTTCCAACAGGTTCACCAACTTCGATTCCCTCACCAACAGCAACACATACCCCCACTCCGACACAACAACCAACAAGCATTCCGACAGCAACTCCGACAATAACAATGCCCCCAACATCCGTGCCAACCCAAACACCTACTCCGACAAAAACGCCAACACCCACTTCAACGAATAATCCAACACCAACAACTATCTCACCAACTGCTACAAAAACACCAACGCCCACCAATATACCAACGATAACGAATACACCCACTCCTGTTACTGAAGCAACGCCCACTCCAAAGAACCCTTCTCCATCAATAACAAAAGCACCGCATCACAAACCACATGGACATGATTTCCCTTTACCACATTTCCACCTCAAACATAAAAACATAAACGTCTTTGGCAAACACATCTCCCTCCCCTACATCCACTGCTCTTTCGGGAGAAAATAATCGCTACGAGATTATTTTATTTCTACTAAAACAATCAGAGAAATAATGAAGCCGCGTCTCCACCTCGAAATTATTAGCTTCTCAAAGTATTTTTTGATACAATACACACACGAAAGAGAGCTTTTGCTGTTGTTAATGAAAGAGTATCATGGAGCAATCGCATATCGCAGCGAAGCGAAGAGCCCGCTCAGCGGGGGTGGCCGCTGCGAAGCAGAAACGTGGTAGCTCTCGATATTTCACTAGAAGGTATCATTAGGGAGAGGTCGCATAGTGGCCTAGTGCGGATGTCTTGAAAACATCTGAGGGTGCAAGCCTTCCGTGGGTTCGAATCCCACCCTCTCCGCCCACATTCTTGACTTCATCTATTCAAATGGGATACAGTAAAATCATGGAGCGACATCCTCATCCCACAAAGCACGAACAAAAAAGAACTGAGCAGCACCCCCAGCAAAAATCGTCAATGCCGCAACAAACACAGACAACTCCCCCTGTAATGCAAGATACAACGCAAGAGATGTCACAAGAAGATATGATCTATGCAAACGATGTGACAACACTACTCTCCTGGCATGCCGCGGGAAGACCATTTCGGCAACGAAGTTTTGAATATTTTTTTAATAGCTTTCTTATCATGCTTGCGCTTGAGATTATTCTGTTTCTCTTCTCACAGTATCTCTTAATGCTTGTCATCTTTTCATTTGTCTTTCTTTCTTTTGCACTTGCTGTCGTCCCTCCCCGTCCTTTTTATTACAAAGTGACAAACCAAGGGATCCGAATTGAAGATCACGTGTTTATCTGGGAAGAGTTATATGACTTTTATTTCATGAGGCAACATGACCAGACGATTCTTCACATCAGAACAAAAGCTTTTTTTCCGGGTGAATTAATCGTGACACTCGGAGATGTCCCGTCTGATCAAATAAAATCAGTTCTCCTCCCTTACCTTCCATATCGAGAATTTGTCGAACCAAGTTTTATGGAAAAGGCTGGAGACTGGCTTGAACAAAACTTCCCTCTGGAGAAAAGAGTAACTTAATTTCTTCATTATTTGCGTGCAATCCCCGTATCAGGTAAAATACACCTACGTTAGACGCACCCGTAGCTCAGCTGGATAGAGCGCAACGTTGCGGACGTTGAGGCCGGAGGTTCAAATCCTCTCGGGTGTACTACAAGCAAAATTGATATAAGGGAAGATCAATCTAAGATGCCCTTCTGACGAATTAATAGTCATTAAGAATGATCGCATATCGAGCGCAAGCGAAGAGCCCGTCTCGGGCGTGGACACTGCGAAGCAGAAGCGGGGCAGCTCTCGATATATCATTAGAAGGTGCTCAATCCCAGGAGGAGTCGCATAGTGGACTAGTGCAGCGGTTTCGAAAACCGCCGTTTGACGTAAGTTAAACCGTGAGTTCGAATCTCACCTCCTCCGCAACTTACTACTCAGAACATTGCATCAACGCTTTGCAAACCTTCCGGTTGTTTTGGCCGTTATCCCAAGAAGAGCAATCGCGGTAACTAAGGAAAGAAAACCTAATGCGAGAAGCGTATGTTTTATTGGTTTAAAGTTAAGCTTTATTGGAATAGGTTTCTTTTTCCCTGGAATAGGTAATTTTTTATCAATACTAAATAATTCAAAATTCCATATTCTCCCCATTATGTCAAAAATACCCGTAGCCAAAGCATTTGCTTCTTCTATCTTTTTCTCATCTGGAGGAGTTGTTGGATCCTCGAGTTCTTGCTGCAACTGATGAGCTTTGTGTATCGTTTCTGTCAATTCTGCTTGTAGCGCTTTTACCGGAGCTGGATCCATCTCGCCGGATACTGCACCTTGATTGTCTTGATCATTTTTTTCCGGTAACAAAGAAGCAATTGCTGCTTTATCATTAGGGAACATCATTTCAAGCGTCATAAGTAATTCTTCTGGAGGTACTCCTTGCTCGAGTAATTTCTGGGCAGAAGTTTTGATTGTCGCCATATCAAGTGGTTCTTGATTATTTCGATTATCTCGGGCTCTTTGTAAATCTTCCCATACTGCTAATCCTTCTTTCATCTGCGGATCTTCTAAATCCATACCTGCAGCTTTTGAGTTTTCACGAATGAACGAGACAACATCTCCTGTTTCCATAACTTGTTTGATCATCGCCTCTGCATCTTTATTGCTCATTTGTTCCGGTAATAAAGATATAAGGGCTTCTCTGTCGTTTGGAAACATTTTTTCACCTACGGTAAGTAAATCTTCTCGAGTGTACCCCACTGTTTCATGTAATGTTTTAAAAGAAGCGCGAACAGCATCACCATTGAGAGGAATGTCTTCTTCTCTTCGAGAATCACGTACTTGTTCTAAATTTTCCCATGCTCTCAAAAAGCCTTGGGCCGTAGGTTCATTTAAATCAGTGCCACTTTGAGTTAACGTCTGTCGGAAATGATCAGTAATTTTTCCTGATCCAAGTAACGCATCAAAGGCTGCTCTATCGGGTTCTTCTGTAGTTTGGTTTGATGTGCGGGGGCGCTCTCCCCTACCTCCCGCGCCAGCAGGACCAGTGGGCCCTCCTCTATTAGCAGGTTCAGTCCTATTGGGACGTCTTGTTTCTCCAGGTGAAGAATGTTGTCCTTCATGATCTTCCATAGTTTTCTGTCATTGTATCGACTCTTTGCAACTTATGCAAATTGAGAAAAGATACGTTATAATGACTCCATAAGTATAAGGATAGCATGTTTTTATTACTTGATAAAATCCTTATAAAAAGCTTGTAGTATGAAGTATGAATTTTCAGCTGGTGGCGTGGTCTATAAAAAGGACCAAGATAAATTAGAGATACTTATCGCCATGCATTCAGGACATCACGGTTGGGTCTTTCCAAAAGGCATCATCGGGGATCAAAATGAAAAAGAGACAAAAGAAGAAGCAGCGCTTCGAGAAGTTACAGAAGAAACGGGCATTACCGGAGAAATAAAAAATGCACTCACCCCAGTCACCTATTGGTACGTCTGGGAAGGAGAAAAAAAGAAAAAAACAGTTTACTACTTTCTCATGGAATACATCTCCGGAGAAACAACCAATCATGATTGGGAAATGGAAGAAGTGGAATGGTTACCGAC
>Ga0075364_10000220_pt1 | contig 27023 bp, 23 predicted proteins | sample EndMetdeltDD1764_FD_71517 | JGI IMG/M metagenome (GOLD analysis project Ga0075364, IMG submission 71517) | Populus endosphere microbial communities from Tennessee, USA - Endosphere MetaG P. deltoides DD176-4 | ecosystem: Host-associated > Plants > Roots > Endosphere | place: USA: Tennessee... | reverse complement strand
TGTTCCCACCACGTGCCGCGGCCGCTGCCGACGACGCGTTCGCGCACGCTGGCGCCCGGCGGCACGGTCGACAGGAACGGCAGCGGCTCCGGCGTGTAGAGGATGAGCTCGCGCGACGCGGCGTCCGGCCGCCGGATCCACCGCCGCAGCAGCTCGCCGAGATACCGGCCGACGCCGGTCGCTTCGCCGAGCAGTTCGCGTGCGTCGATGCCGATGGCCAGGGGGGCGGGCGTCATGCGCGCGAGACTTTCGCGTAGAGGGCCAGCAGCGTCGCGGCGCTGGCGTCCCAGGAATAGGCGCGGGCCCGTTCGAGTCCGCGCGCCGCCGCCGCGGCCGCCGCGCCGGGGTCTTCCAGGTATCGCCGCATCGCGTCCGCGAGGCCGCTCGCGTCCTCGGGCTCGACGATCTGCGCCGCACCGCCCGCCACCTCCGGCAGCGCGCCGCGATTGCTGACGATGACGGGCACGCCGACGGTCATGGCTTCGAGCACCGGAATGCCGAAGCCTTCGAGATGGGAGGGGAGCACCAGCATCGAGGCCTGCGAGTAGAGATCGTAACGGCGATCGGCGGCGACGTAGCCCAGATGGCGGACGCGGCCGGCCAGCGGCGGCTCCGCGATCGCGCGCAGCCAGTCGGCGGCGGCCTCGGTGGCGCCGCCCGCCAGCCAGAGCGGAGGCGGATCCGCCCCCTTCAGGAGCTCCGCATACGCCCGCAGCAGCGTCCCGACGTTCTTGCGCGGCTCGAGCGTGCCCATGAAGAGGATCGGTCCGCGCGGCGCCTGAGCGGGCCGCGGCCGCCAGGCCGGCGCGCCGGAGCCGCAGACGACGATGCGGTCGCGGGGCACGCCGAGGCGCCGCTCGACTTCGCCGGCGGTGAAGGCGGAGACGGCGACGACCGCCGCCGCGCGGCGCGCGTGCCCGGCGGCGAGCGCCGGATAGTCGCGCCGGATCTCGCGCCGGGTACGCTCGGGATGATCCAGGAAGTCGAGGTCGTGGACCGTGACCACCTGCGCGGCGCGGCGCGCCGGGATCACCAGCGGGTGGAACGCGTGCGCGACGTCAACGGGACCGGCGAAGCGCTCGACGGCCGGCGCGCCGACGCGGTGCCAGAGCGTGTTCAGCACGCGCACCGGCACCCGGACGTCCACGCGCCTGCCGGGAGGCGCGGACGCGGGGATGCGGTCTTTCCAGGAACTGGAGAACAGGATCAGCTCGTCGGGCGGTGTCAGGCGGCGCGCCAGGGCCGCGGCCAGCTCGTGTGCATATTCGCCAACCCCCGTACGCTCGCGGAGCGCCGGTCGATAGTCCAGCAGGATGCGCACGTCCGGGGCATGGTAGCACAACGGGTTGTGGCGGCAAGTCCTTGCACCTCAATTAATTGACACGGTTTTTGAAATCGTGTTAGCGTAAGTCGTTTATGAAGATCGCGGTCATCGGAACAGGTTACGTGGGACTCGTTGCCGGCGCGTGCCTCGCCGAGAACGGCAACGACGTCGTCTGCGTCGACAAGGACTCGGCGAAGGTCAGGGCGCTGCAGCGCGGCCGGATCCCGATCTACGAGCCTGGACTCGAGGAGCTGGTGCGCCGCAATCGCAGCGAGAAGCGCCTCACCTTCACGACCGACCTGCTGAAAGGCGTCCGCGCCTCGCAGATCGTGTTCATCGCGGTGGGCACGCCGACCGGCGAGGACGGCTCGGCCGACCTGCGCCACGTGCTCGAGGTGGCGCGGCAGATCGGCAAGTCGATGAACGGCTACAAGGTCGTCGTCGACAAGAGCACCGTGCCGGTGGGGACGAGCGAGAAGGTGCGGGAGGCGATCCGCAAGGAGACCTCGCACCCCTTCAGCGTCGTCAGCAACCCCGAGTTCCTGAAGCAGGGGGCCGCGATCGAGGACTTCATGAAGCCCGACCGCGTGGTGATCGGCGCCGACGATCAGCGCGCCGGTGAGATCATGAAGGAGCTGTACGCGCCGTTCACCCGGACGGGCGCGCCGATCATGATGATGGACTGCGCGAGCGCCGAGCTCTGCAAGTACGCCGCGAACGCGATGCTGGCCACGCGCATCTCGTTCATGAACGAGATCGCCAACGTCTGCGAGGTCGTCGGCGCCGACGTGGACGCGGTGCGCCGCGCCGTGGCCTCCGATCGCCGGATCGGGCCCGCCTTCCTCTTCCCCGGCGTCGGCTACGGCGGGAGCTGCTTCCCCAAGGACGTCAAGGCGATCATCAGGTTCGCCTCGGAGAAGAGCTACGAGTTCGACATCCTCCACGCCGTCGAGCGCGTCAACGAGCGGCAGAAGGTGCGGCTGCTCGCCAAGATGAAGCAGCACTTCGGCTCCCTGAAGGGGAAGCGGATCGCGGTGTGGGGCCTGGCGTTCAAGCCGAAGACCGACGACATGCGCGAGGCGCCGGCCGTCCCGTTGATCGGCGGGCTGCTCGACGCCGGCGCCAGCGTCTCGGCCTACGATCCGGAGGCGATGAAGGTCGCGCGCGGGATCTTCGGCACGCGCGTGGACTTCAAGGACAAGAGCTACGACGCGCTGTCGGGCGCCGACGCGCTGGCGATCGTCACCGAGTGGCACGAGTTCCGCGAGCCCGACTGGATCAAGATCAAGAAGGCGATGAAGACGCCGGTGATCTTCGACGGACGCAACATCTACAACCCCGAGCAGCTGCGCGGCCTCGGCTTCACCTACCTCTCGATGGGCCGCCGGTGAGCGTGCTCGTCGCCGGTGGGGCAGGCTACATCGGCAGCCACACGGTCAAAGCCCTCCGCGCGGCCGGCCACGACGTCGTCATCTACGACGACCTCAGCGCGGGCCACCGGCAGGCGGCGAAGCTGGCCGGGGCGCCGATCGAGGTCGGCGACATCCGGGATCGCGCCCGCCTGGTCGAGGTGATGCGCGCGTACGGCGTGAACGCGGTGATGCACTTCGCCGCGCGCCTGTCGGTCGGCGAGTCGGTGAAGGACCCGGCGGGCTACTACGACACGAACGTGGGCGGCGCGCTCACCGTGCTCGGCGCGATGATCGACGCCGGCGTCAGGCATTTCATCTTCTCGTCCACCGCCGCCACGTTCGGCAATCCCGTCGAGACCCCGATCACCGAAGACCACCCGCAGCGTCCCATCAACGCGTACGGCGAGACCAAGCTGGCGGTCGAGCGGGCGCTGCCGCATTTCGAGCGGGCGCACGGCATCGCCTGGACGGCGCTGCGCTACTTCAACGCGGCCGGCGCCGATCCGGACGGCCTGCTCGGCGAGGACCATCACCCAGAAGTGCACGTGATTCCCCGCGCCGTGGACGCGGCGCTGGGGCGCGGCGATTTCGCCATCTACGGCGACGACTACGACACGCCGGACGGGAGCTGCCTCCGGGACTACGTCCACGTGACCGATCTCGCGGCGGCGCACGTGCTGGCGCTCGACGCCCTGCGTGCGGGCGGCGCGTCGGCGGCGTACAATCTCGGCAATGGACGGCCCGTCTCGGTCCGCGAGGTGGTCACCGCCGTCGAGCGCGTCACGGGACGTCGAGTGCACGCACCCGTCGCGCCGCGCCGGCCGGGCGATCCCGCCGTGCTCTACACGTCGAGCGACCGCATCAAGCGCGCGCTGGGCTGGACGCCGGCCTACGAGGACCTCGACGTGATCGTCGAGACGGCCTTCCGCTGGCGGCAGGCGCACGAACGGGGGTACGAGACCTAGTGCACGAGCATCCGCTGCGGCGGCTGCTGGGGTTCTCGCGGCCGTACCGCGGGGAGCTGGTCCTCGCGCTCCTCGCCATGCTCGTCTACGCCGGCGCGTCGACCGGCGTGGCGTACCTGATCAAGCCGATCATCGACCAGGTGCTGCCGGCGCAGAGCGGCCGGCCGTTCCGCGTCTGGGCCGGGCTGATTCTGGGCGCCTACCTGCTCAAGGGCATCGGTTCCTACTTCTCGACCTACCTGATGACGGACATCGGCCAGCGGGTCGTCCGCGACATCCGCGACCGCCTGTTCCGGCACATCCTGGATCAGTCGGCCGCGTTCTTCGCCCAGCGCGCGCACGGCCAGCTGATGTCGCGGATCACCAACGACGTCAACCAGGTCCAGCAGGCCGTCTCCGAGACCATCGGGGACGTGATTCGCGAGGGCCTGACCGCCGTCGGCTGGATCGTCGCGATGTTCTATTTCGACTGGAAGCTGGCGCTCGTGTCCATGACGGGCGCGCCGCTCGTGCTGTATCCGCTCGTGCAGCTCGGGAAGCGCGTCCGCCGGTCGACGCGCCGCAGCCAGGAAGAGCTCGAGCACCTGTCGCACCTGACCGCCGAGGCGTTCACCGGCCACCGGATCGTCAAGGCGTTCGGCGCCGAACGGCACGAGGCCGAGCGGTTCGCGAGGGCGTCCAACCGCCTCTACCGCACCAACCTGAAGGTCACCAGCACGGTCTCGGTGCTGCCGCCGATCATGGAGTTCCTCGGCGGCGTGGCGATCGTCGGACTCCTCTGGTACGGCCAGCGCCGCATCGCGTCGGGGATGACGGCCGGCGATTTCCTCTCGTTCATCTTCGCCGCGTTCATGCTCTACACGCCGGTGAAGCGGCTCAGCCGCGTCAATGCGAACCTGCAGCAGGCGATCGCGGCGGCCGCGCGGATCTTCGAGGTCCTCGACACGCACTCCGAAGTCCGCGAGCGTCCCGCCGCGCACCCGCTGCCGCCGCACGGCCGCAGCATCGAGTTCCGCGACGTCAGCTTCGCCTACGACGACGGCGCCGGGAAGGTGGTGCTGAAGAACGTGTCGTTCACCGCCTGCGCCGGGCAGATGATCGCGATCGTCGGCCTCAGCGGCGCGGGCAAGACCACGCTCGTCAACCTGCTGCCGCGGTTCTACGACGTCACCGGCGGATCGATTCTCGTCGACGGCACCGACATCCGCGACGTCACGCTGAAGTCGCTGCGCCAGCAGATCGCGATCGTCACGCAGGAGACGGTGCTCTTCGACGAGACGATCGCCAGCAACATCGCCTACGGCCAGCCCCAGGCGACACGCGAGTCGATCGAAGCGGCGGCGCGCGCGGCGCACGCGCACGAGTTCATCCAGCACCTGCCGGAGAAGTACGACACGCGGATCGGCGAGCGCGGGCAGCGGCTGTCGGGCGGGCAGCGCCAGCGCCTGGCCATCGCGCGCGCGCTGCTGAAGAACTCGCCGATGCTGATCCTGGACGAAGCGACCTCGTCGCTCGACGCGGAGTCGGAGCTGCTCGTGCAGGAGGCGCTGGCGAACCTGATGCGCAACCGCACCGCGTTCGTCATCGCGCACCGCCTCTCGACGGTACGCCGGGCGGACGCGATCGTCGCGCTGGAGAAAGGGCGCGTCGCCGAGATCGGCCGTCACGAAGAGCTGCTGGCCCGGCCGGCGGGCGTCTACGCGAAGCTGTACGCGCTGCAGATCTTCGACCGGAACACCACGGACGAGCTCGCGCCGAGCGCGCAGGGCACGCAGACACAATGATCAAGTCCATGACCGGGTTCGCGTCGCTGACGCGCGAGGGAGAGACGGCCACCGTCACGGTGACGGCCAAGGGCGTCAACCACCGCTTTCTCGATCTGCAGCTCAGGATGCCGGGCGCGCTGGCGCCGATCGAATCGCGGCTGCGCGCGATCGTGCAGCAGAAGATCGCCCGCGGGCGGCTCGAAGCGGCGATTGCCGTGCAGACGCGCGCGGCGGCCGCGCCGGTGGTGATCGAGGTCAACGACTCGGTGGTCGAAGCGTTGTCGGCCGCGCTGGAGCGGGCGCGGGAGCGCGGGCTGGTCGCGGGAGCGCTGGCGCCGGGCGATCTGCTGCGCTTCCCGCAGGCGATCACCGTCACCGAGGCGCGCGACACGCTCGATCCGGGCGTGTTCCCCGACGTGGAAGCCGCGCTGGCGGACGCCCTGGACGAACTGGATCGGATGCGGGCACAGGAAGGCACGCACCTGCGCGCCGAGTTGGACACGCGAAGGGCCCAGCTCGGCGACCTCTTCGAACGGGCCGCCGGGGCCGCGGCCGCCGGCAGCGAGGTGCTGCGCGGACGGCTGGCCGACCGGATCAAGGAGCTCCGCGTCGACCCGGCGGTCGACGAGACGCTGGTGGCGCAGGAGATCGTCCGCTTCGCGAACCGGTCGGACATCACCGAGGAGACCGTCCGGTTTCGCGCCCACCTCGAGCACTGGCGTGCGCTCTCGGACGGACCGGAGCCCTGCGGACGCAAGCTCGACTTCCTGCTCCAGGAGATGAATCGCGAGGTGAACACCCTCGGGTCCAAGGCGGAGGGGCTGGGCGTCACGGAGCTGGTCGTCTCGCTGAAAGCGGAGCTCGAGAAGATGCGGGAGCAGGTCCAGAATGTCGAGTAAGGCCACGCCCCGCCGTGGGCTGATGTTCGTCGTCTCCGCCCCGTCTGGGACGGGGAAGACCACCGTCGTCGAGCGGCTCGTCCAGGTGGTGCCGGCCCTGGCGCTGTCGCGGTCCTATACGTCGCGCCTGATGCGGGCCGGCGAAAGCGACGGGGTGGACTATAATTTCATTCCGCGCGCGCGGTTCGAGACGATGATCGCCGGCCAGGCGTTCCTGGAGTGGGCGGACGTCTTCGGCAACTACTACGGCACGTGCGCGGCCGACGTCGAGCGGGAGCTGGCCGCGGGGCGCGACCTGGTGCTCGTCATCGACGTCCAGGGGGCCCGGCAGGTCCGGGCGTGCTGTCCCGGGACGATCGGCGTGTTCGTCCTGCCGCCGTCCTTCGACGTGCTGGAACGCCGGCTCCGCGGCCGCAGCAAGGACTCGGAAGAGGCGATCCGGCGGAGGCTTGCGACCGCGCGGCTCGAGGTCGCGGCCGTCGAGGAATACGACTACGTCGTCGTCAACGACGAGCTCGACGCGTGCGTGCAGCGGCTCCACGCGATCGTGCTCGCCGAACGGTCGCGCCGCCAGGCCATGGCGGCCGTGGTGGCGGAAATCGCGGGTTCGTTTGCAGGAAAGGAATCAGTGTGAACAAGTTCGAGTACGTCGTCGTCGCCGGAGCCCGGGCCAAGCAGCTCCTGAAGGGCTGCACCCCGAAGGTGGAAGCGCAGCACAAGCCGGCCCGCACGGCGATGAAGGAAGTCAAGCTGCGCAAGATCGAGAAGATCGCGCGCGAAGACGTCACAGCGCAGTAAGCGCGTTCCAGGGGACGGGAGTCCAGGAGCCAGGAGCGAACCTGGCCATCGAAGCATTCCGATGACCTCCTGAGCTCCTGACCGCCTGGTCTCCGTGGAGTCCTGGGACAGATGCTGATAGGCCTCGGCGTCACCGGCGGCATCGGCGCCTACAAGGCCGTCGAGGTCGCGCGCGGACTGCAGAAGCGCGGCCACGACGTGGCCGCGATCATGACGCGGTCGGCGCGGAAGTTCGTCGGGGAAGTCACGTTCGAGGCGATCACGCGCCGGCCGGTGATCACCGATCAGTTCGCCCGCGGCGTCAACGCCGGGGTGGAGCACATCGCGCTGGCGACCGACATCGGTCTGCTGCTCATCGCGCCGGCGACGGCGAACGTCATCGCCAAGCTCGCCAACGGCATCGCCGACGACTTCCTGACGTCGCTCTACCTGGCCACGCGCGCGCCGGTGCTGCTGGCGCCGGCGATGAACACCAACATGCTCGAGCACCCGGCCGTCCAGCGCAACCTGCAGACGCTGGCCGCGCGCGGCGTGCACCTCGTCGATCCGGGCGAGGGGTTCCTGGCCTGCGGCTGGATCGGCAAGGGGCGCCTGGCCGAGCCCGAGGCCATCGTCGAGGCGGCTGAGCGCCTGCTGCGTGCGGCGTCGAGAGACACGCTGCTGGGAAGACGGATCCTCGTGTCGGCCGGGCCGACCTACGAAGATCTCGATCCGGTCCGCTATCTCGGCAACCGCTCGAGCGGCCGCATGGGGTACGCCATCGCCGGCGAGGCGTCGCGGCGCGGCGCGCACGTCGTCCTCGTGAGCGGACCGACGAAGCTCGATCCGCCGGCCGGCGTCCAGATCGAGCGTGTGCGCAGCGCGCACGAGATGGCGCGCGTGATCACGGCGCACGCCTCCGGGATGGACGCGATCGTCATGGCCGCTGCCGTCGCCGACTACACGCCCGAGCAGGGCGCGGCCGGGAAGAAGATCGGCAAGAGCGACGCGCCGCTCACGCTGACGCTCGTCCGCACACCCGACATCCTCGCCAGTCTCGGCCGCACCCGCGGCGATCGCCCGTCGCCCATCCTGGTCGGCTTCGCGGCCGAGACCGGCGATCCGCGCGAACGCGCGCGGAAGAAGCTCGCCTCCAAGCAGGTCGATCTCATCGTCGCCAACGACGTCTCGCGTGAAGGCGCCGGTTTCGACACCGAGACGAACGCCGCCGTCCTCATCAGCGCCGACGGCGAGGTCGATCTCCCGCTGCAGCCGAAGACGCAGATGGCCGCGGCGATCCTCGACCGCGTCGAGCAGCTGCTGCAGGCGGTCGACGTCCACGGCCGGCCGTCCGAGGTTCGATGACCGGCGTCCGGAAGCCGACGACCGCCAGCCGATGAGCCATGAGTGACACCCGCCAGCAGGTTGCAGAGCATCTGAGATTCTTCGGCGAGCTTGGCGTCAACGGAGTGAGCGGCGATCGTCGCTGGTCCATGCGCCCTGACGCCGCGGCCAGCGAACATCGGACAGCGGAGGCCGTCGATCGGGCATCGGACGTCGGCGCGGCGGTTGCGGAGCCGGCCCGCGTCTTCGCCAGCGCGAGCGACGCGCTCGACGCGCTCAAGGCCGACATCGGCCCCAACTGCATGCGCTGCAAGCTGCACGGGCTCGGGCGGACGAAGGTCGTGTTCGGCGTGGGCAACCCCGACGCCGACCTGATGTTCGTCGGCGAAGCACCGGGCGGCGACGAGGACATCCAGGGCATCCCGTTCGTCGGGCGCGCCGGCCAGCTCCTGACGAAGATGATCGCGGCGATCAATTTCGAGCGCGACCAGGTCTACATCGCCAACGTCCTCAAGTGCCGTCCGCCCGGCAACCGCAATCCCGAGCCGGACGAAGTGGAGACCTGCGAGCCGTTCCTCTTCCGGCAGATCGACGCGATCCGGCCGCGCGTCATCGTGGCGCTGGGATCGTTCGCCGCCAAGACGCTGCTGCGGTCGAACGACTCGATCTCGCGGCTTCGCGGACGCGTCTACGACTTCCGCGGCGCCAAGCTGATCCCCACCTTCCACCCGGCGTTCCTCCTCCGCAGCCCCGAGCGCAAGCGCGACGCGTGGGAGGATCTCAAGCGGGCCCGCGCGCTTCTCACCGCTCCTCACCCCGACGATGAGTAGCGCGAGCGGGCGGAGGGAGTCCGAGGAAACCGCTCGGATGAGTGCCGAGTAGCATTCAGGCGAAGATGCGCGAGGTTTCGGTCGCGGTCCCGGTACCCGGGCTTGGTCCTCTCACGTACGGCATTCCCGACGGCGTGCCCGATCCCGTCGTCGGTGCCCGCGTGCTCGTCCCGCTCGGCAAGCGCCTGGTCACGGGGGTCGCGCTGTCGTTGTCCGACGACCGACGTCCGACGCCGCCGGAGCCGGAATCCATGGCCGGTCCTCGGCCCCCGGACGTCGGCCCCCGGACGTCGGACGTCGGACCTCGGACCTCGGACGTAAAGCCTCTGGCCGACGTCCTCGACGGCGAGGCCTTCCTGCCGCCGGACGTCGTCGCGCTCGCATCCTGGGTGGCGGACTACTACGCCAGCGGCGTCGGCGACGCCATTGCGACGGCGATGCCGCCGCGCGCGTGGATCGAGAGCGAACGGCACGCGCGGATCACCGACGCCGGGGAGGCGCGGCTGCTGACCGAGCGCGGCACGCGGCGCGAGGTGCTCGAGTTGCTGACCGGCGGGCGAGTGGCGTCGATTGGCGCGCTCGTCAAGCGGCTGCCGGCGGCCCGTGTGGCGGTCGAGGCGCTGCAGGACGAGGGGCTGATCGTGCTGACGACGCCGCTGAAGGGATCGGCGGATGCGTCGCGCACGGCGCGGTTCGCGACGATCGCGGCGCAGGGGCGCGAGGATCTCGATCCGTCCCTCAAGCTCGGCGCGCGGCAGCAGCAGGCGCTGGATCTGCTGCGCGCGGCGCCCGGCGGTCTCGCGCTGAGCACGATGGCCGACGAGGACATTCCGTCCGAATCCGTCGAGCGGCTCGCCAAGCTGGGGCTCGTCACGATCGAGCGGCGCCGCATCGAGCGCGATCCGTTCGACGCCGGCCGCGCCTCCATGCCTGACGGCGGACCCGGCCGACAGGCCCGGCCCGCCCATGTCCTGACCGCCGAGCAGCAGGCGGCCTACGACACGCTCGCCGCTCGCGTCGACGCGCGGTCGTTCCATGTCGCGCTGCTTCACGGCGTGACCGGCAGCGGCAAGACGGAGGTCTACCTCCGCCTCGCGCGCCGCGTCCGCGAGTCGGGCCGCGCGGTGCTGCTCATGGTCCCCGAGATCGCGCTGACACCCGCCGCGGCGGCGATCTTCCGCGCGGCGTTCGGCGAGCGCGTCGCCATCCAGCACAGCGCGCTGAGCGACGGCGAGCGCTACGATCAGTGGCAGCGCATCCGCCGCGGCGAGATCGACGTGGTGGTCGGGACGCGCAGCGCCGTGTTCGCGCCGCTCGCCAACGTCGGCCTGATCGTCGTCGACGAGGAGCACGACGCCTCCTACAAACAGGAGAGCGTGCCGCGCTACAACGGACGCGACGTCGCCGTGGTGCGCGCGCGCGCGGCCGGCGCCCTCGTCGTCCTCGGGTCGGCGACGCCGTCGCTCGAGTCCTCGAGCAACGCCGAATCCGGGCGCTACGAGCTGGTCACGCTGCGCCGGCGCGTGCTCGATCGGCCGATGGCGCAGGTGACCATCGTCGACATGCGCGCCGAGTACGCGAACGAAGGGCCGGACGTCGTGCTGAGCGCGCCGCTGCGCGACGCGCTGGCGTCGCGCCTGGAGCGCGGCGAGCAGGCGATCGTGCTGCTCAACCGCCGCGGCTTCGCCACCGTCGTCTTCTGCCGCGAGTGCGGCGAGACGCTCGAGTGCCCGAACTGCAGCGTCTCGCTGACGGTCCACAAGGCGGCCGGCCGCGCGCGCTGCCACTACTGCAACTACGCCACGCCGATCCCCAAGGCCTGCGGCAAGTGCCGCGGTCCGTTCCTCGAGCAGCTCGGGTTCGGCACCGAGCGCGTCGAGACCGACGTGCGCGCGCTCTTCCCGCAGGCGCGCGTGGGACGGATCGATCGCGACACGATCCGCCGCCGCGGCGCGATCACCGAGCTGCTCGCGACCTTCGCCGCGCGCGAGCTCGACGTGCTCGTCGGGACGCAGATGATCGCCAAGGGACACGACTTCCCGAGCGTGACGCTGGTCGGGGTGATCAGCGCCGACGTCGGCCTCGGCATCGCCGACTTCCGCGCCGCCGAGCGGACGTTCCAGCTCCTGACGCAGGTGGCCGGCCGCGCCGGCCGCGGCACGATCGCCGGCGAGGCCGTCGTGCAGACCATCTATCCCGATCACTACAGCATCCGCCACGCGTGCCGGCAGGACTACGGCGCCTTCTACGCCGACGAGATGCGCTTCCGGCGCGCGATGAAATACCCGCCGCTCGTCGCCATGATCAACGTCGTCGTCAAGGCGCGCACGCGGCAGGCCGCGATCGACGATGCCGGCGTCATCGCGGAGGCGCTGCGGACGCCCGGCGAAGCCGGGTGGCGGGTGCTCGGGCCGGCGCCCGCGCCGCTCGGCCGCCTCAAGGGGGAGCACCGCGCCCAGCTGTTCCTCAAGAGTCCGCAGCGCACGGCGATGCGCAAGGCGCTCGCCGCGGTGCTCGATCAGCGGCCGGAGCTCAAACGCCGCACGATCGTCGACGTCGATCCGCTCTCGGTGTTGTGAATCGCCGGACCTGAAGGCCCGGCCGACGAAGAGACGATCGCGACCCCGCCGTGGGCCGGGTCTTCAGACCCGGCGTCTTCAGCGAAGCCGGGCGATGGGCGCCGGCGAGAAGCAGATGACCAGCATCACCAGTGCGAAGAGGGCGAGCGCGCGCCGGCCCGGGCTGAGCGGCTCGTAGTCCGACATGACGGGCGGATGCCGCGGGCCGAACACGTACAGCATCACCAGCATCATCGACGTCATGACCACCCAGCTGAGCGGCGAGACGAAGCAGATGCCGACGCAGAAGCCGGCGGTGACGAGCGTGATCTCCTTCGACACCTCGCCGAACACCGCGTGAACCAGATGTCCGCCGTCGAACTGGCCGAACGGCAACAGGTTCCACGCCGTCGCCAGCAGCCCGATCCAGGCGGCGAGCGCGATCGGGTGCAGGTTGACCGAGAAGCCGTCCGCCAGCCGCCCGAAGGTCACCCATGACGCCAGCTTGAAGAGCAGCGGCTCCCCGAGCGACAGGCCGTCCATGTTCGGGGGAACCGGCAGCACGTTCGACATGTGCATGCCCCAGAAGAGGAGCGGCACCAGGACGACGAACCCGCCGATGGGCCCGCCGATGGCGATGTCGAACAGGGCGTTACGGGTGGGAAAGGGCTCCCGGATCTTGATGACGGCGCCGAGCGTGCCCGCCAGGGACGGGAACGGCAGGAAGAAGGGCAGCGTGGCGTCGACGTCGTACCGGCGGCACATCAGGTAGTGCCCCATCTCGTGGCATCCGAGGATGCCGAGGATGGCCGCCGAATAAAGCAGTCCGTGGGGCAGAAGCGCCCTGATTATCTGCGTTTGCGTGGCGTGTCCGAGGCCAGCCAGCACGTCGCGCGTCGCGAAGTTGCTCGCGAACGCGGCATAATGCTCGACACCGACGAGCGTCGTCGTGCCGACGGTGAGCAGGAGGAGGACAATGTGCCGTCCCCACCGGTGATGGAACCGGAGGGGCGGCGGGGGCGGAGGATAAACGGTCAGCCTCCGATGTTCTGGAGGTCTTTGCCGGGCTTGAATCGGATGGTGCGGCCTGGCGGGATGCGGACCTCCTTGCCGGTCCGGGGGTTACGCCCGATGCCGCGCTTTCGCGGCTTCACCTGGAACACCCCGAAGCCCCGAAGTTCGATCCGTTCGCCGCGCTGCATGGAGATTCGCATCGCCTCGAAGACAGCATCGACAGCCACCTCGGCCTTGACCTTGGTGATGTCGGCAACCCGCGACACCTCGTTCACGATGTCGACCTTGATCATGCTTACTGTCTCCTCGGGATTGATAACTAGCATATATATAGTCACTTACGCTGTCAAGATTCTCCCTAACTGACATTTCTGAGATGCCATCGAAACGCCCCACCGGGGTGCCTACTGTCGTGCTGGTCGGCCGTCCCAACGTGGGGAAATCGACCCTGTTCAACCGCATTACCGGCAGCCGCCGCGCCATCGTGACGCCCGTGGCCGGGACGACGCGCGACACCATCGCGCAGCCCGCGGAGTGGCGTGGCGCCACCTTCCAGCTGGTCGACACCGGTGGGATGTTCGGCGCCACCAACGACCCCCTCCACGAGCTGGTGGTCGAGCACGGGCGCAGGGCGATCGCGTCGGCCGACGTGGTCGTCCTGGTGGTGGACGGCCGGGACGGGCTGGTGTCGGGCGACGAGGAGATCGCGGCCGCGCTGCGCACCGTCGACGCGACGGTCATGGTGGCGGTGAACAAGACGGACGACCGCCGCGCCCGCGGCGTGTCGGTGGAGTTCTACGCGCTCGGCTTCGAGCCCGTCGTCGAGATCGCGGCCGAGCACGGTGACGGCGTGGCGGACCTGCTCGACCATCTGCTCGAGCGGTTTCCCCAGGGCCGCCCGGCGGCAGTGGCGGCGCGCGAGCCCGAGACGAAGATCGCGATCGTCGGCCGCCCCAACGTCGGCAAGTCGTCGCTGGTCAACCGTCTGCTGAAGGAAGAGCGGTCGATCGTGAGCGAGCTGCCGGGGACGACGAGGGACACGGTGGATTCGGTGCTGAAGTGGCACAAGCGCAACTTCCGCATCCTCGACACCGCCGGCATCCGGCGCCCCGGGCGTGTCGCTCGCGCCGGGCAGGTCGAGTCGGTCAGCGTGCTCGTCGCGCGCCGCGCCATCGAGCAGGCCGACGTGGCGGTGCTGGTGGTCGACGCCACCGAGGGGGCCACCGACCAGGACGCGACGATCGCCGGCGAAGCCGAGAACACCGGCTGCGGCGTCATCATCATCGCCAACAAGTGGGACCTGATGAAGGGGCGCGGCCAGGACTTCGCGAAGGAATTCGACGACAAGCTGCGGCAGCAGATCAAGTTCCTGGAATACGCGCCGATCCTCCACATCTCGGCGCGCACCGGCGAGCGCACGCCGAAGCTGCTCGAGGCGATCGACCGCGTGGCGGACGCGCGCCTGCGCCGCATCCCGACGGCGGAGCTGAATCGCTTCGTGGCCGCCGTCACCGCCGTCCACCCGCCGGCCAGCCCGGGCCGCCGCGAGGTCCGCATCCTCTACGCCGCGCAGACCGCCGTCGCGCCGCCGGAGTTCGTGTTCTTCACCAACGTGGCGACCTCGTTCCACTTCTCGTACGAGCGATTCCTGATGAACCGCCTGCGCGAGTCCTTCGGCCTGGAAGGCGCGCCGATCAGAATCAAAGTGAGACGCCGCGGCAAGTAGCCCCTGTGAGACGGCCGACGGCGGCGTCGGTGACGGTCACGAAAGATCCCTAAAAATTTTTTTGTGTGCGCTTCGGCCGGCAGCAGCCGGTCTATTCCGTGGCCAGAAGTGTCCACTAAGTCTCTTCCCGTGACGATGGCGAGCCGGACGAGCTGTCGCCTCTGAAACAGGGCGCCAGCGCGGCCCTATCGAAGATCGATATGGCTGACGTTGACTCGATATTCGTGTTCGCTAAACTAAATGCGCTCGCCGATATCACCGCGGCGGGAACCCTCTCAGTAACTCGTTCATAGAGCCTGCAGCGCTCGGTCCATAGCGAGCGTGTATCTCTCATAAGAATGTGTGGAGGGACGTGTGTCTCGAGACCAATACGGTGGGTTCGTTAACCAGAAGGGAAGGTTGCTATGTTGATGATCGAAGAGATGGAAACGATGGTTGCTCCGAGCGACGAAAGCGCGCTGGCCGGCCTCGTCGTGGGTCTGGCTCTGGTCGCGATCTTCTGCTCGTAGTACCGGGGACCGTTCTTACTAACCGCAATACTTCAGTGTGAGGGTAACAACATGTCAACGATCATGATCGAAGAGTTGGAACCTATCGCGGCGCCGAGCGACTTCGCCGACTTCCTCACGGGTGTTGGCGCGGGAATCGCCATCGGCATGCTGATCTGCGGTGGTGCGTAAGATCGCGTAACTAGAACGACGTGCCACACTGCGTGTCGACCAAACACGCAGTGTGGCATCTTGACCAGGCGGCAGCGAGCACGACAGCAACAAGGGTCCAAGTTCCAATGAGCTATCCGTATCTGAATCCCCGCGTGCGGACGGACATCCCCCAGCCGGATCCCGATTCCCGGCTGATCCTCAATCACGAAAGCGGCCGCTACCTGCGGCTGGGCCTGCGCGAGTTCGACTGGCTGAATCGCCTCGACGGGCAGGTCCACGCGCGCGACGTGGCGGCGCTGCTCGGCGAGGACGACACGCTCGTCCAGGAATTGCTCCGGCGACTCGCGGCGGCCAAGCTGATTTGCTTCAGCGACGAGCCGGTGACCTTGCAGCCCGTGGCGCAGGCCGGCGACACGAGGCTCGAGACGCGCCGGATCGAGTGGGTGCAATTCGGCCAGCTCCGGATTCACCTCGGGCGGCCGAAGGCGCTGCTCGATCGTCTGGCTCCCGTCACCCGTCCGTTGATGAGCCCCCCGTTCGTTGCGGCGGGCGTCTGCGTGTCGCTCGTGGCGCTGGTCCTGGGGCTCATGCAGACCAGCGAGCTCGGACGCGTGATGCGCGAGTTTTCGTGGGGCGTCCCGCAGACGCTTGCGGTCGTCGCGCTCCTCTTCGCCACGACGGTGATTCACGAGCTGGGACACGCGGTGGCGTGCGACTACTTTGGCGCGCCGGTGCGCAGCCTCGGCGTCATGCTCTACTACCTTCAGCCGGCCGCCTATGCGGATGTGACCGATTCCTGGCAGCTGAAGAACCGATGGCACCGGGTGGCGATCGCCGCCGCGGGCGTGTATGTGCAGGCAATCATCACGAGCCTGACGGTGTTCCTCTGGATGCTCCTGCGGCTGACCGGGCACCGCGCCGACCTGCTGGTCGTCTTCGTCGTCTTGAACCTGACGCTGATCGTCTTCAACGTCGTGCCGTTCGTCAGGCTCGACGGGTATTGGATGCTGACCAACATGCTGGGCATCGCGAACCTGCGGGATCGCGCGATGGAGTGGACGCGGGTCTCCGCGATGGCCGCCGTCACCAGGCGGCCGGTGACGGCGCGGCAGCTCCACTACAACGCCGTGCTTTCCATGCCGGCGCTCGATCGCCTGCTGCTGGGCTCCTTCGGGCTCACCGCGATGCTGTTCGGATTCGCGATGTGGCTCGGCGGCCTGGGCTTCCTCTTCAGAGTCACCCGCTGGCTCGGCCTGGGGCGGGGGACGAGCGTGCTCGCGGTCGGTGCCGCGCTGGTCGTCATCGCGCTGTCCTATGCCGGCACTCTTCTGCTGGCGCGGCGCCGCGCGCGCCGCCCGCAGGCGCCCGGCAACCCGGCGCGGCGGACACCGTCCTTGAGCGCCGTCGTGACGCACAGGATCGATCATCACCGTCCCATCCGGTTGAACCCGCATCTGTCCGCTCTGGACATGGGCGAGGGAACCGTGACCTTTGCCTGGTCGACGCCCGACGCGCTGACCGTGCAGGCCCCGGCGCTCTTCGAGGCGCTGCCGAGGCTGCGGGAGGGATCGGCGACGCTGAACGACCTGAAGCAGTCCGACGTCTGGAGTGCGCCGTTCGAGCTGGCCCTGCAGCGGCTGTGGCACGACCGGCACATCCGGTATGCCGCCGACTGGGACATCCCGGAGGAGCACGTCCGTTATTCCCGGCAGCTCGGCTGGTTCAGCATGAACGCGGCTGTGCGCGGAAGAGAAGGCGAGGTGCAGTCCAGGCTGCGCGACGCCTCCGTCACCATCCTGGGCGTCGGCGGGCTGGGGACGCACGTGGCGTGGAATCTCGCGGCCTGCGGCGTCGGCGAGCTGCACCTCGTTGACGGCGACACGATCGAACTGACGAATCTCAATCGCCAGCTCTTTTACACGCCCGACGATGTCGGGCGGCGGAAGGTCGATGTCGCCGCCGAGCGGCTGCTGCAGTTCAACCCGCACCTGCGCGTTCGCAGGACGCACAAGTTCGTCCTCAATCAGGACGACATTCGCGACGTCGTCAAGGGCAGCACGTTCGTCGTCCGCGCCCTGGACAGCCCCGCGGAATCCCTGGCGTGGGTCAACGAGGTCTGCGTGGGCATGGGCATTCCGTATTCGGGCGCCGGCTTCTTCCCGCAGGGCACCGTCGTCGGGCCGACGATGATCCCGGGAGAGTCGTCCTGCCTGGCCTGCAACGCGCCTCCGGTTCCGCCCAGGTTCGATCGCGGCACCGGTGGAACGCTGGCACCGCTCGTCTTCACCACCGCGGGCCTGCTGGCCAGCGAAGTCATCACCTACCTCGGTAAACTCGGACGTGTTCAGACGGCGGGGCGGATGCTCGTGATCAATGCGCCGACGCTCGCGTTCAGCACCCAGGACGCGCCTCTGAACGCGCAATGCACCGTCTGCGGACGGCAGGAACAAAGGGCAAGCGCATGACCAAACCTCGTGTCGTCATCGGCCTCGGGATCCTTCTCGGCGTGGCAGGGGCCGCCGCGCAGCTCTGGCTGATTCAGTTCGGCGTCTTTGCCAGCGCACCCCTGCGGGCGCTGCTGTCGATGTGCATCGCGATCCTGATCGGCGTGATCGCGGGAACCAGCGCCGGCGCCAGCGGAGTCAAGGTGGCGGCCCTGATGGGCGTGGTGGCGGGAGCGATTCTCACCACCGTCGGCCTGAGCGCGCTCCTGATGGATCCGGCGCTGCTCGGTGTGGAGCCCTTCGCGTCCGCCGAGTCGTTCCTGGTGTTCACGAGCAGTCTCGTCGCCGGCACGGTCGTCTCGGGATGGGTGATTGCGGGCGTCGCGGCCCTCGTGGCGTGGCCCGTCAGCCTCTCGCACGCGCAGGCGGGTGAACGATGAGACGCCCTCTTCCGCTCGCGTTCTATTTGAACGCGCTGGGCATGCTGCTGTTCTTCACGGCAGTGTGGCTCGTGCGTTGGCGCGGCGTTCTGCAGGTGATGGGCGGCGTCGCGCTCGTCTGCGGAATCGTCCTGCTGGTCATGAAGAAGTAGGAGTACGAAAGCGAGGACTCGTGGACGCGTCTATCCCGGCAGTTGCACTCGAACCTTCTGGTTACCCGACTCGACAGAAATCGCCAGCGCCCACGCTGTGGGAGCAGATCCTCGGCGTGTACACGGAGCCCGTCGCGCTCTTCCGGAGGCTGGCGGTCGCGCCGGCATGGGGGCACGCGCTCTGGGTGATGATCGTGTTCGGCTGGATCCTGATGTCGGTCTGGGGCTGGAGGGTGGATGTCGACGCGCTGCAGCGGCCGATCCTCGAGCAGAATGCGCAGCTGACCGCCACTCAGATCGACCAGACGATCGCCGTGTCGAGCCGTTTCATCCTGCCGATCGGCATCGTGTCGGTGATGATCCGCAACCTGCTCGCCGTCCTCGGGCTGGGCCTCGTCTTCTGGGTGTTCGCGCTGAGCACGACGTCGAGCAGGAAATCCACGTTTCTGCACGCCATGAGCGCGGCGACCGTACCCAACCTGATCTTCGTGCCGTACACGGTGATGGCCACGGTGATGTGCGCCACCACGCACGTCGGCGCGCGGATTCCGGAACGGCTCGCCCCCTCCGGGCTCGCGTATTACCTCCGCCCCGACGAGCCCAGGGTGTACGCGCTGGCAGCGCAGGTCGATCCGTTCCTGGCCGCGTATTTCGTGATGATCTTCCTCGCCCTGCGCCACACGATGCGCATGACGCGCAGCCAGGCCGTCATGGGGACCGCGCTGGCCGTGTTCCTCACCGTCGCGTGGAAAGTTTATTTCTGGGTGTAGTCCTCTCTTTCAAAGTCTGATCGATGAAACGGAAAGCCACCATCCCTATCGGCGTCGCCCTGATCTGTACGCTCTTCACCGGTCTGGCGCTGATCAATCCCCGGCCCGACGACGCCGAGACGTTCGCCTGGGACGTCGTGTCCCGCGGCGACGTGCGGGAAACGATCCAGGCGAGTGGGGAAATCCAGGCGAAGGTGCGGGTCAACATCGGCACCAACGTGGCCGGCGAGATCAAGGTCATTCACGTGCGGGACGGCGAAGACGTGAAGGCCGGCCAGGTGCTCGTGAGCCTCGACCAGGAGCGCCTGAAACAGCAGGTCCTCCAGGCGGAAGCGCTCCTCGACGTGGCGCGGAAGGACGCCGCGCGCCTGGAAGCGGCCATGCGGCGCGCCCGCGACAGCGCCGCCAGGAGCGCGGCCCTCTTCAAGGAGGGCCTGATCCCGGAGGAGGAATACCGTCAGGCCGAGTCGTCGCGCGAGTCCGCCGAGCTGACCTTCGAATCGGCCAACGCCAACGTCACCCAGAACGAAGCCAACGTGGCGGCGATGCGTGACGGCTTCGCCAAGACGGTGATCGTGGCGCCGATCTCCGGGCGCGTCACCGCGCTGCGAGCCCAGACGGGGGAGATCGCGATTCCCGGGACGAGCAATCTGCCGGGCGCGACGCTGATGGTCATCTCCGGAATGCGGGAGATGAACGCCGAGATCAAGGTGAACGAGAGCGAAGTCGTGCGCCTCAAGCTGGGGCAGACCGTGCAGGTCAACGTCGAGTCGCTGCCCGGTCGCGTCTTCCTCGGGAAGGTGTACGAGATCGCCTCCGCCGCCGAGCAATCCGGCCAGAACGCGAACCTCTACACCGTGAAGGCCGCGCTGGACCGGTCCAATCCGGACACGCGGCTGCTCAAGCCCGGCATGACCGCGCGCGGCACCATTCTCACCGCCACCGTGAAGTCCGCGTTGAGGGTCCCGCTCCAGACCGTGCTGGAACGCGACGGTACGCTCGAGGAGGCATTGAAGAAAGGGCTGCTCGGCCCCGAAAGCCGTTCGGTGGTGATGGTCGTGCACGACGGCAGGGCCGTCGAGCGGACGGTGAAGACGGGCATCGCCAACACGCAGTTCTATCAGGTGATCGAGGGACTCGCCGAAGGAGACCGGGTGCTCACCGGTCCCAGCCGGAAGCTCAAGGAGCTCAAGGACGGCGCGCGTGTCATCCTCCGCAAGAAGTCCGACACCGACGTGGAGCATGGGGCCCACGGGCCGGAGGTGGCCGGGCCATGAAGGGGAGCTTCTCTCCGTTCCAAACCGCGCTGAGCGCGCTCGGCGCCAACAAGCTGCGATCGGGACTCACGGCGCTCGGGGTCGTGGTCGGCGTCGCCGCGGTGATCACCGTCGTCAGCCTGGTGCAGGGCCTGGAACGGAGCATCCTCCGGCAGGTCGAGCGTGCGGGCAGCCAGACGCTGTTCATGCGGCCGCTCATGCCGGGCGATATTCCTCTCGAGGAGTTCAACCAGGTCCGGGACCGCGACCTGACGCTCGCGGACATGAAGGCCCTTCAGCGGGCCGTGCCGCAGGTCACCCAGGTCACGCCCCTGGCCGTCACCAACACCGAGCTGAAGTCCAACGGCCGCTCGACGACCGTCACCATGCTGATGTCCGACGACACCTATCTCGAGGTGAACGATCTGACCGTCGAGAACGGACGCAACTTCGTCCCCGCCGATCTGCGGCTGGGCAACAAGGTCGCGATCATCGGCCCGCGGATCCTCGAGCGCCTGGCCATCAAGGGAAATCCCGTCGGCCAGTTCCTCCAGACGCCGACGCTGAGTCTCGAGATCGTGGGCGTGCTGCGGGAGCAGGGCACGACGCTCGTCAGCGATCCCGACAGCAACATTCTCATTCCGCTCAGCACCGGCCTGCCGCTGCTGACCGAGCAGCAGCGCCGCCAGCTGTTCTGCAGCGTGCGCATCGATCCGCGGACCAGCGCCGACGACGGCGCCGACATGGTGACCGACGCGATGCGGCGCATCAAGGGCGTCAGGCCGAAGGAGCACGAGGGGTTTCGCGTCTTCAGCCCGCGACAGTTCGCGTCGATCGTCGGGACGATCACCGGCATCATCGGCGCCGCGGCCGGCGGCATGGTCTCCATCGCCTTGCTGGTCGGGGGGATCGGCATCATGAACATCATGCTGGTGAGCGTGACCGAACGCACGCGCGAGATCGGCGTCCGCAAGGCCGTCGGCGCCACGCGGGGGCAGCTGCGCATCCAGTTCCTGATCGAGGCGTCGCTCCTCTCCGTGATCGGCGGCGTGGCCGGCCTCGCCCTCGGGTACGTGGCCAGCGCCGTCCTGACTCACGCGTTTCTCGGTGCGGTGTTCCCGGTCCCGCTGTGGGCCACGGTGTGCGCCTTTCTCGTGCCTGCCGCCATCGGCGTTCTCTTCGGTCTCTATCCCGCGTGGAAAGCCTCATGGCTCGATCCCATTGACTGCCTCAGATATGAATGAGCCCAATATGAACAACTCCAGCACGACCTTTGACGAAAAACTCGCCGCGGCGAAGAAGCTCCTGGCCTCGAAGGGCCTGTGGCGCGCCAGCTACGCGCCGACGCTCGTCGCGTTTCTGTGGCGGGCCGGCGTGAGGATTCCACCGCCCCACTTCGCCGGGTTCTTCGGAGTCTTCCTGTTCTCGGGCGCCGTCTTCGGAGGCGCGTGGGGGCTGATCATGTGGTGGCTTCGCTGGTCGCGCGAGGGGACGTCGCCGGCCACCGCCGCGGTCCTTTCCGCGCTCGTCGGATTGCTGGTCGGCTTGGGAATGGCCGCCTACTACCGGTACTCCGCGCGCCACAACGCCATCCCCTCGTGGGAGAGCTTCGACCCCTCAGAGGTGCAGTGAGTCCACTGCGCCGTGCGTCAGTCGAGGAGCCGCTTGCCGAAGAGCGGCTCGCCGCCGCGTGAGGCGTAGAAGCCGTAGGCGGCGAGCGACGCGGGAATGGCGAGCAGGACGGTCGATCCGGCGAAGAACCAGCGCGACGTGTCGAGCGTGATGACCGCGCTCGACATGACGAAGTAGACGAAGAAGAGCACGGTGCTCGCCACCAGGCCGAGACGCTGGATCGTCAGGACGATCGTCGTCACCATGGCGAGCGCCGCGGCGAAGTTGACGACCGCCGATCCGCCGCCGCTGCGCACCGCCATGATCATCGCCAGGGTGATCGCCAGGGCCGAGGCGAGCCACTCGCGCTTGACGGCCATCTTCAGCAGCACCAGCGCGAAGACCGCGAAGATCGCGTTGAGCACCGCGTTGAAGATCTGATTCAGCACCCGCGCGACCACCATCGACGGTCCGAGGAGCTGTTCGAGATCGGGAACGTTCGGCGTGAACGGATGGCCGAGCCGCGCGCCCACGTAGGTGCTGCCCGCGGCGATCGCGCTGACGGTGAGGCCGAGCCCCACGCCGAACAGGACGTCGCGGCCGACCAGCGGGTCGCGCCACTGCCGCGCCATCAGGCGCGACCACGACACCAGCGTGGTCGGCCAGAAGCGGCGGACCGACGGCTCCACCGCGAGATAGATCATCCAGAACAGTCCCGCCGCCCAGAACGGCAGCCCGAGGAAGAAGCGCGTCATCTCGACCGTCGGATCGGCGACGTGCTTGTTGTCGAGCACCCACACGCCGGCGGCGGCGAGCATCAGGAACACGAAGAGCTGTGCCGCGCCGCGACGATCGCCGCGTCCCTTGCGCCAGTTGTGGCGCGCGATGAGTCCGGCGGCCACGAACATCGCCAGCACCGTGAGCTGGACCAGCGCCGACATGAACGAGACGCGGCGCCGGGCGTCGATCGTGTTGGCCATGCGGCTGGTCGTCGTCCACGGCGCGACCGGATGGAAGCAGACCGCCCGGCCGCGGTACGAGCAGGCCTCGATCCGCTGTGACGCCGACGGCAGCCCCGGGATCGGGCCCGACCAGGCGGCCCGCGCGTCGGCGAACATCGTCGGCGTCCATTCCGGCGCCACCGGCGTGTAGGTGCGCATGTCGAGCCCGGCCGCGGCGAAGAGCGGCGCGAAGTCGGCGTTCTGCGGGGTCCAGCCGGGATCGCTCTGCGGCGGGATCTCCGCCATCCGGATGAGGCGTCCCTCGGCATCGAGCACGACGAGCGACATGCCCGAGATGTTGAAGTCGGGATCGTCCTGCGTCACGCGGTCGTGGCTGTCCTGCGGAATCATCACCGTCGGACTGCCGCGGAACCAGAAGTGCAGCGCCGCCGGCGTCCCGCTGGCCAGCGTCGCCATGCCGATCTCGGGATGGCGTCCGGCGTATCCGAGGTAGTTCGCCGGGAAGAAGCCGTAGGCGGAGTCGACCCCCTGCTTGTACCCGAGCGTCCCGAGGATCTCCTTCGCGCGTTCGGCGAGGATCACCGGCGGCTTCGGCATCGGCACGAGGCTCGTGATCAGGATGCGATCCGAGAGCGCCGCGCACGCGGCCAGCAGCACGAGCGAGACGGCGAGCGCCGCCGCGGCCGGCAGCGGCCGGAGCGCGCTCGTCGTGCCCGCCGCCGCGACCATTTCGGGCGACGGCGTTTCGCCGGCGGCGAACGCCGCGGCCAGCGGATCGCCGCCCGGAAGCGACGCGGCGACCGCGAGCGCGGACGCGGGACGCTGCGCCGGATTCAGCTGGAGGCAGCGCATGATCGCGCCGTCGATGGCCGGGTCGAGGCTGCTCACGACCTCCGACGGAGGCGGGATGCCCGCCTGTTCGCGCTTGGCGATCAGTTCGGCGAGCGTGCGTCCCTCGAGCGCCCGGCGTCCGGTGAAGAGCTCGAAGAGCACGAGACCGAGCGAATAGATGTCGCTCCTCGGCGTGACTTCGCCGCCGGCGAGCTGCTCGGGCGCCATGTAGGCCGGCGTGCCGGCGCGCAGCGATTCGCCCGAGACCCCCGCGAGACCGAAGTCGGTGATCCGGATCTTGCCGTTGCCGTCGAGCATGATGTTCGCCGGCTTGAGATCGCGATGGACGACGCCGCGTTCGTGAGCGGCGGCGAGCCCGGCGCAGATCTGCCGCGAGAGCTCCAGGGCGCGATCCTCGGGAAAGCGTCCGACGCGGCGGAGCAGCGACGACAGGTCTTCGCCGTCGACGTATTCCATCGAGAGGAACGTGTGCCCCTGGTACTCGCTCACGTCGTAGACGCGGCAGACGTTCGGGTGCGACACCTGGCGCGCCATCCGCACTTCGGTGTGCAGCTGCGTGAGACGCGCCGGATCCTTGTCCACGTCGGGCGGCAGGAACTTCAGCGCGACGGGCTGTCCGAGCTTGAGGTCGTCGGCGCGATAGACCTCGCCCATCCCGCCTTTGCCCAGGCGCCCGATGATGCGGTAGCGCTCGTCGAGAATCGTGCCCGGCGCGAACCGTCCATGATCGATCGCGTCCGTCGTCGTCAGCCAGGCCGAGGTCCGCGTCGGCCCGCTGCTGTCGCCCTTCCTGTGCTGCGTCCGCTGGCTTCCATGTTCAGCCGGAGGCGTGCCGCCTTTCGCCAGGAGAGGTACCACGTCCGTCGTTTCACTGCTGTCGGACAGATGCGTGACGTCCGTGCCCCATGGCGTGGGCGCCGAGCAGCGCGGGCAGTACGCCGCGGTCTCGGGAACGTCGCTGTGGCAGGAAGGGCAGGCCGGCATGTCAGGCAGTCCCGCGCGCCGGTGCGCCCGGCGCGGTGCGCGACGCCAGCCAGGCGCCGCCCACGCCGAGTGCCGCCAGCGCCATGACGTCCACGAGGTCTGCGGACATGCGCCAGCTCGAGACGTCGGCGGTGAGCGGCGCGCGCAGCAGCAGGAAATGGGTGGCCAGCGCCGCGATGGTCGCGAGCAGCCCCGCCCATCCGATCGTGGCGACGAAGATCGTGGTGATGATCAGGCCGCAGGCGAAATCGAGCAGCGGCCAGCCGGGGTTGAACATCCCCTGGAGCACGACCCACACGTAGCAGACGATGGCCGCGGCGGCCGCGGCCCAGCGCCGCTTCAGCAGGATGCGGAAGACGACGAAGCCGGCGATGCCGAGCATGCCCGCGGAGAGGCCCCCCTCGATCTGCTTCAGGAGCTCGGCGATGGCGTAGCGGGCCGTCATGAGCTGTTCCGTGTTGACGCCGAAGACCGGCATCGGCTCGGGACGCCCGAAGAGCGGCGGGATCAGGTTGTGCACCGCGAAGACGAGCGTCATCGTGAGCCCCGCGCCGACGCCGACCATGATGTCGCGTCCGACGCGCGCGTCCTTCCAGCCGCCGCTCACCAGCCGCTGCCATCCGACCAGGCTGTCGGGGGAGAAGCGGCGGATGTACGGCTCGAGGCCGAGATACGTGAGCCAGAGGACGGCGGACTTGTACAGCGCGGTGCCGATGGCGCCGAAGAGACGCTCCTGCTCGTAGGCGAACGAGCCGACGTGATTCGGACCGAGCAGCCAGGCCGTCATCTCGAGGGCGAAGACCGCGGTGGCGGCGCGGAAGGCGCCGCGGCGATCGCCGCGGCCGCGTTTCACGTTGCGATAGGCGAGGACGGGACCGATCAGCATCAGCGCCGGCATCACGAGCGAGGCGATCGCGCCGATGACGCGCGCGAAGAGCGACGGACCGTCCGCGGTCGGCGTCCGCGCGGATCGGCTCCACGATCCGTTGATGGTGAAGAAGACCGGCTTGCCTGCCGTGGCGCCGGCTTCGACACGCAGCGTGTGGCCGGGGACGTCTGGCGTGCGTCCTTCCCACGCCATGCGCTGTTCGGCATGGATCGGCGGGATCCACGCCGGCTGCGCCGGCGCGAAGCCCTCCATCGGCATGCCGGCGAGATCGAACAGCAGCTTCCAGTCGGAGAAGGGCGGAGTCTCCCGCTGTCCCGCGTCTGGCACGGCGACCAGCTCCGAGAGGCGTCCCAGCGCGTCCACGACGACGAGCGTCATCCCGCTCGTGCGCAGCGGCGGGTTCAGGCCCGAGATCGCGTTGTCCGTACCGAGCGGCAGCAGCGTCGTCGGACTGGTGCGATACCAGAGGTAATAGGTCTCCGGCCGCGCGCGATGGAGCTCCGACCAGCGGCCGGGTCCCGTGACGTTGGCGTCGATGTAGCGCGCCCAGTCGAGCGACAAGCCGAGGCCGGCGGCGGTGGACTGGGGCTGGTTGCCGTATCCGAGCTTCTGCGCGATTTCCTGCGCGCGATCGATCAACGCCGCCGGCGGCTTCGGCGGATCGACGATGTTCATCATGAACACGCGCTGGTAGAGGAGGACGATGGCCGCGAGCGAGAGGACCGTCCACGCGGCGCCGGCCAGTGCGAACTTCACCGGCAGCGCGTCGCTCGTGCCCGACGCCGCCACCATGTCGGGCGACGGCGTTTCTCCCGCGGCGAGCGCCGCCGCCAGCGGATCGCCGCCGGGCAGCGCCGCCGCCACCGCGATGGCCGACGGAGGCCGCCGCAGCGGATCCGGCAGCAGGCAGCGCATGATCACGCGCTCGGTGCCTTCGTCGAGGTCGCGCACGATCTCGCTCGGCGGGACGATGCCGGCCTGCTCCCGCTTCGCGATCAGCTCCGCCATCGTCTTGGCGTCGAGCGCGCGCTGGCCGGTGAAGAGCTCGTAGAGCACGAGGCCGAGCGCGTAGATGTCGCTGCGCGGCGTGACCTCTCCACCCGAGAGCTGTTCGGGCGCCATGTAGGCGGGGGTGCCCGCGCGCAGCACTTCGCCGGTGGCGCCGGCGAGGCCGAAGTCGGTGATCCGGATGCGGCCGCCGCCGTCGAGCATGATGTTCGCCGGCTTGAGATCGCGATGGACGACGCCGCGATCGTGCGCGGCGGCGAGCCCCGCGCAGATCTGGCGCGCCAGCTCGATGGCGCGGTCCTGCGGGAAGCGGCCGATGCGGCGGAGCAGCGAGGCGAGATCCTCGCCGTCCACGTACTCCATCGAGAGGAAGGTGTG
>Ga0075364_10000219_pt1 | contig 27057 bp, 17 predicted proteins | sample EndMetdeltDD1764_FD_71517 | JGI IMG/M metagenome (GOLD analysis project Ga0075364, IMG submission 71517) | Populus endosphere microbial communities from Tennessee, USA - Endosphere MetaG P. deltoides DD176-4 | ecosystem: Host-associated > Plants > Roots > Endosphere | place: USA: Tennessee... | reverse complement strand
CGGAGCCTCCCGGCTCGAACCACGTCACGCCTTCGGCCACGAGATCGCACTTGAGCTCGTACTCACCCGGCGCCGCGGGCGCGTGGAATGCGATCCTCACGTCGACGGTCTCGCCGGGTGCGACGTCGCGCGGCAGCTCTGCGCGCGCGTGATCGCGATCGATCATCCGCGACGCGGCGTCCAGCAGTTGCAGGCCGGCACGGACATGGCCGACGCCGCTGTCGCTGCGCGCGCGCCAGGCCACCGTCCCGCTGTTGACGAGCCGCATGACCGCTTCCAGCGCCTGGCCGGGCGCGGCGTCCGGCGGCGCGCCGAGGATCGTGACGGTGGCACGATGAACGGGCCGCGGCCTCCGCCGCTCCGCCGATTTCGCCGCGAGGATGAACGGGTGCTCCTCGACCGGCACCTGCAGGAGGCGCACGAGACGCATCGCGAACGCTTCCTCGAAGAGGACGTCCTGCTTGCCCGCCCCCACCAGCTCCAGCAGCGCGCGCCACAGCTTCCCCAGCGCGCGGACCGGACGCTTCGTGCGCGGCAGCTTCCGCCACGCGCGCCAGTCATCCGGCGTCAGCTCGAACTCCGGAATGACATAGGTGATCGGACAGACGGCCGCGTGCGCGAAGCCCGCGCGCAGGCACATCTCCGTGAACGGCTCGATCAGCACGTCCTGCTCGAGCACGCCGAAGTCCTTCGTCGCCCGCACCGATCCGGGCATCTGCGCGTGGCCGGCGCCGGGCTCGGAAAAGACGACGACGCCCGACGGCGTCAGGACGCGGGCGATCTCGCGCAGCGCGGCGGCCATGTCGGGCACGTGGTGGATCGCGCTCAGGCACACCGCCTTGTCGAACGATCCGTCGGCGAACGGGAGCTGCTCCAGGTCGCCTGCCACGGCCGCCAGCGGCGCCGCCGTCACACGGTCGCGGCTGACGGCGAGCATCTCGTGCGCGATGTCGACGGCCACCGATCGACGGTTGAGCCGCTGCAGCAGCGCCGAGCACCACCCGCCGCCCGCGCCGAGATCGAGGATGCGATCGTCCGGCCCCGGCTGCAGGAGACGCATGGCGACGACGAAGTCGTTGAGCAGCTCGAGACTCTCGTCGAACATCTCGGTGCCGGGCGGCGGGAACGGCTTGTCGCGCTCCCACGCACGGCCGCCGGTCCGCGAGAGGTAGGTCTTCTCCGCCTGCTTCGAGTCGGGCACGGAATATACTGGCCGCACGTGACGTTGGTCCGCAAGGCGCCTCCCCTCGCCCTCGCAGTTCTCGGCTATGTCGCGCTGACCGTCGCATATACGTGGCCGCTGCCGCGGCACATCCTGCACGGCGTCGCGCACGACGCCGGCGATCCGATCCTGAACGCGTGGATCCTCTGGTGGTCCACCAAGGCGGTGCCGCTCACCGCCGCGTGGTGGAACGCGCCGATCTTCGTGCCGGCGCCGGGCACGCTCGCCTTCTCCGAGCACCTGCTCGGCGAAGCGCCGCTCGCGCTGCCGGTCATCGCGCTCACCGGCAACGCGATCTTCGGCTACAACGTCGCGCTGATCGCCAGCTACGTCCTCTGCGGGCTCGGCGCCCACTTTCTCGCCTACACGCTGACGCGACGGCACGACGCCGCATTCGTCGCCGGCGTCGCGTTCGCGTTCGCGCCCTACCGGCTGGCCCAGCTCCCGCACATCCAGGTGCTCTCGGCGTACTGCGCGCCGGTGTGCCTGGCGGCGCTGCACCGCTACGATCGCGAGTCGGCGACGCGATGGGCGGCGCTGGCCGCGGGCGCGTGGCTGATGCAGGCGCTCGCCAACGGCTACTTCCTGTTCTTCTTCAGCGTCCTGCTCGGCTGCTGGCTGCTCTGGTTCGTCCCCGGACGCTGGCCGCTCGCCAAGCTCGCGCGCCTGGGCGCGTGGTTCGCGGGCGCCGCGCTTCTCCTCGCGCCGACGCTCCTCGGCTACAAGCGGATCCTGGTGGACACCTACGGCTTCACGCGCGGGCTCGCCGCCGCGCAAGCCTACTCGGCCGACGTCGCCAGCCTGCTCCATGCGACGAACGAGCTCTGGCTCTGGGGCTGGCTGCACGTCTTCCCGAAGCCCGAGGGGGAGCTGTTTCCGGGCATCACGCTCGTCGCGCTCGCCTGCCTCGCGCTGTTCTTCGCACGTCCGTTCGCCGGCGCCGGCGGGTCGTCGCCCGCGCGCGTGCGCCTCCGTCGCGTGTTCGCCGTGCTGTTCGTCGTCCTCCTCGTCGCGACGGTCCTTCCGCTCGTCTACGGCCGGTGGCGCCTGACGATCGGCGGCGTGCAGCTGGTCTCGATCGCCCGCGCCGACAAGCCGTTGAGCCTGGCGCTCGTCGCGGGGCTCGCGTGGCTGGCCACGATGCCGCGCGTGGCCGAGGCGGCACGGCGGCGTTCGGCGCTCGCCTTCTACGTCTTCGCGGCGTTCGCGATGTGGCTGTTCGCGCTGGGGCCCGATCCGGAGTTCCTCGGCCGCCGCTTCATCTACCAGGCGCCGTACGGCTGGCTGATGCGGCTGCCCGGATTCGACGGGCTCCGCGTGCCGGCGCGGTTCTGGATGATGGCGCTGCTCTGTCTCGCGACGCTCGCGGCGATGGCGATCGACCGCCTGCGCGGACGCGCGCGTCTCGCCGTCGCATCGGTGGCCGTGATCGGCCTGGCGCTCGACGGATGGCCCGCCGCCTTCAGGGTGCTGGCGTCTCCCGAGCCGCGCCCGTCGCCGCCGGGCGTCGCCCTGCGGCTCGACCTGCCGTCGATCGAAGACAACGACGCCGTGGCGCTCTACCAGCAGACGCTCGAAGGAGTTCCGCTCTTCAACGGATTCAGCGGCTATCCCGCGCCGCACGTCTACGCGATGCGCGTGCTGCTGGAGGGCCACGACCCTCGCATTCTCGACGCGATGACGGCGCGCGGCACGGTTGGCGTCGTGATCGATCACGGCATGGACGGCGACGGACAGATCAGGAAGTTCGTCTCGTCGTATCCGGGCGCCGTGCTGCACGAGACGCATCCGTCGTGGAGCAGCTACCGCCTGCCGGCGCGCACCGGCGCCGGCGATCTGCTGCCGGCCGCGTCGGGAGCGCCGGTGCCGGTGAAATCGTTCGACGCATTTCCCAGCCAGCCGCACACGCCGCGCACCGTGGACGGCAGCCTCAAGACACGCTGGTCCGGCGGCGTGCAGCAGGCCGCCGCCGACTTCACGATCGCGCTCGAGCAGCCCGGCCACGTCGGACAGCTCGTGACCGATCTCGGAGAGTTCTGGACCGACTTCCCCGTCCGCCTGCGGCTGTCCGTCTCGAACGACGGGACGGCCTGGGAGACCGTGTACGAAGGCGACACGGCGCTGCACGCGTACTACGCGGCGCTCCGCGATCCGAAGACGATCTCCGTCGTCTATCCCGTCGACCGGGACGGCGTGCGATTCATCCGGCTGCAGCAGATCGGATGGGGGAAGCACGACTGGTCGATCGCCGAAGTACGCGTCCTCAGATGACCGCCCGCGCGCGCGCGATCCTCGTGGCGTGTGCCGGCTACACCGCGGCCGCGGTCGCGTACACCTGGCCGCTGGCCGCTCGCCTCAACGGCGTGCCGCACGATCGCGCCGACCCGCTGCTGACCACCTGGTTCCTGTGGTGGTCCGGCACGCAGGCGGTGCCGCTCACGGCGCGCTGGTGGAACGCGCCGATGTTCGTGCCGGCCACCGGAACGTTCGCGTTCTCCGAGCACCTGCTCGGCCTGACGCCGCTCGCGGTACCGTTCACGCTGATCACGGGCCAGCCGCTCGTCGGCCACAACGTCGCCTTCATCGCCACCTACGTGCTCGGGGCGCTCTGCGCGCACTTCCTGGCCTACACGCTGACGAAACGTCACGACGTGTCGGCGGTGGCGGCCGTCGCCTTCGCGTTCGCGCCGTACCGCCTGCCGCAGGCGCCGCACATCCAGGTGCTGGCGTCGTTCTGGACGCCGCTCTGCCTCGGCGCGTTGCACCGCTACGCGGAGACGTGGCGGCCCCGCTGGATCGTGCTGGCGAGCGCGGCGTGGGTGCTGCAGGGACTGTCGTGCGGATACTTCGCCTTGTTCCTCGCGGTGCTCGTCGCGTTCTGGTTCCTGTGGTTTGCCGCGGGCCACTGGCCGGTGCGCCGGCAGGCCGCCGCCGTCGCGGCGTTCGGCGCCGGCGCGCTCGTGCTCGCGCCGTTCCTCTACGGCTACCAGTCGATCCTGCGCGACACCTACGGCTTCAAGCGATCGATCGGCGAGATGCGCGCCTTCAGCGCCGACGTCGCGTCACTGCTCTCTGCCGGCGAGGACCTGCTCGTCTGGAGCTGGGTGCGCGTGTTCGATCGGCCCGAAGCGAACCTCTTTCCTGGCGTGACGATCGTGATCTTGTGCGTCCTCGCGCTCCGCGCGGCACGTCCGTTCGCGGCGGACGCCGTCGAGCGGCGATCGACGGTGATCGTCCGCCGCACGCTCGTCGCGCTGCTGATCGTCCTGCTGGCCGCAAGCGCCCTGCCGTTCGCCTTCGGCACGTGGCAGCTCACCATCGGCGGCGCGCGGCTGGTGTCCATCTCGCGCGGCGACAAGCCGCTGTCGATCGCGCTCGCCGTCGCGCTGCTGCTGCTGGCATTCCTGCCGGGCGTACGCACGGCGTTCCGGCGGCGCTCGGCCGCGGCGTTCTACATGCTCGCGGCGTTCGTCACGTGGATCTTCACGCTCGGTCCCGATCCGACGTTGATGGATCATCGCCTGCTCTACCGCGCGCCGTACAGCTGGCTGATGCTCCTGCCCGGCTTCGACGGCCTGCGCGTCCCCGCACGCTTCTGGACGATGACGCTGGCCTGCCTGTCGGTGACGGGAGCGCTCGCCGTGCACCGGCTGCACGGGCAGTCACGGCGGATCGTGATCGCCCTTGCGGTCGCGGGCCTGCTCCTCGACGGCTGGCCCGGACGCTTCGCCGTCCTCGATGCGCCCCCGATCCGTCCGTCGCCTGACGGCGCCGCGTTCCGGCTCGACCTTCCGATCACCGACGCCGGCGATCCGCAGGCGCTCTATCAGCAGATGTTCGATCCGAAGCCGCTCTACAACGGCTTCAGCGGATTCACCGCGCCGCACTATGCGGCGATGAAGGCGCTGCTCGAGGAAGGCGACGCACGCGTGCTCCGCATCCTCTCCTCCCGCGGTCCGCTCGGCATCGTCATCGATCACGCCAGCGACGTGGACGGCACGCAGCGCGCGCTGGTGCGCGCGTTTCCCGGCGTGCAGGCCGTACGCGCGGAACAGGACTGGAGCTCGTATCTCGTTCCGCGGGGCGACGCGCCTCCCGGCGAGCCCGACGCGGCGGGCGCGCCCGTGCGCATCGAGGCCGTCTCGGCGTCCGCGGGCAAGGCGCCGGCCGAGCGCGCGAACGACGGCAATCTCGACACCGCATGGAGCAGCGCGAAGGACACCGCGGATGTCGTGTTCACGATCGAGCTCGAAGAGACCGGCGCCGTCGGGCAAATCGTGCTGGTGCTGGCTCAGTACGCGGCGGACTTTCCGGCGCGGCTGAAGATCGACGTGTCGGCGGACGGATCGCAGTGGAACGCCGTGTCGGACGGCAGCGGCGCGCTGCCGGCGTTCTACGCGGGCATCCGCCATCCGAAGGAAGTCCCGGTCGTCTTTCCAATCGGACGTGAAGGCGTGCGCTTCGTCCGGCTGCAGCAGACGGGCACCAGCACGCGCGACTGGTCGATCGCCGAACTGCGCGTGCTCAGATAGGCCCGTGCCGCGGGGCGTACCAGCGGCGGGTGACGGGTTGCAGGGGGACCGCGCTCGGCGGACCAGGTTTCGACGCCAGGTCGAAGACCGTCATCCCGCTGAGCTCCGCGGTGCGCGCGAAGACCGGCCACGGCAGCGCCGCGCCCGGTGCCAGGCCGAACTGCTTCCGCACGTCGGCCAGCTCCCAGTCGTCGACCATCAAATACGGATGGAAACCGGCGTGCTCGACGGCCTCGGGCACGGCTGCGGCCCACTGCGGCTGGACCCAGTCGTAGCGCAGCGTCAGGCGGCCCGAGTAGAAGCGCAGGCTGCCGCTGTGCTGCATCGCGAAGATCGCGGCGTTCGCCGGCAGCTGATCCGCCGCGAACTCGCCGGCGACGATGTAGCGGCGTTCGCCGGCGCGCAGGCCGCCGAACACGAACTGCCGGCTCGCATATCCCAGCGTCGCGAGGATCGTGGCGTAGAGCGCGACGGCTGCGGCAACGTGTCCGAGCGGCCGCGGCATCACGCGCGCGATCGAGACGAGGCCCGCGGCGATCAGCACGGCCAGCGCGCCGAACCCCGGAAGCAGGAACCGCAGGTACCACCACGCGCCGAACTGCGTGTAGCTGGCGTAGCTGGCAAGCGCCAGGGCCGCGAGCAGCGCGCAGACCGCGATCGGGCCCCGCTGCACGTGCCTCGCAAACGGCGGCACGAACGGAAGGATCGCGAGCAGCACCCACGGCGACTGTGATTCCCAGAGCCACGAGGCGTACAGCTTCAGGTTGGGCCAGACGTTCGAGGCCGCGTACAGATCCGCCGCCGCCCCGTACCCGGTGCTGCCGGGCGAACCGAACCACGACGTGTTGATCGCGGCGACGAACACCACGACCGCGGCGATCGGTGCCGTGAAGAGCGCCGCGTCGATCCATCGAGCGCGGCCGCGAGTGCGGACGACGATCGCCAGGAGCGGCGCCGCGGCAAGCAGCGCGAGATTCGGCCGGACGAGGATGCCGAGCGCCGCGCACAGCCCGGCGGAGACGACGCTCCGCCGCGACGGCTTGAGCGCGCAGGCGATCGCGCCGGTCCACAGCGCGCCTGCCGGAATGTCGCTCATCGGCCACAAGGCCTGGAACAGCACGACCGGCGAGACGATCAGCACGATCGCGGCGGCGACGCCGGCCGCGGATCCTGCGGCCTGCCGGCCGAGACTGAACGTGAACCACACGAACAGCACGGCGAAGATCGGCACTACCAGGTACGGTCCGCTTGCGCCGGCCACGAGCGCGATCGCCATCAGCAGCGACAGACCGGGCGCGCAGATCGGCGCAATCGTGTGCGGCGGTCCGGCGACGCGATAACCCAGCGGCTGCTGCAGCAGGTCGGACGTCTCGAACGGAAGCGTGTGCGCGATGGGAAGCGGACGGAACATGCGTCCCTCCGCCCAGTCGTACGCCTGGTTGACGTAGCAGTAGGAGTCCGAGCCGCCGACGCCGAACGAGCCGAAGACGACGCCGTGCGCGAAGAGCGCGGCCGCGGCGGCGAGCGCGAACGCGGCGCCATGGCGCCGGAGCACCGCGCCGAGCCTGCCCATCAGGTACGCGGATTCGGTGCGGTACCAGAGCGAGACGAACACGAAGAGCGCGACGGCGGCGATCGCCGCCCTGAACGGATCGCGCGACCGGATCGCGACGCCGGCGACGCGCGCGTCCACGCCGCCCGTGGCGGCGACGACGACGGCCCATGCCGCGAGGAGCGCGGCGGCAGCGAGCAGGAGTCTCTGCACGACGCGCAATGCTACAGGATGTTTCGTGGACGCACGGTCAGGTGCGCGCGCGCGGCCGCGCATCGCACCAGCGGCGAGCGACCGGTTCCAGTGCGATCGGAGCTGCCGGCTCCGGACGCGTGGCCATGTCGAAGATCGTGACGCCGCCCAGCTCGCGCATGCGCGCGGCGATCGGCCAGGGCAACGGCGCGTCGGGCTCGAAGCCGAACTGCCGGCGGACCTGCGGGATCTCGGCGTCGTCCACGATCAGATAGGGATGGTAGCCCGCGCGCTCGACGGCGGCCGGCGCACCCGTCGCCCGCTCCGGCCGCAGCGAGTCGAAGCGCAGCGCCACGCGTCCGGAATAGAAGCGCAGGCTGCCGCCGTGCTGCACCGCGAACAGCGCGGCGTTGGCCGGGAGCCGATCGGCTGCGAATTCGCCGACGTCCACGTAGCGCCGCTCGCCGGCCTGGATGCCTCCGAAGACACTCTTCGCCGACGCGAACGACAGCGTCGAGGCGACCATCAGGCAGAGTACGGTGACGGCCGCGACGCGGCCGAACGGCTGACCGATCGTGCGCGCGAGGGCGACGAGCCCCGCGGCGACGAGCACCGCGAGCGCGCCGAACGCGGGCATCAGGAACCGCAGGTACCACCACACCTCGAACTGCGCGTAGCTCGCATAGCTGGCGAACGTCACGAGGCCGAGCAGCGCGCACATGCCGAGCACTCGGCGGTTCACCGCGCGCCCGAACGCTGGCATACAGGGAACGAGCGCGAGCAGCATCCACGGCCCCTGCGACTCCCACAACCACGCGGCGTTGAGCCTGACGTTCGGCCAGATGTTCGCCGCCTGATACAGCTCGTCCGTCGAGCCGTACCCGGTGTTGGTCGGCGCGCCGAACCATATCGTGTTGAGCGTCCACACAGCGGCGAGCACGGGAACGATTGGCGCGCCGTACAGCGCGCAGCGGATCCAGCGGTCGCGTCCCGATGCGCGTACGGCCAGTGTCAGCGCCGGGACCGCGGCCACGAGGATCAGGTTGGGCCGGACGAGCAGGCCGAGCGCCGCGGTCAGGCCGGCCGCGGCAGCGCCGCGCCGTGACACACCGAACGCGAGCACCAGCGACGCGGTCCACAGCGCGCCCGCCGGAATGTCGCTCATCGGCCAGACGGTCTGGTACAGGACGACCGGCGACGTGATCAATACGATCGCCGCCACGAGACCGACGGCCTCACCTCCGGCCAGCTCTCCCAGCCGGAACGTGAGCCAGACGAATAGCGCCGCGGCGATCGGCACGACGAAGAACGGGCCGCACGCGCCGGCGAAAAGCGCGATCGCCATCAGCAGCGGCAGCCCGGGCGCGTATGTCGGGACGGCGGTGTGCGGCTGCTGGCCGACGCGGTAGCCGAGCGGCACCTGCATCTCGTCCGACGCCTCGAACGGCAGCGTGAGCGTCAGCGGCAGCGGCCGTGGCAGGCGCCCCTCGTACCAGTCGTACGCCTGGTTGACGTAGCCGTAGGCGTCCGCCCCGCCGGCGCTGTAGGTCCCGAAGATCGCGCCATGTGCCGCGAGCGCGGCAGCACCGGCCAGCACGAGAGGGCGGGCATGTGCGCGCAGCCACGCACCGGCGCGGTCGAATCGGCGCGTCATCCCGGCGCGGTCCAGGATCGCGGCCAGCACGAACAGCGCGAACGCCGCGGCGAGCGGACGCCACGGATCGCGCGAGCGGATCGGAATGCCGGCGAGCCGCGCGTCGAGGCCGCCGGTGATCGCGACGGCGACGCCCCACAGCGCGAGCACGGCGGCCGCGCGTGGAAGCCCTCTTCGCAGCACGCGTCATGCTACCGGATTTGACACGTCCGGCCGCGCCGATGGACGATGCGCCATGCGCAGCGTGCGCGGCCTCGCGCTTGCCGCCGTCGCGTGCACGGTCCTCGTCGTCGGCGCCTACTGGAATTCGCTCGGGAACGCCTTCCACTTCGACGACTCGCACGTCGTCGAGAGCAATCTCTACATCCGCAGCCTGGGGAACGTCCCGCGCTTCTTCACGGATGCGACGACGTTCAGCAGCATCCGCTCGCACGCGAGCTACCGGCCGCTGGTGTCGGCGACGCTGGCGCTCGACTATGCGGCCGGCCGCCTCGATCCGCGGCCGTACCACCGCACCCAGATCCTGCTGCTCGTCGTGCTCGGAGCGATGCTGGTCGTGTTCTTCCAGCGCTGGCTCCGCGACGCCGGTCTCGAGGGAGCCGCCTGGCTCGCGCTGATCGCGGCCACGTTCTTCTGCGTGCACACGGCGAACACCGAGACGCTCAACTTCATCAGCTCGCGTTCGGAAGAGCTGTCGGTCATGGGCGTCGTCGGATCGTTTCTCGTGTGGTACGCGTGGCCGCGCGGCCGCGCGACGGGCCTGCATCTGGTGCCGATGTTCCTCGGCGCGCTCGCGAAGGTGCACGCGGTGATGTACGGGCCGCTGCTGCTGGTCGCGGTGTGGCTCGAGCAGCCGGAGGGGACGGACGTCCGGGCGCGCACGCGCGAGGCCGTCCGGCGCACCTGGCCCGCGTTCGCGGCGACGGTGGCCGTGTACGCCTTCGTCCGCTGGATGGATGCGCCGGAATGGACGGGCGGCGGCACGCAACGGCTGCCCTACCTCTGGACCCAGCCGTTCGTGTGGCTCCATTACGCGAAGCTCTTCGTACTGCCCGTTGGGCTGACGGCCGACAGCGACTGGGCGATGTTCCCCGCGTGGTACGACACGCGCGCCGTGGCGGGCTACGTGTTCCTCGCCGCGCTCGCCTTCGTGTGGCTGCGCACGTGGCGGCATCGCGCCACCGCGCCGATCGCGTTCGGGATCGCATGGTTCGCCATTGCGCTCGTGCCCACGTCGAGCGTGTTTCCGTTCTCGGAAGTGGTGAACGAGCACCGCGTGTTCTTCCCGTTCGTCGGCCTGGCGCTGGCGGCCGCGTGCGCGGCGGGGCTCGCGCTGCGGCGATATGCCGGACAGCCGGCGATCGGGCGTGCCGTCGGCATCGGCGCCGCGGTCCTGCTGCTCGCGGCGCATGCCGCCGGCACGTGGCAGCGCAATCGCGTGTGGCTCTCCGAGGAGACGCTCTGGTACGACGTGACCGTCAAGAGCCCGCAGAACGGCCGCGGGCTCATGAACTACGGCCTGACGCGAATGACACGCGGCGACTATCAGACGGCGCGGTCGTACTTCGAGCGCGCCGCGCTCATTACGCCCGGCTACTCCACGCTCGAGATCAACCTCGGCATCGTCTACGGCGCGCTCGGCGACGCGCAGGTCGCGGAAGGACACTTCAAGCGCGCGCTCGCGCTCGCGCCCGACGCGAGCAGCTACTTCTTCTATGCGCGATGGCTGGCGTCGACGGGCCGCGCGCCCGAAGCGCTCGGCCATCTGCGCCAGGCGATCGCCAACAGCCCCGGATTCCTCGACGCGCGACACCTGCTGATGCGGCTGCTCGCCGCGCAGGACGCGAACGCGGAGCTGCGCCAGGCGGCGGCCGAGACGCTGGCGCTCGATCCCGGCGACGCGGAGGCTTCGGCATACAGCCGCGGCGAGTCACCACTCAAGGGATCGCCGGAACAGATGATGTCGGCGGGCCTCGCGGCGCTGGGCGCAAAACGGTTCGAGGACGCCGCCGAGTGGTTCCGCGCCGGCGTGCTCGCCAGTCCCCGCTCGGCGGACGCCTGGAACAACCGCGGGTGGGCGCAGTACCAACTTGGGTTCACCATTCCGGCCCGCGCCAGCTTCGAACGCGCGATCGGCATCGACCCGGCGCACGGGCGCGCCGTCAACAACCTCGCCCTTGTCCTCCAGGGGCGGACCTAGGTACTACGTTTGTAGGCCAAACACCGACAAGACCAGAGAGTTTTGTTGACGAGGTACGTCTACATTCGGTAGCGTGCGTGTTCCAGCTTCCCCGGGGATCCCTATGAAACGTCTGATGGTGTCGACCTTGGCGGTCGCAAGCGTCGCCGCGCTTGCCTGGCAGTCGGTGAGTGCGCAGCAGCAGGCGGGTCAAACCGCCGGCTCCGGGCCCGCCATTGCCGTCAATGGAACGCTGCGGCTGCAGACCGACTCGCCGACGCCTGCCAGCATCGTCGCGGCTCCCTTCGCGGTCGGGGGATGGGCGCTCGATCGCGCCGCGCCCACCGGCACGGGCATCGACGCCGTTCATGTCTGGGCCGTCCCGCTGGCCGGCCCGTCGGTCTTCCTCGGCGCAGCCACGCTCGGCGGCGCGCGTCCTGACGTCGCCGCGGTCTACGGCGCGCAGTTTCTCAATTCCGGTTTCAACCTCACCGCCACGACGGCGCTCGTGCCGGGTCCCTACATCCTGGCGGTCTTCGGACGCAGCGTGGCGAGCGGTACGTTCGCGATCGTCGATCAGACACCGATCATCGCGCGCGGCATCACGCTGAGCGACCTCACGCCGTGCAGCGCCGGACAAGTCCCGCAATTCAACGGCACGTCCTGGAGCTGCCAGAGCACCACCGGCACGCCTGGACCGACGGGCCCCACTGGACCGACGGGCCCTGCAGGACCGACAGGCCCGCAGGGATCGACGGGACCGCAGGGACCCACGGGGCCGACCGGCACGACGGGGCCCACGGGTGCCACGGGCGGCGCGGGTTCACCGGGACCGACCGGGCCGACGGGGCCAACAGGTCCCACGGGACCGACGGGACCAACCGGACCCACGGGCCTGACGGGTCCGACTGGATCGACAGGACCGACCGGGCCCACAGGCCCCACCGGGACGACTGGCGCACCAGGGCTCCCGGGTGCGACAGGGGCAACTGGCCCGACGGGTCCGACCGGACCGCCCGTTGCGTTCATCGGTACATGGAGCCCGTCGACCATCTACGCGATCGGCGACGCCGTGAGCTTCAACGGCTCGAGCTACATCAGCATCCAGGGCTCGAACACGAATAACCAGCCCGACTCGAGTCCCACGTTCTGGGCCCTGCTCGCCGCGATGGGCGCGACGGGACCGACTGGGCCGACGGGAGCAACGGGGGCAACCGGCGCGACGGGCCCAACGGGCAGCACGGGTCCAGTCGGACCGACCGGACCGATCGGACCGACTGGAGCCACGGGTCCGACCGGGCCGACGGGCGCGACCGGGGCTACCGGTCCGACGGGTGCGACCGGCGCGACGGGCGCCACCGGTCCGACGGGGCCGACGGGTGCGACCGGCGCAACGGGTGCAACCGGTCCGACAGGGCCCACCGGCGCGACGGGCGACACAGGTGCCACGGGCGCGACTGGTGCCACGGGCGCAACCGGACCGCAGGGTCCCATCGGCCCGACAGGTGCGACTGGCGCGACCGGCGCGACGGGTCCCACCGGACCTCCGGTGACCTTCCAGGGCGCGTGGAGCTCGGCGACCACCTACGCGACAGGTGATGCCGTCAGCTTCAACGGCGCGAGCTACATCAGTCTGGCGAACGGCAATACGAACAACCAGCCCGACATCAGTCCCGCGTTCTGGGGTCTGCTGGCGGCGCAGGGCGGGACAGGTCCGACTGGCGCCACGGGAGCCACGGGTGCGACTGGCGCGACAGGCCCGACGGGGGCCACCGGCGCGACGGGTGCCACCGGTGCAACAGGCCCGACAGGGGCCACCGGCGCGACGGGCGCCACCGGTGCGACAGGCCCGACGGGCGCAACCGGAGCGACGGGGGCGACGGGCGCAACCGGTCCAACAGGCCCCACGGGCGCGACTGGCGCCACGGGAGCGACCGGCATCCAGGGTCCGACGGGCCCCACGGGCGCCACCGGCCCCACCGGCGTGACCGTCACGTCAGTGTTCTTTACGAACCGTGCTGGAAGCTCGAGCGCGCTCGACGCGTTCCACAATCCGACGAGCGGTCAGTCGAACGCGACCGAATCGAACGTGGACATCCTGATGCCGGCGGCGTGCACGTTCAACGCCCTGTTCGTCGACATCGCCGTGTTCTCGTCCGGGACGGCAGCCGACTACACGTTCACCGTGCGGCACAACGGGGTGAATACGCCGCTGACGTGTTCGATCGCCTCGGTGGCGGCCGGTGAGTCGTGCAGCGACACCAACGCGGCTCACGCAACCGCAGTCGCTGCCAACGATCGCGTCAGCCTTCGCGTGCAGGACACCACCGGAGGCACGACGCCGATCTTGACGTTCCGCTACGCGATCAACTGCAAGTAAGGACCGAAAGGACGGAGACGGAGACGTATGGATAACGCCTATCTCGCATCGATCATGATGTTCGCCGGCAATTTCGCTCCTCGAGGATGGGCGTTCTGCAACGGCCAGATCCTGTCCATCGCCCAGAACACCGCGCTCTTCTCCCTTCTCGGGACGACGTACGGCGGCAACGGCCAGACGACCTTCGCGCTGCCCGATCTGCGTGGACGCGTCGCGGTGAGCCAGGGGCAGGGTCCTGGCCTGACCAACTACGCGCTGGGCGAGGTGACGGGCAGCGAGAACGTCACGCTGCTCATCACCGAGATCCCGATGCACGCGCATACGGCCACCACGGCGATCAACGTGTCCGCCCGTGCCGATCAGGAAGCGATCGTGGACGCCGTGCTCGGACAGGTGGCCGGGACGAACCTGTTCGCCGCCCGCCGGCCGCACAACAACATCCAGCCGCTGCTCGCGGTCAACTACATCATCTGCACCGAAGGCATCTTCCCGTCGCGCAACTAGCGCCGCGGGGAAATCTCGTCAGGGGCGAGCCCCGGTTCGATCGGAACCGGGGCCTCGCCTAGTCTCGCCGGCACCCCGAACACCTTCCCGGACGTCATCGACCTCCGCGCCTTCAATCGCAAGGCACGGATGCCTCCCCGTGGGCGCTCCTCCGCCCATATCAAGTGACATTAAATGACAATGAATGACTTATTGACCTAACTCGGTCATGTTGCTAATCTGAAACACCCAGCTGAAGGACGAGCTTTTCATGAAGCGTGTGGTGGCGCTGACCCTCGTCATCGCGTGCGTGGCGGCAGCCTCGCGCTCGACCGACGCACAACAGACCCGGCCGAGTGGCGCGACCCACGGGACGCTGAGGCTGCAGACGGACAAGCCCGTCGCCGGAGCAACGGTCTCCGTTCCCTTCTCCGTCGGCGGTTGGGCGCTCGATCAGGCCGCCTCGGGCGGAACAGGCGTCGATGCCGTCCACGTCTGGGCCGTCCCGGCGGAGGGCCCCGCGGTCTTCGCCGGCGCCGCGACGATGGGAGGATTGCGGCCCGACGTCGGAACGATGTTTGGCGCCCAGTTCGAGCCTTCCGGCTTCAACGTGAGCATCACGGTCCCGCTCGCCCAGGGCGACTACACGCTGGCAATTTTCGGCCGCCGCACCTCCACCGGCACCTTCGACGTCGTCGATCAGGTGCCCGTCACCGTGCGCGGCATCACGCTGAGCGATCTGATCCCGTGCACGACCGGCCAGGTGCCCGTGTTCAATGGATCGACATGGTCCTGCGGCCCCGGCGGCGGTGAGCAAGGACCGGCAGGACCGCAGGGTCCGGCAGGCCCCGCAGGACCCTCAGGTCCGACGGGACCGCAGGGAATCGCCGGACCTCAGGGTGCGACCGGCGTCGTTGGAGCCACCGGTCCGGTCGGCCCGGCTGGTCCGGCGGGACCCACGGGTCCGGTCGGCGCCGTTGGCCCGACGGGAGCGGTTGGCCCGACAGGGCCCGCGGGCGCAGCAGGAGTCACCGGTGACACCGGTCCGCAGGGAGCCACCGGCGCGACCGGGGCGACGGGAGCGACCGGAGCCACTGGCGCGACGGGTGCGATGGGCAGCACAGGTCCGCAGGGTCCCATCGGCCCGGCCGGTCCAACGGGAGCGACCGGCGGCACCGGTCCGGCCGGACCTCCTGTCAGCTTCCAGGGCGCGTGGTCCGCGGGGACGACGTACGCGGAGGGCGACGCGGTGAGCTACAACGGCTCCAGCTACATCAGCGTCCAGAACGGCAACAGCGGCAATCAGCCCGACCTCTCCCCGACGTTCTGGGGTGTCCTCGCGCAGCAGGGTGCGGCGGGCATGATCGGGGCGACGGGTCAGACGGGTGCGACCGGAGCAACCGGAGCAACCGGAGCAACCGGCGCGACGGGCGCAACCGGAGCGCCGGGAGCAACAGGCGCGACCGGACCGCAGGGTCCGATCGGTCCGACGGGCGTGACCGGCGCCACGGGCGCGACGGGCGCGACGGGCGCGCCAGGCACGACCGGCCCTCAGGGTCCCATCGGTCCGACTGGGGCCACGGGTGCGCCGGGCTCCACCGGTGCGACAGGCTCCACCGGTCCCCAGGGTCCCATCGGTCCAATCGGAGCGACCGGTGCGGCGGGACCGACCGGGCCCGCGGGAGGCGGCATGGTCTTCGTCGGCAACTTCGCGAATCCGACGACGACCGCGCTCGTCTACCTGGCGCCGAACGGCGGCGTGAACGTCGCGTCGCAGAACGCCAACTTCAACATGGTCGGCGCCTCGATGCCGGGCGCGTGCAGCTTCGACGCGCTCTACGTGAACACCTCGCCGGCGACGGCGACCACGTCGATCGCCGACACGATCACGGTCACGCTCTACAAGAACGGCGTCGCCCAGCCGGTCACGACCCAGGTCGCCGTCGCGTCAGGGACGACCGTCGGCACGCTCACCTCCAACAGCGACACGGCGCACTCGTTCTCGGTCGCGGCGGGCGACAGGGTTGCGCTCGGCATCACGCAGACCGATGCGTCGCAGACGATCCGTATGACGGTGACATCACGCTGCCAGTGAGCGTGTGGCGGATAGTCGTTCAGGCTGCGCGGCGCTGCCGCGCAGCCCGGCGATCGATCAGGAATCCCGCGGCGAGCGCCGCAAGTCCCGTCACGATGAGGATCGTCCCCCACGCCGGTCGATCGAACCAGTGCCGGTGGTACGCGATCAGATAGAGCGCCGCGCCGATGTTGATCACGCCGGCGTAGTAGAAGCTCTTGCGCTGACGGCGCTCGCTGAGGAGCGCGATCGCGAGCGCCATCGCCAGGTAGACCCAGTCCACGCGCCGCGAATACTCGCCCGTCCGCACCAGGTATCCGAGCGGCTGCAGCACCGCGAACGGGCTCACCGCGAACAGCATCCCCGACGCGCCTTCCACCATCGGCGGCCCGTAGCGTCGCAGCACGGCGGCCGCGACATAGAAAGCAACGCCGTTCATCGTCATCGCCGCAATCGTGTCGAGCAGCAGCGGACTGCTCACGGGCCCGCTCTTCCAGCCGGCGAGTGAGATTCCCAGGTAGTGGAGCTCGCGTCCGTCGAGCGCCAGCAGCTCCAGGAGCAGCATCAGCAGGATCGCGCCGCCGCGATAGAGCGGACGGCTCATCCACGGGCGCGCGCGCCGCTCGGCCCACGCGCCGACACCGGCGAAGACCACGACCAGCGGCGACAGCTGCAGCGCGACGAGATCCCATCGCCCCTGCTCGAGCCAGCCGCGCAGACCGAAGTCGGCGGCAATCGACACGCCGAAGGTCATCAGGAGCGCGGCGAACACCGTGCTCAACGCGATCGTGCCGGTGGACAGCGCCAGCACGCCCGACCACGCGCACGCGACGAGCGTGGTGATCTGCAACTGGCGGTTCGACACGGCGCTGTCGGGAAAGAGCTGCCCGGTCGTGCCGGGCGGCGCGACGAGCAGGCCGGTCTCGTCGAAGAGGATCATCAGCAACAGCGGCAGGAGCGCGACGGCGGCGAGGGAGAACGCGACGCTCACGGCCTTGTGATCGCGGCGGTAGAGATGCCGCGCGGCGAGATTCAGCCCGGCGAACGGCAGCCCGAGCACGACGACCGGGAGCGCGATGCCCTGGACCGTGTGATACCAGCGGCTGGCGACGAAGTAGAAGAGGCTGCCGCACACGAGCAGGAACGCGCCGAGGTAGAGCGCGATCTGCGTGTAGGACAGCGCCCGGCTCTCGACGATCCAGTCGTCCTCTCGCGCGTCGAGCGATCGGTAGGCGCCGCGCAGCCGTTCGGCCTCGTGCGGGTGGATCAGCCGCAGCCGCAGCCACTCCGCGATCTGCTGCAGGTGCGCCGCCGATCGGCTGCCGAGCGTGGACGCGTAGAGCGTGGGCCTCGCCAGCACCGGCCGACCGTCCGCGAACCGGCGCAGATCGAGCGCCATCTCGTGCGCCGACGCGTACCGGAGCGAGGGAGCGTGCTCCATCGCCTTGAGCGCGATCGCCTGCAGGGGCTCGGGCACGCGCGGATCGATCTCCACCGGCAGCGGCGGCAGCCCGCGCCGGATCGCCGCGAGGATCTCGGCGTCGCTCGCGCCGTCGTACGGAGCACGTCCGCACAGCAGCTCGTACAGGATGACGCCGAGCGCGTGCACGTCCGTCCGCGCCTCGATGCGCATGGAGGGATCGAGCTGCTCCGGGGCGAGATAACGGACCGTGCCCTTCAGGTGTCCCGTCTGCGGATCGCCGGCCGACAGGCCGAAGTCCAGGATCCTCGGCGAGAGCGCCGCGTCCACCATGATGTTCGACGGCTTCAGGTCGCGATGCTGGAGGCCGAGCGCGTGCGCGTGCTGGACCGCGTCGCACACCTCGGCGACGAGCCGCGCGCGCTGCGCGAACTCGAGCGACGGGCCAATGCGGCCCAGCTCGAATCCGTCCACGTGCTCCATGACGATCAGCGCGGGATCGCCCGGCCGGTACTCGAAGATCCGGACGATGCGGCGATCGGAGAAGAGCGCCATGGCGCGCGCCTCCTGCAGGAACTGCGCGGCCGCGGCGCCGCGATCCCGCCGCACGATCTTGCCGGCCACGATCCGATCGAGCGTCAGGTCCTTCAGCTTGTAGACCTCGCCCATGCCGCCGGCGCCGAGCCGCTCGATCGTCTGGAAGCCCGGAAACGACGGCAGGCGTGCGTTACCCGTCGCTTTCGCCGTCAGGCGGACGTCATCGGCATCCGCTTCCAACGCGCGCGTCACCGCGAGGTAACGATCGACGAGCTGCTGCAGCGCCGGCGCGAGATCTGGGCGATCCGCGCAGAGCGCATCCACGGCGAGCCGCTCGCCATGGAGGACGTGGTGCTCGACAAAACGCCCGAGCCGTTCTTCGAGATCAGCGGTCATCGTCTTGCGGCAGCGCGAGCGTGAGCGCGGTCATCGCGCGCGCGTAGAGCATACGGCTCGCGTCTTCCGACTTGCCGAGACGACGGCCGATCTCCGGGAACGACAGCTCTTCGAACGCACGCAGGAGGATGACGTCGCGGTGGGCGTCGCTGAGCGTCTCGAGCGCGGCCTCGAGGCGCTCCGCGCGCTCGTCGAGGATGAGCCGCGACAACGCGGAGCGCGTGCGCGCGGCGACCTCGCCGTAGGCCGCGACGTCCTCTTCGCGGCCCGCGTCGCGGCGCTGGCGTCCGTGGAAATCCGCGCGGTCGCGGATCTCGTTCTCGGCGATCCGCATCAGCCATCCGGTGAACGCGCGGCTCTCGTCCCCCTGGAAGTCGTCGAGGTGCTGGAGCGACTTCACGAAGGTCGCCTGCAGGATGTCGCGCGACTCCAGCCGGGCCCGGAGCGATCGCCCCATCTTCAGGCGGATGAAGGCGAGCAGCCGCGGGCCCACACGCGCGTAGACCGACTCCAGCTCCTCCATCGGGCCACACAAGTTACCACGCGTTCGCTTCCGCCCGGCCGTGCCGTCCTTGGAGTCAGGGAGGTCATGATGCGAACGATTTCAAGAGGTTACGGTGTCCTGGCGCTGGCCGGGCTGCTCTCGGCAACCGGGTGCCTGCAGAAGGAGCTGACCCACACGATCTACGTCTCGCCGCACGACGTGACGTGGTCGGCGATGGAAAAGGACGTGCGATCCGACGATCCCGATCCGGGCACGCAGATGATGGAAGAACAGGACTACATCCTCGGCGCGCGTGTGGGCCAGCACGGCGTGGCGCGGGCGTTCCGCGCGCTCGACGCCTCGCGTGTCGACACGACGGTCCTTCGCCGCGAGCGGCCGTTCACGGTCGTGACCGACGCGCACTTCGTGGACCTCGCGGGGCTGGCCAACGCGATGATGCGGGCGGCGCACATCCGCGGCGACGCCACGATGGAGCGCAAAGGCTGCGAAACGACGTTTCGCGCGTCGTTGGACACGGAAGGGCCGGGGGATGACGAGGCGACGACTCCGCTCACCGAGCTGATGAGCGAAGCCACGTCATACCGCATCGTCCTGACGAGCGGGCGCTTTGTCCACGGCGACGGATTCACGATCGAGAAAGGCGGCGCGATCGCGATTCCCGGCGCGCCGGCCACCGCGGAGGACGACGTCATGCGCGTCTCGCTGACCTGGACGGAAGGCTGGTGCGCGCCGGAGCCGCGCATCGGCGGCTGACCGCAAGTCTGCCGCGACAGCGCCGGTTTGAACGATGATGGGAGCGCAAAGGAGAACCGGCGTGCCGATCAGAATGAAAATTGCGAGCATTGCTCTCGTTGTCGCGGGGGCCGTTGCCGTGACCGCGGGTGCAAGCGTGGACGTGCAGGTGTTCTTTCGCGACATCCACCGCGACGGAAGCGCGAAGGTCATCGGCAACTTCGGCCTGCCTGTCGGTCAGACCATCACGCTGGAGGGCAGGCGGGCCAAACCGTCGAAGATTTCGGACGCCCAGTCGCTCGACGTGGACAAGGTGAACGGAAAGATGACGACCTTTCCCGAGCAGAAGGGCTTCCCGTCCCGCGTCCAGATCGAGAACGTCACCGAACTGCCGGAAGGAGTGCCCATCGCCGTAAAGGGATTCGAAGCGCTGCGCTGGGTCGGCTCGCCCGACACCAACTGGCACGTCGAGGTGTTCTTCGTCGTGACGGAGGTGCCCGGGCCGACCCGGCTGCAGTTCAAACCCTGGCAGCGATGACTACCGCCCTCCGGTCTCCGTCGTGATCTTCTTCGGCGGCGCTTTCGGGTTGGCGCGATCCTTCAGGTGTTCCTCCATCTTGAGGCGCGGGATGCCGCTGACCATCCAGTCGGGCGCCGGCGCGCCCATCAGGTAGTGATCGAAGAACTCCTGCATGCGCGCCGTGTAGTCGCGCTGGTTCGGCCGCCTGGCGAGACTGTGGTTCTCGCCGAGGTACTCGAGCATGATCACCGGCTTCTGCATCCGGCGCAGCGTGTTGAAGTACTCGACGCCCTGCGTGAAGTCCACCGCGCCGTCCTTGTCGTTGTGCAGGATCATCAGCGGCGTCTTCACGTTCTTCGCGAAGAAGACCGGCGAGTTGCGGTAGTAGGCGTCCCAGTTGTCCCAGAAGCCGCCCTTGAAGCGCCCCTGGCTGCTCTCGAAGATCGCGCCGTTGCCGCCGCCGGTGTTCTTGTAGACCAGCGAATACATGCTGATCATGTCGGTGAGCGGCGCCCCCGCGACGGCGGCCGCGAAGACGTCGGTCTGCGTGATCAGGAACGACGTCTGGTAGCCGCCCCACGAGTGGCCGGTGATGCCGATGCGCCTGGGATCGACGATGCCCGTGGCGATCGCCGCCTTGACCGCCGGGACCATGCACCAGACCGCCGACATGCCGGGATCGTTGACGCGATACGTGATGTCGGGCACGAACACGGCGTAGCCGCGGCTCGTGTACACCGAGCGGTTGAAGCCGTTCGCCGTCGGCGCCGCGAACTGGTTCGCCGTCTGCGACATCTTCTCGTAGAAGTTCACGACCGTCGGATACGACTTGCCCTTCTCGTAGTTGGCGGGCAGGAACAGCGCCGCCTGCAGGCGATCCCCCTTCTCGCTCGTGTAGCTCACGAGCTGCACGCCGGCCGACCAGGTGAACGGCGCGAGCTGCGGCCGTTGATCGGTCAGGCGCACCGGATCTTCGAGTGACGCGCCGGCGGCGTAGAAGTCGTTCGGCTCGAGCGACGTCCCGCGGCTGTAGACGAACACGTCGGCCTTCTTCGCCTTGAGCAGCTGCGGATACGACGCGTCGGCCCAGCCGAGCAGCGTCGCGCCGGCGGCGCCCGGATCGATCCGCGCGACGGCCGCCTTCTTCGTCCACTCGCCGTAGGCGCGGAAGTACTGCGGCTTCGAGAGATCGATCCCCTCGTCGCGCGCGTCGGGCGGCTCCAGCGCGTAGCGCTGCTGGTAGCGGATGCCGTCCTTCTTCCCGTTGACCGTGAGGTTCACCGCGGACGCGCCGTCCACCGGCACCTTCCACACGTCCCACGCGTCGCTCAGCAGGACCGCCTTGCTGTCGCTCGTCCAGCCGACGGCACCGATCGGCGGCTTCACGTTGTTGTGATCGTCCTCGACGTCGACGAACGACACGGCCAGGCCCTGCGTGATGTTGCGATCCTTGCCCGTGGCGAACGTGTACACGTGGTAGTCGCCGTCGGTGTAGTAGAGGATCGACTCGCCGTCGGGGGACGGGCCGGAGAAGTAGCGCAGGTGCGGCACGATCATCCTGCGCGTCCCGGTCTCGAGGTCGATCGCGAAGAGATCCTGGTGGCGGCGGCCGTCGAGGCTGCCCATCAGCTCGTACTCGCGATCGTCGGTGCCGAAGCCCCAGCGGCTCTGCTTCGCCGACACGGTCACGTCCCTCATCGCATCGTCGGCGAGGCGGATGAACTTCTTCGACGCGACGCGGTATTCCGCGACGTAGTTGTAGGCGCGGTCGCGCGCTTCCTGCACTTCCTGCTGCGTCTGCAGCCGCGGATCCTTGTAGTGCCAGAGCACGAGATCGATCTTGTCGTCGGCCGCCTGCGCGCTCTGCGCGCTCTCGCCGCGGCCGGCGGGCCCGTCGGCCGCGGCCTCGCCATCCTCGTCGGCATTCGCGCCCGCTTCCTTCCCCCGCGGCTCGTAGAGGCCGAAGACGAGCGCCCGCAGATCGTCGGTCCAGAGCGGCGTCCGGTTCGGACTGATCGACATGCCTTTGGGTACCGACGGGTCTTTCGCGGGATCGAACGTCACCTTCGCCTGCGCCGGGCCGTCGACGCCGGTGACCCCGACGACCGCGTAGAACTTGTCGCGGAAGCCGGCATGCTCGGTGCCCTTGAGCGCCGCGATCGCGTCCCCTTTGTCGCTCCATCCGAGCCGCTCGTAACTCGCCTTTCCGCTGTCGAGCGGCATCACGGCGCCGGTAGTCATGTTGCGGAGCTGCAGTCCGTTGCCGGCCTGATCCGCCGCGTCGATGGCGAGCGCGAGCAGGCGGCCGTCCTTGCGGAACGAGAATTCGGCGACGTTGCCCACGTTCAGCTCGTTGCCCGTGGCGAGCTCCCGGAGGATCAAATCCGATCCGCGTGGCCGATCCGGCGCGGTCCCGCCGGCGCCGCCGCCGGCCGCCGCCCCGCGTCCCGCGCCGGGTGCCGTACCGGCTCCGCCCCCGGCGGGCGCGTCGGCGCCGAAGCGGTGCAGCGCGATCCACGCCGAGGTGTCGCCCGAGAAGGCGAAGCGCCGGATCCTCGGATATTCCTGTTTCTCGCCGGTCGCGAGGTTGACGACCGTGACCGCGGACTGGATGGGACGCCGCTGCCGCCGGAGCCGCTGGGCCGCCACCCGCGTGGGATACGAGGTGAAGGCCGCCCACGCGCCGTCCTCGGAGAAGGCCAGGCTGGCCGTCGCGGCCGCCGCACCGCCGCGTCCGCCGCCGCCACCACCCTCCGCCTGCGGCTGCTCGCCGGCCGGGAACCGAAGCTCCCGGCCGCCGCGGATCTGCTTCAGCACGACTTCGGCGTCTCCCTCCTGGGGCGTGAGCCGGTAGCCGAACCACTGGCCGCCGCTCGAGACGACGGAGGCGCCGAGCGCCTTCCATGCGATCACGTCGGCGATCTCGACAGGCCGCTTCGCCGCCTGCTGCATCGACGCGGCGGGACCGAGAAGCGGAACGAGGGCCAGGACGAAAACCGAAAGCAGCAGACGCGAACGGCGGACTTTCATGCGCGAACCTCCATGGGACCGGGGCGGATGCTAGCAGATCGCCATCCCGCTCGTCCTATACTCCGGCCGTCCGTGTTTTCGGAACGTCTGAACGCATGATGCGACGCCTGAGCCTGTGCGTCCTCTGGCTTGCGTTGGCCAGGGTGGCGTCGCCTGCCCAGGCGCCGGCGCAGCCCGCCGCGGCGCCCCAGTCCCATCCGCTCGTCCGCGTGTTTCTCGACTGCCCGCGCTGCGACGAGGACTACCTCAAACGCGAGGTCACCTTCATCGACTACGTCAGGAACCGCGAGGACGCCGACGTGCACGTGCTGGTGACGACCCAGGAGACCGGCGGCGGCGGGGTGCAGTTCACGCTGAAGTTCATCGGCATCGGCCGCTTCCACGGACAGGAGCAGACGCTCACCTACAACTCGCCGCAGACGGCGACGTCGGACGAGCGGCGCGCCGGCTTCGCCGAGCGCCTGCGCGTCGGGCTCGTGCGCTATGCCGTCGACTCGTCGATCGTCGATCGCCTGCGCGTCAGCTTCGAGAAGGACACCGCCGCGAAGGCGGGCCAGCGCGACCCCTGGAACTACTGGGTCTTCCGGATCGGCACGAGCGGCGACGTCAACGGCGAGGAGCTCTCGAAGGGACGCGCCTTCCGCGGCTCCGTCTCGGCGACCAGGACCACCGACGCCTGGCGGATGGGATTCGAGGCCTCCGGGCGCTACAACGACAACAAGTTCCTGATCGACGAGGAAGACGGATCGCGGACGACCATCGTCAGCGTGAACAGAAGGCTCGAGACCGAGGGGATCGTCGTCAAGAGCCTGACGCCGCACTGGTCGCTGGGCTTCAGCGGCGACGTCGAGTCGGAGACGTTCCGCAACTTCGAGCTGCGGACGCGGATCGCGCCGGGCATCGAGTACGACGTGTTCCCCTACGCCGAGTCGTCGCGCCGCCTGCTGACGGTGAACTACACCGTCGGCTACGACTACCACCGCTATCGCGAGATCACGATCTACGACAAGATGCGCGCGCAGCTGCTGGACCACCGTCTCGAGGGCGGCATCAGCCTGCGGCAGCCATGGGGCAGCATCAGCGCGGTCACCAACTTCTCGCAGTACCTCACGGATCCGTCCAAGTACTCGGTCGGCACGTTCGGCGGCGCGAACATCCGCGTGTTCAAGGGATTCGCCGTGAACGTGTTCGGCGAGTTCTCGCGAACGCGCGACCAGGTCTACCTGCCGCGCGGCCAGGCGAGCACCGAGGAGATCCTTCTCCGCCAGCGCCAGCTCGCCACCGGCTACCAGTACTTCGTCAACTTCGGCGTCAGCTACTCGTTCGGCTCGATCTTCAACAACATCGTCAACCCGCGCTTCGGCGGGGTGAACTTCGACTTCTGAGCCGATCCTTCATTTCGGCATTCGCCATTTGTCATTGACGCTCGACCCCGGTCACGCGGCCGCCGTCGATGCGCACCACATGGTCGGCGAGCTCTTCGACTTCCTCGCGGTCGTGCGAGACGTAGAGGATGGGGATCCGCATCTCGTCGCGGATGCGCCGGAGGTACGGGAGGATGCGGCGGCGCAGCGGCACGTCCACGGCGGCGAGCGGCTCGTCCAGCAGCAGCAGCGACGGCCCCGACATCAGCGCGCGGCCGAGCGCGACGCGCTGGCGCTCGCCGCCCGAGAGATCGGTGACGCGCCGGTCGACCAGGCCGTCGATCTCCAGCATCGCGAGGACGCGGCTGAGATCGGGCGAGGCGCCGGAATGACTGCCGTACAGCAGGTTCCGGCGCACGTTCATGTGGGGGAAGAGCGCGACATCCTGCGGCACGTAGCCGACGTGGCGCTGGTGCGGCGGCAGGTTCACGCCCGACGCGCTCGCAAACAGCTGGCGTGCGCCGACGGCGATCGTCCCGCGGGCCGGGGTGCGAAGGCCGGCGATGGCGTCGAGGATGGTCGTCTTGCCGGCGCCCGAAGCCCCGAAGAGCGCCGCGGCGCGGCCGTCGAGCGTGAATGCCGCCGTCAGCGTGAACGCGCCCTGGCGCAGCTCGATGTCGACCGCAATCACGCCGCCCGCCTCTCGACGAGGCGGTTGGCCGCCCACAGCGCGACGAACGCGATGACGATCGAAATCGACAGGAGCGTGAAGGCCTCGGCGTCGCGGCCGGTTTCCGCGTCGGTGTAGATCGCGACCGCGAGCGTCCGCGTCACGCCGGGAATGCTCCCCGCGACCACGATCGTCGCGCCGAACTCGCCGAGCGCGCGCGCGAACGCCAGCACGGCGCCCGCGAGCACCGACGGCCAGGCGAGCGGCAGGCTGATCGTCAGGAAGACCCGGAGCGGCCGCGCGCCGAGCGTCGCGGCGACGTCCTCGTAGCGCGCATGGACCTGCTCGAATCCGGCCCTGGCGGTGCGGACGAGCAGCGGCAGTCCCATGATCGCCATCGCGAGCACGACCGCCTTCCACGTGAACACGACCTCGATGCCGAGCCGATCGAGCCATCCGCCAATCGCGCCGCGGCGGCTGAACAGCATCAGCAGGATCAGGCCGGTGGCCACCGGCGGCATGACGAGCGGCAGCGACACGAACGTCTCGACGAGCGATCGTCCCGGAAAGCGGCGCCTCGCCAGCAGCCATGCGAGCGCCACGCCGAACGGCAGCACGAGCGCCGTGGCCGCGGCGGCGCACACCACGGTGAACCAGGTCACGTGCCAGGCGTTCATTTGGACGCGGAGAACCCGAACCGCTCGAAGACCCGAGTGGCCGCGGCGCTGCGAAGGTAGTCGAGGAAGCGCCGCGCCTCGTCGCGCGCCGCCGCCTCGCGGACGATGGCGGCGGGATAGACGATGCGCGGACCGCGGTCCGCCGGGACGACGTAGGCGACGGTCGCCCTCAGGGCGACCCGCGCGTCGGTACGGTACACGATGCCGGCGTCGGCGGCGCCGGATTCGACCGCGGCCAGCGCCGCACGGACGCTTCCGCCCGGCACCATGCGCGGCGCGAGCTCCTGCCAGAGCCCTTCCTTCTCCAGCCACGCCTTCGCGTAGACGCCGGCGGGAACCGCGGCGGGATCGCCGATCGCGATGCGGCGGAAGGCGGGCCCGGTCAGCTCGCTCGGGCCCGTCATCATCCGCGGCCGGTCGTTCGGCACGACGATCGCGAGCTGGTTGCGCAGGAGGTCGACGCGCGAGCCTTCGAGCATCAGCGCGGCGACCGCGTCCATCTGCGCCTCGTCCGCGCTGATGAACACGTCGACCGGCGCGCCGGCCGCGATCTGCCGCGCGAGCACGTTCGACGCCGCGAAGTTGAACCGGACGCCGCCGCGCCCCTCGCGCCCGTATTGTTCGGCGACCGCCGTCAGCGCGTCGGTGAGGCTCACCGCCGCCGACACGGTGATCGGCTTCGGCGCCGGCAGCCCCTGCGCGCTGAGGCCGAGGAGCACGATCGCGACGGCGCTGCGAAGCACAGGGAGAGCTTAATACGGCGGAGGCTGGAGGTTGGAGGTTGGGCGCTGGAGGTTGGTCTCGGGAAGGCTCGAGGCGGTCGGATCGAGATCAGGAGTGGATTCGCCAATCCCGCGATCTGCCCGATCCGCAAAGCCGCAAGCTTTCCGGAAACCAACCCCCAACCTCCAACCCCCAGCGCCCAACCTCCGCCGCGC
>Ga0075364_10000218_pt1 | contig 27102 bp, 27 predicted proteins | sample EndMetdeltDD1764_FD_71517 | JGI IMG/M metagenome (GOLD analysis project Ga0075364, IMG submission 71517) | Populus endosphere microbial communities from Tennessee, USA - Endosphere MetaG P. deltoides DD176-4 | ecosystem: Host-associated > Plants > Roots > Endosphere | place: USA: Tennessee... | reverse complement strand
GCTGGGCGCGACCCGCATGATCATCCCGCCGCTGGCCTTCCGCCTCGACGCCATCGACGACGCCCTGGGCGGCTTCGCCGAGAACGTGATGGCCAAGGTCGGCTGAGCGCGCCCGGGCGCCTCAGTCGCCCGAGCGGTGCGCCCGTCAGCGGGCGGGCGAGGACGGGAGGCCGCCGTTGCCGCCCGACGGGGCGCCGGTTGCGCCGACGTCGTCGCGCAGGCACGCCCACACGACCTTGCCACCCGACGCCGACTGCATACCCCAGCTCACCGCCATGGCGTCGACCAGGTAGAGGCCCATGCCGCCTGGTCGCACGTCGTTGCGGTCGGCGTACGCCGGATGCTCGCCCTCGGCCTCGTCGCCGACCCCGATCCACACCTGATGGGCATCTGGATCGAGGCGGACCTCGAGGTCGAAGCCTGAGCCCGCATGGACGAGGGCGTTGGTCGCCAGCTCCGAGGCCACCACCCGCGCCCGCTCGACGGCGTCGGCCGACCAGCCGGCTCGCCGGAGCGTCGTCGCCACCTCGTCCCGAGCGACCTTCACCGAGCGGTCGTCGAGGGGCAGGTGCATAGGAGCGGCAGTCGGTCCGCCACCTCGGTAGCCGTCGATCGGGGCATCGAACGCCATGATGAACCGGATACCCACGGCGATCGGGTACCAGAAGCCCGGTGCGCGAGACCCCCGCCCGACCGCGCGATGATCGGCGACCCGTCGTTCTCCCGAGCGGCGGCGTGCGTGCAGTCGTGGATGTGGCAGGAGACGTTGGTGGCCCGCTCGGTTCGGTTGCGACCGTGGCAGAAGGAAGCCCTCGAGCAGTTCGACGGGAGGGCGCGGCCCGACTTCCTCGCGGTCGCGACCCCGGGCGCCGGCAAGACCACGTTCGCCCTCGCCGCAGCCGCTCAGCACCTCAGCCGCCACCCCCAACGGCGCCTCGTGGTGGTCGCCCCCACCCAGCACCTGAAGCACCAGTGGTCGCGGGCTGCCGGCCGGCTCGACCTGCACCTCGAACCCCAATGGACCAGCCGCGACGGCCGGCTCCCCGACGACATGCACGGCATCGTCGTGACCTACCAGCAGGTGTCGTCGCAGGCCCGGGCGCTGCGGACCCTGGCCACCGACGCGTTCGTCGTGTTCGACGAGCTGCACCACGCGGGCGACGACCGCGCCTGGGGCGACGGCATCCGGTTGGCGTTCGGTCCGGCGGCCTCGCGCCTGGCGCTGTCGGGCACGCCGTTCCGCTCCGACACCACCGCCATCCCCTTCGTCCAGTACGACGACTTCGGCCTTGCTCGGGCCGACTACGAGTACGGCTACGGCGAGGCCCTGCGCGATCGGGCCGTCGTGCGCCCGGTGTACTTCCCGCGCATCGACGGGCACATGGAATGGGTCGGGCCCGACGGCGAGCAGTACAGCCACACGTTCGACGACCCGCTCGACCGCGCCCGCTCGGGCCAGCGGTTGCGCACCGCGCTGTCGATCAGCGGCGAGTGGCTGCCTGCGGTGATCGATCAGGCCCACGAGCAGCTCATGGCGATCCGCGAGATCCACCACCACGCCGGCGGGCTCATCATCGCCATGGACCACGAGCACGCGCGCGGCATCGTCGATCTGCTGCGGCGCCGCCACGGCGTCACCGCGACGCTGGCGCTCTCGGACGATCCGACGGCGTCGTCGCGGATCGAGCACTTCGCCGAAGGGTCCCAACCGTGGATCGTCGCGGTGCGCATGGTGTCCGAGGGCGTGGACATCCCTCGCCTGCGGGTCGGGGTGTTCGCCACCAACACGTCCACCGAGCTGTTCTTCCGCCAGGCCGTCGGCCGGCTCGTGCGGTGGACGCGCGGGATGCGCCACCAGAAGGCGTTCTTCTTCATCCCCGACGACCCCCGGCTGCGCACGTTCGCGGCCGGGTTGGCCGAGCAACGCCGTCACAGCCTCAAGAAGCGTGAGCAGGACGACGGCACCGACCTGCCCGAGGGGCTCGACGAGGTGGCGCCCGAGGTGCCCGAGGACGAGCAGCTGTCGCTGTTCGCCGCCATCTCCGCGGTGGCCCTGGGTGACCCGCACACGCCCGAGTGGTTGGCCGACGAGCTCGACGAGGCCGAGGACGAGCTCGCGCTGAGCGACGACACGGGCGAGGCCGACGACGACGGGCTGACGATCGCGCTGTCGCCGCCGCCCCGCCCCGGCGCGGGCAGCCTCGACGCCCGGGGTGTGGCTGTGGCCGGCGCACCCCCGCAGCACCGCACCCGCCGCGAGCACAAGGCCCACCTCCGCCAGGAGAACGCCGACTGGGCCCGCGAGATCGTCCAGCTCTCCGGGCTCACCCACCAGCAGGTGAACCGCGAGCTCAACCGGCTCGCGGGCATCCGGGCGATCTCCGAGGCCACGGTCGAGCAGCTCGAGCGGCGCGTGCGCAGCGCCGAGAGCTGGTTGCGCCGCCTCTGACGGCGGCGAGCGCCCGACCGATCCTCGTCGCCTGGTCGGGCAGCCCCGGGCAGCGGGCAAGAATGACCCCGTGCCCGACCCCGACGCCGAGCCGCTGCGGATCGACCTGTCGGCCCTGGCCGAGGACGAGCGCGACGGCCTGCTGCTGCTCGTCGAGGTCGAGCGCATGGCCGTCGACCTCGACGGCGACGTGTTGGTGGTCCCGGCCGCCGACGCCGACAAGGCCCGCGAGCTGCACGCCATCGTCGTCGACGCGCCGACGCCGTCACGGCGGCCGACGCTCGATCCGCTCATGGCCGACGCGCCCGTGCCCCTGCCTCCCGGATCGCACGCGTTCGACCACGGCCGGCTGCTGCGCGACGCCCGCCGTCCCGCGGTCGCCGCCGGGATCGCCGCGGCGCTCGCGGCGACGGCGTGGTTGGCGACGCGGGACCGCCGCTCGACGACGCGCTCCGGCGCGGAGCGCTCGAGGGTGCGTCGCCGCTCGAGCTGAGCGAGTCACCGGGGGCCGGAGCGGCCGGCGGGCGCCGGCTCAGCCGAGCTCGGTGCCGACGATGCTCACGAAGCTGACCATCTCGCCCGGGTAGCCACCGAGGTTGTGCACGAGGCCCTTCGTGCGCCCGTCGGGGTTGTCAGGACCCTTGACGGTGGGGATGCGCCGCTCGTCGGGCGCCTCGCCCCGCAGCTGCAGCCAGTTCTCGAAGTGCATGCGCAGGCCGCTGGCGCCGACCGGATGACCGAACGACTTGAGGCCGCCGTCGGGGTTGACGGGCAGGTCGCCGTGCAGGTCGAACGCGCCGGCCTCGACGTCCTTCCACGCCTCGCCCCGCACCGAGAAGCCGAGGTCCTCCATGAGCACCAGCTCGGTGGGCGTGAAGCAGTCGTGGACCTCGGCCATCGCCAGCTCGCGCCGCGGGTCGGAGATGCCCGCCTGCGCGTAGGCGTCGGCCGCGGCGCGGGCCACCTCGGGGAACGAGGTGTAGTCGTAGTCGGGATCGATGAGTCCCGAGCCGTTGCCCGCGACGAACGACAGCGCCTTGATGTAGAGGGGCTTGTCCGTGTAGCGGTGGGCGTCCTCGGCCCGCACGACGATGGCGGCGGCCGAGCCGTCGGCCACGCCCGCGCAATCGAACACGCCGAGCTGACCGGCGACCGCCGGCGCCGCGCAGATCGCGTCGACGCTCATCTCGCGGCGGAACTGGGCGCGCTCGTTGCGGGCGCCGTTGTAGTGGTTCTTCGACGCGATGCGGGCCAGCACCCGCTTGAGGGTGTCGTCGTCGACGCCGTACCGGCGGGCGTACGCAGGCGCGACGAGGCTGAACATCGCCGCCGCCGTCAGGCTGCGGGCGGTGCCGTCGTTGGGGATCGGGAAGGCGTTGAGGCCCTGGTACCCGCCGTCCTTGACCTTCTCGACGCCGATGGCCATCGCCACGTCGTAGGCGCCGCACGCCACCGCGTACGCGGCTTGGCGCAGCGCCTCGCTCCCCGTGGCGCAGTAGTTCTCGACGCGGGTCACGGGCTTGCCCTGCAGCTTGAGCGGCGCAGCGAGCGTGATGCCGCTCATGCCCGTCTGCGCGGTGCCGAGCCAGAACGCGTCGACGTCGTCCTTGGCCACGCCCGCGCTCGCGAACGTCTCGTGCGCGGCGTCGACGAGCAGGTCGTCGGCGCCCTTGTCCCAGTGCTCGCGGAACGGGGTGCACCCCATCCCGACGATGGCGACCTTGTCCTTGATGCCGTGCGAGCTCATCGGTCGCTCCCCTCGGTGGCTGCCGTGTCGGCGGCGGGCACGGGTCGGGCCTTCCAGAAGTAGTTCTGGATGCCGTCGGATTGGTTGAGGCGGCGGAAGGTCATCTCGACCCGGTCGCCGATGTGGACGTCGGCGGCGGCGACGTCGGTCAGCTCCACCGGCAGCCGGCCGCCGTTCTTGGATCCGGAGCCGTCGGGCGCGTCGAAGTCGACGACCGCGAACACGATGGGCGGGCTGGGCGAGTACGCCAGCCGGTCGACGGTCGACGTGACGATGGTGCCGACGGCGTCGGCCATCGGGCGCGGCGCCATGTCGTCGACCGCGCCGTTGGTGAACGACACCCGCGCCGGCGGGAGGTGGACGGCCCCGCTCTCGCGGTCCTGCGACCCGACGAAGCCGTACTTCCAGTCGTCGTTGCGCACCGCCGCGCTGGAGCTGGCGCGGGCCGGCTCGGGCCGGTTGGGGGGCTGGATGGTCAGCACGCCCTTCCAGCTGAGGAACGACGTGTACGAGAGGCCGGCGCGCCCGTTGGCGATCTGCGTGCGGACGCGGCGGGCGGGCGCGTACGAGGCGAGGGCCTCGGTCGTGCGGAACAGCAGCACGTCGGCCCCGTCGGCCAGCACCACGAGGGCGATGGTGGCGCCGGGCTGCGAACGCTCGAGGACGTCGGCCAGCACGAGCCCGGCGTGGGCTGCCCCGGCGTTGCCGATCTCGACGGTGATGTCGTCGGCGACGCCGCCGGTACCGGCGCCGACCTTGCCGGCGACCTGGCGCACGGCCCGGGCATGGGTCCCGGTCACGATGACGGTGTCGAGGTCCTCGGCGGCGACGCCGGCGTCGCTCAGGGCCTGCTTGAACGCCTCGGTGCCGAGCGGGACGTAGCGGGTCTCGCCGAAGCGCTCCTCCCACAGGCGGGCGCGGATCTCGCCCGGGACCCGCCAGCGGTCGACGAACTCCTCGCTCGCCGACGCGCCGCCGAGGTGCTCGGCGATGACCGGTGCCCCGGGCGCGCCGTCGCCGACGAGGATCGCGGCGGCACCGTCCCCGCCGTCACGTTCGTCGGCGCTGTTGGGCAGGCCGGTGCGCAGGTCGCTCGTCAGCACGAGCGTCGTGTCCCGCCCGGCGAGCGCCGCCCGCAGGACCCCCACCGCCGATCGAACGGCGCCGTTGGCGTCGAACGCCGGCACCTCTCGGCCGAGGCGCAGCGCGGCGAGGGCGGTGGTGGCGTTGGTCTTGTCGGTGTACGACGGCGCCGTGGTGGAGAACCAGAGCTGCTGGACCCGCTCGGCCGCGCCCAGCGCGTCCCGGGCACCCGGCAGCGAGCGCAGCGCGAGGCGTCCGGCCTCGACGGCCATGGTCGTGGCGTCCTCGTCGTAGGAGGCCACGGCCCGCGCGCCCTTGCCGCCACCCCCGCCGTGGGCCGCGGCGATGGCCGATCGCTCGAGGCGGTGGTACGGCACGTAGCCGGCGATGCTGATGATCCCTCGCATGGCCGCCCACGATACCTGACGACCCGTCAGGAACCGATTCCGCCGGCCCTTGTCCGCGGAACCGAAACCTGCCAGTTCGTGGCAGGTTCTCGCGCGGAGGATGGGTCGCATGACCACGACCACGACCAGCTCCACGAGCCCCACGACCCTCCGCGCCGACGGTCCCTTCGAGCTCACGGCCGTCGCCCGCTTCCTGCGAGGGCCGCTCCCGATCGCCGACCGGGCACCCACGGACGAGCGCACCGTGCGCCTCGCCTTCGTGCCCGACGGCGCCGCGACAACGCCGGCGGGCGTGATCGTCCGGGCGATCCCCGGCGGTGCCGAGGTCGAGGTCGTCGAGGCGGGCGAGGTCGAGCCGTGCGCCGTCGTGGCCCAGGTCCGACGCATGCTCTCGCTCGACGTCGACGGCGCCGGGTTCCCCGAGGTCGGTCGCCGCGATCCCGTCATCGGTCGCCTCCAGGCGGCCCATCCGGGGCTGCGGATGGTCAACCACCTCTCGCCGTACGAGGCGGCCGCCTGGTTCCTCATCGGCCAGCGCATCCGCATGAGCCAGGCGTCGGCCATCAAGCGGCGCCTGAGCGTCGAGCTCGGCCCGTCGGTCGTCATCGACGAGGAGCGCCACCACGCGTTCCCCGGGCCCGCGGTGCTCCAGTCGCTCGGCCCGACCCGCGGCCTGACCGAGCGCAAGGTCGGGAACCTGCGGGCGCTCGGTGAGGCCGCGCTCCACAGCGACCTGCTCGACGGCGCCGCCCTCCGTCGCCGCGGCGCGACGGCCTCGATCGCCGCGCTGCAGGAGCTGCCGGGCGTCGGTCCGTTCTCCGCCGAGGGCATCGTCCTGCGCGGCGCCGGCGAGCCCGACCACCTCACGCTGCTCGAGCCGAGGTTGCCGCGGGCGGTGCAGCAGGCGTACGGCCTCGACCACCCACCCACGCCCGACGAGCTCGTGCAGCTGAGCGAGGGGTGGCGGCCCTACCGCACCTGGGTCACGTTCCTGCTGCGGGTGGCCTTCGAGGAGCGCGCCTGATCGGGCCGCGGCGGACGCGCGCTCACCACGGCGGCTTCGGGGCCAGGACCAGCGAGACCACGGCGAAGACGAGGATCGAGCCGGCGACGGCGAGCAGGCCGATGCGGGCGGCATCCACCGAGAAGTGACCGCTGATGCCGGCGAGGAACAGGACCGTGGCCAGCACGACCGTCGTGCGGACGTAGTCGTCGGCGTGCCCGGCATCCTCGTTGCCCTCGGTCGTCGCCTGCTCGGCCTGTCGCTCGAGGTCGGCCGCCTTGGCGACGTCGGGCAGCACGTACTCGGGCATGTACGTCGGACCCGGCGGCGCGTCGGGGTTGTGGAGCGGGTCGGTCGCCATCCACGCGTCGAAGGCGACCTCGAGCTCGGCGCGGAAGCGCCGCTCGGCGACGTCGGCCGCCGGCTGGTTGTCCACGACCATCGCCGTGAACCACGTGTTGAACGTCGACGCATCGAAGTTGCGGTCGGACTCGGCCCTGGCCGACGCCGCGTTGGCCTCGGCCCGGGTCGTGGAGGCGCGAGCCAGCGCCAGGCGCGACTCGGTGCTGAAGCGCGCCGCCGCGAAGCCCGACCACGCGGCCAGGACCGCGACGACGGCGAGCACCACGGCCTCGGTGATGGCGAGCCAGCGTGACGGTGGGTGCGCGGGACGGTCGGCGGCGTCGGTCACGGCGGCATTCTCCCCGACCGCCGTCGTATCGTCGTCGATCGTGCCCGTGACGATCCGCGCTGCCCATCCCGACGACCTCGAGGCGCTGGCGGCGCTGGCGGCCCGAACGTTCCCGATGGCCGCGCCCGACGACGCCGCGCCCGACGGCGTGGCCGCGTTCATCGCGTCGGTGCTCAGCGCCGACGCGTTCGCCGGCTACCTGGCCGATCCGGCCCGCATCGTGCTCGTCGCCGAGACCGCCGACGATGTCGAGACCCCCGACGACGGCGAGACCGTCGACGGCGAGCCGAACCTCATCGGCTACACGATGCTGATCCACGGCGTGCCCACCGACCCGGACGTCGTCGCCGCCGTCGCCACCCGCCCGACGATCGACCTCAACAAGTTCTACGTGGACCTGGATCACCACGGCTCCGGCGTGGCCACCACGCTGATGGACGCAGCGATCGTGGCCGCCCGGGATGCGGGCATGGCGTCGGTCTGGCTCGGGGTGAACGACGAGAACCAACGGGCCATCCGCTTCTACCGGAAGGCGGGGTTCGAGCAGGTCGGGACCAAGTGGTTCCGACTGGGCGAGCGCGACGAGCATGACTACGTGATGGAGCGGCGCCTGACCTGACCCCGGTCGACCCGCGACCGACGTGCCCCCAAAACGAGAACGTGTTCTACTTCGGGGGCCGGGGCCGGTACGCTGGCCGGCGGTCGAGTCCGGCATCCGACCACGCCCAGCAACGGGGGGACGCAGCATGATCGATCAACTGCTCGAGGGCGGCCTCGTCATCGACGGCACCGGCACCACGGCGGTCCGGGCGGACGTCGGGATCACCGACGGCGTCATCAGCCACGTCGGCACGATCGACGAACCGGCCGCCAGCACCATCGACGCGTCCGACCTCATCGTCGCCCCCGGCTTCGTCGACCCCCACACCCACTACGACGCCCAGCTGTTCTGGGACCCGTTGGCGAACCCGTCCAACCTCCACGGGGTGACCTCGATCTTCAACGGCAACTGCGGCTTCACGCTGGCCCCGGTGCGCGCCGACGACGCCGACTACCTGCGGCGCATGATGGCCAAGGTCGAGGGCATGCCGCTCCCGGCGCTCGAGCACGGCGTCTCGTGGGACTGGGAGAGCTTCGGCGACTACCTCGACCGGCTCGACGGCAAGCTCGGCGTCAACGCCGGGTTCCTCGTCGGCCACTGCGCGCTGCGGCGCTACGTGATGGGCGCCGACGCCATCGGCAAACAGGCCACGCCCGACCAGGTGGCCGAGATGGTGCGGGTGCTCCACGAGTCGATCCGCGCCGGCGGCCTCGGCTTCTCGACGACGCTCTCGCGCACGCACTCCGACGGCGACGGGCAGCCGGTGGCGTCGCGTTGGGCAGGACGGGACGAGCTGGTGGCGTTGAGCGCGGCGATCGGCGAGCACGACGGCACGACGCTCGAGGGCATCGTCGACGGCTGCCTCGAGTACTTCGCCGACGACGAGATCGACCTGCTGGTGGCCATGTCCCACGCCGCCAACCGGCCCATCAACTGGAACGTGCTGACGGTCGACTCGAAGCGGCCCGACCAGCCGTGGCACCAGCTCGACGCCGGCTCACGGGCGGCTGCGGGCGGGGCCCGCATCGTCGCCCTGACCATGCCCGTGCTCGTGCCGATGAACATGAGCTTCCTCAACTACTGCGCGCTCAACATGCTCCCCGACTGGGGCCCGATCCTCGGCCTGCCGGTGCCCGAGCGCATGGCGAAGCTGCGCGACGCCGAGACCCGCCGCTTCCTGCTCGATCGGGCCCACTCGCCCGACGCCGGTGTGTTCGCCCGCCTCACCGACTTCGGCAACTACGTCATCGGCGACACCTACACCGACGCCAACGCCGGTCTGCGCAACCGCGTGGTCGCGGACATCGCGCGTGAGCGCGGTGCTGATCCCTTCGACACGCTCGTCGACATCGTGCTCGCCGACGAGCTGCGCACCGTCCTGTGGCCCCGCCCCACCGACAACGACGACGACTCGTGGAAGCTGCGCCAGGAGGTGTGGGCCGACGGCCGGGCCATGTTGGGCGGCTCCGACGCGGGCGCCCACCTCGATCGCATGTGCGGCTCGTCCTACACGACGCGGTTCCTGGCCGACACGCTGCGGGGACGCAAGCTCGTGTCGATCGAACGGGCCGTGCAGATGATCACGTCCGAGCCGGCCGACCTGTTCGGGCTCAAGGGTCGAGGCCGCATCGCCGTCGGGGCGCACGCCGATGTCATCGTGTTCGATCCTGCAACCATCGGATCCGAGAACGCCACGCTCGTGCACGACCTCCCGGGCGGATCGCCGCGCCTGATCGCCGACGCCCACGGCGTCGAGCACGTCTTCGTCAACGGCATCGAGACGGTGCGGGCCAACACGGCCACCGGGGCCACGCCGGGCACGCTGCTGCGGGCCGGGCGGGACACCACCAGCGTCACCACCCGCTGAGCGCCATGGGGCGCCGCGAGCGGCGCGTCACCGACTGACGGCCCGCCGGCCAGCTGCGAGGCACGCCGGCGTCGCGACGGTCGCATCCCCGGGTCACGACACCAGGAACGTGAACATCGGACTGCCCGGCGGGACCTGCTCGATGTGGATCGGGCTCGCCTCCATGCGGGCCAGGAGCGGCGCGAAGTCGGCGCGGTGGGCGAGCTCGATGCCGACCAGCGCCGGTCCCGTCTCGCGGTTGGTGCGCTTGATGTACTCGAACAGCGTGATGTCGTCGTTGGCGCCGAGCGTGTTGTCGAGGAAGCCCCGCAGCGCACCGGGCTCCTGGGGGAAGTCGACGAGGAAGTAGTGCTTGAGCCCCTCGTGGATCAGCGAGCGCTCGACGATCTCGCCGTAGCGGCTCACGTCGTTGTTGCCGCCCGAGATCACCGCGACCACGAGGTCACCGGGACGGATGCCCAGCTTGTCGTCGAGCGCGGCGGCCGCCAGCGCACCGGCGGGCTCGGCCACGATGCCCTCGGACTGGTACAGCGCCAGCATCTCGGTGCACACGCGCCCCTCGGCGATGGTGACGACATCGTCGACCAGGTCGCGCACCATCGCGAACGTGAGGTCGCCGACCTGGCGCACGACCGCACCGTCGACGAACGGATCGATGTCGGTGATCGAGACCGGTTCGCCCGCCGCCAGCGCCGCGCTCATGCTCGGCGCGCCGGCCGGCTCGACACCCACGATCCGGACGTCGGGGCAGACGTCGCGCAGCCACGTCGCCATGCCCGACGCGAGGCCGCCGCCGCCGATGGGCACGACGACGACGTCGGGCGGGCGCTCGAGCTCATCGGTGACCTCGATGGCCACGGTCCCCTGCCCGGCGATCGTGCGAGGGTGGTCGAAGGGGGGCACCAGCACCGCGCCGGTCTCGGCCGAGTACGCCTCGGCGGCGGCGCGGGCCTCCTCGTAGCCTGCGCCGGTGATGACGAGGTCAACGACCTCGCCGCCGATCGACGTGATGCGGTCGCGCTTCTGCCGTGGCGTGGTGCGGGGCACGAAGATCCGCCCGGGCACGTCGAGCCGGCGGCAGCTCCACGCCACCCCCTGGGCGTGGTTGCCGGCGCTGGCGCACACGACGCCCCGCGCCCGCTCGTCGGCGGAGAGCTGCGCGATCAGGTTGTAGGCGCCGCGCAGCTTGTACGAGCGGACGACCTGGAGGTCCTCGCGCTTGAGGCGGACGTCGGCCCCGAGTCGCTCGGACAGGCGGTCGTTGCGCTCGAGCGGCGTGTGGCGCACCACCGATGCGAGGCGCTCACCAGCCTCGCGGATGTCCTTCGGATCGACCGTCATGAGGGTCGAAGGTACCGCCGGATCTACTGTCGTCCTCCGATGTCGAGCTCCTCCTCACCCGACGCCGTCCCCGGCGACCTGCCGGCCGAGGTCGTCGCGCTCCTCGACCAGCCGCGGTACGAGACCGAGCTGGGTGACCCCGTGGACGTCCGGTCCGTGCGCGTCGCCTGCGCGGCCGTCGAGAACCCCGACCCCCGGTGTTGGGACGACGAGGTCGCCGAGGCAGTCGCCGGGAGCGTCGTCGCGCCGGCCACGAGCCTGTCGGCGTGGATCCGGCCACTGCCGTGGTCGCCGTCCGAGCCGAACCCGCCGGGCGTCCTCCCCCTGCACGACGAGCTCAAGGTCCGCCTCGGGCTGCCCCACGCGGTGATGAGCGAGTGCGCGATGACGTTCCACGAGCCGGTGCGGGTAGGGGATCGGCTGCGGGGCCGGCAGGTGCTGCGGTCGATCAGCGAGCCGGTCACGACGACGCTCGGGTCGGGCCGCTTCTGGTCGATCGACCTCGAGGTGCGCAACCAGCACGGCGAGCTCGCGGGCGTCGAGCGCTACACGGCGTTCGCCTACGAGGACGTCCCGCCACCGGACGAGCCGTTCGACGCCGAGCGCTTCAGTGACGACTTCGACGACTTCGACGACGAGGGTGATGACGTCGGGGACGACGTTGCGGATCTCGCCCGCGGCGACGCGCACGAGGGCACGTCGTGATCGACGTCCCACCCCGGCTCCACCACGACGTCGCCGTGGGTGAGGCGCTGCCGCCGGTGACCGCCACGGTCACGACGTCGACGATCGTGCTCGGCGCGATGGCGGCACGCGACGTCGCGCCCGTGCACCACGACCGAGGCGCCGCGCAGGCGCGTGGCCTGGCCGACGTGTTCGCCGATCAGCCGACGCAGGCCGCGTGGCTCGAGCGGCTCGTGACCGAGTGGGCGGGACCGCGGGGCCGGCTCGGTGGGTTGCGCTTCGCCATGCGCGTGCCGATCATCCCCGGCGACGTGATCACGGTCGTGGGCCAGGTGACCGGGACCCGCACCGACGCGGTCGGCTGCGGGTGGGTCGAGCTCGACCTCGCCATCCTCGCCGACGAGCGGGCCCGCACCACGGGCACCGCCTCGGTGGCGCTCCCGATGCACCGCGCCGACAACCCGTGGGACCGTCGCGGCGCCAACTGGATGCCCTGACCGACCGACGCGCCGGGCCCTCGACACCCCGCGCGCCGGGATCAGCCGGCTTCGAGCGCCTGCCAGCGGTCGCGGTGGGCCCGGGCGGTGGCGCGCAGGGCCATCTCGGGGTCGACGTCGGCGTCGCGCGCCGTGGCGACGACGGCGTAGAGCAGCTCACCCAGGGCCTCCTCAGCACCTTCGCGGTCGACGGCCGAGCGCAGCGCCGACACCGCGGCCGTGAGGTCGAGCGGCTCGAGCCCGGACGCGTCGACGCCGGCCCGACCCTCGCCGATGGTCGAGCCCTTGGCCAGCGCAGCCGCCTTCTTCTGCACCTTCAGGGCGTAGATCAGCGCCGGGAGCGCGTCGGGGACCCCGTCGAACACCGATGCCCGGCCCTTCTCCGCCTTCTTGAGGTCCTCCCAGTTGGCCGCCACCTGATCGGCATCGTCGGCGGTGGCCTCACCGAACACGTGGGGATGGCGGCTGCGGAGCTTGTCGTGGACCGTGCGGGCCACGTCGGCCACTGTGAACTGCCCCGCCTCGGCGGCCAGCGTCGCGTGGAACAGGATCTGGAACAGGAGGTCGCCGAGCTCCTCCTCGAGGTGCTCGTACCCGGTGCCCGCCTCGGGGTCGACGTGATCGAGCGCGTCGAGCACCTCGTAGGACTCCTCGAGCAGGTGGCGGCGCAGCGACTCGTGGGTCTGCTCGCGATCCCACGGGCACTCGCGCCGCAGCGTGACCACGAGCTCGGCGAAGCGCTGCACCTCGGCCGCCACCGGCGGCGCCCCCGTCGGGATCCACACGGAGGTCAGGTGGTCGGGCTCGACCGCACGATCGAGGTCGTCCCACGCCACGTCGAACACCGACTCGTCGGGGAGCCCGAGCCGCTGGACGACGGTCACGCGCAGCTCGTTCGACGATGCAACCATCTCGTTCGACGATGCAACCACCTCGAACGCGTCGGCCAGGGACAGCTTGATGTCCGAGAGCACGTCGACGGTGTCGCACTGGCCGACCAGCAACGGCCCCCGCTCGCCGGCGGCCTCGACCTCGAACCGGTGGCCGTCGACGATCCGCACGCCGTGCCGCACGGGATCGACCCCCAGCCGGGCCCACGCCAGGTCGAGGAACGACAAGGCCGGGTGGACGGTCACGGCGACGCGCTCGTCGGCCAGCAGCAGCTCGACGGTGTGCTCGGCGACCACCGGCGAGCCGGGCACCGCGTAGAGCACCGAGCCGTGCTCGTGCGCGGCCTCCACGAGCGCGTCGACGATGCGCTCGTAGACCTGCTCGATGCGGTCGCTGGTCTCGTAGACGTCGTCGAAGGTCGGGGCGCCGGCGAGCACGGCTGCGGCGGGGTGCCGCTCGGTGCGCAGGTAGCGGTGGGCGTTGGCCTCGATCGCGGCCAGCGTCCCTGCGGTCACCAGGTCGGGACCACCCGGCCCGAGACCGACCACCACGATCTGCGGTCGCTGCCCATCCGTCGCCTCGAACGCCACACCTGCTCCTCCTCGTCATGCCCGCGCCCACCGGCGGCGGCCTCGGGCGACGGTAGCGGGCGGGCCGTCGAGGTCCGTCCTCAGCCCCTGCGAAGCCGGCGCGCGATCGCGACGTCCACGACGGGATCCGCGCGTGCGGACGGAGGGGTCAGCCGCCGGCCCTGGGGACCCCGGCCACGGTGCCCGGCGGCGCCGTCGACCCGGGCTGCTGCTCGGGCGCCAGGCTCAGCGGCGCCTGCCCGCCGGGCGGCTCGATGACCCCGCTCGACGCGTTCCACGTGCCCACGCCCCGATCGATGGTCACGGTCGCCGACTTGGCGGCCCCGCTGACCCAGTCCTGCAGCGCCTGCTGGCGCTGCGCGTCGAGCGCCGATCGCAGCTTGTCCTTGACCTCGTCGTAGGTCATCACCCGCCGGTCCGTGACCAGCAGCAGGTGGTAGCCGTAGACGCTGCGCACGGGCGCGCCGACCTGGCCGACGGGCTGCGACCACGCGGCGTCGTCGAAGGACTGGTCGTATTGGCCCTTGGGGGCGCACCCGAGGTCGCCGCCCTTGTCCTTGGTGGACGGGTCGTCCGACACCTGGGAGGCCAGCGTGGCGAAGTCGGCGCCGCCGTCGAGCTGCCCCTTGAGCTCGACGATGCGCTGCAGGGCGGCGTTGTACTCGTCCTCGGTCGGCGTGACGGGGTTGCCCGCGCCGTCGGCCTCGGGAGGCCCGGCGTTCACGAGGATGTGACGGACGCAGGCCTGCTCGGCGTACTGGTCCTTGATCTGGTCGTAGAGGGCACGCAGCGCGGTGTCGTCGTCGCCCATGCCGGAGGTGAGGTCGCGCTGGAGCACCTGCAGCGCGGCCACGCCGTCGATCAAGACGTCGCGGTAGCTGCCGAAGTTGCCGAGGACGCCGGCGCTGACGACCGCGCTCCCGGGCGGCCCGCTGCCCCCGGCGAGGTCGACGGCCGACCCCGACTGCAAGTTGGCCTCGATCTCCTCGACCGCGTGCCGGCGGTCCTCGACCGTGACGGTCAGGGATCGCTTGGCCACCTCGGCCTGCGCCAGCGCGAACGTCACCCGCTCGTTGAGGAACTCGACCACGAAGGCGTCGTCGAACTCGGTGGTGCTCCCCGGCACGAACACCTGCATCGGCTGGCCGTCGCGGGACCGGGCGGCGAGGTAGGGCCCGTTGGCCGCGATCTGCTGCAGCTCGTCGACGAAGTCGGCGCGGCTCAACGTCCACCCGTTGACCGTCAGCAGCGCGTCGTCGCGGTTGCGGACGATGCCGATGATCACCGTGGCGACCAGGGCGACGACGAGGCAGATCGCACCCCAGACGAGGACGGCTGACCGGGGTCGGGATCGGGCGGTCATCACAACGGGCTCAACGTACCGGTGGCCACCGGCCAGGGGGCCGCGGGGCACGCGCGGCGGCGCCCCGAGGGGGACCGCGCCGGCGGGGTCACCGCCGGGGTCGCCGGCGGGCTCAGCGGGTCGTGCCGGGGGTGGACCCCGGGGTCGAGCTCGGCGTCGACCCGGTCGAGGACGGGGCCGTGGTGGTCGTGGTCGGCGCCGCCGTGGTCGTGGTCGACGGCAGCAACGACGGCGCGGACGTGGTGGTGGTCGTCGTCGGGATCGTCGGCTGGGCGGGGCCGTCGGGCGGCAGCACGGCGAACTGCGTCGGGTCCCACGTGCCGTAGTGGGGATCGACGATCACCACGAACTGCTTGGCGACCGACTCGATGAAGGCGCCCTGGAGCTGCTTGCCGAGCTCGTAGCGCAGGTCCTTGGCGACCTGGGCCTTCACGGTCGGGTCGGTGAGGACGGCGTCCTTGCCCGGCTTGACCTCGTCCACCTTGACCAGCACGACGATCTGGCCGCCGAGGTTCATCGGGTCCGCCACCGCCCCGGGGGCCGACGACATCAACGTGGCCCACTGGGCGTCGTCGAAGCCCTGCGACTTGCCGATGCAGCCCACATCGCCGCCGGGGTAGTTCTGCTTGGACGAGGCCGGGTTGACCTCCGTGGCGATCGTGGCGAAGTCCTCGCCGGCGGCCCGCTGCTTGTACCCGTTGGCGGTGGCCAGCGCCGTCTGCATCTCGGCGTCGGACGCGACCTCGCCCGTGGCGTTGGGGAGCACGAAGATGACGTGGGCGCAGACCTGGTCGGCCGTCGAGTACGTCGCCTTGTTCTGCGCGAAGAACTGCTGCGTCGCGGCGTCCTCGTCGACCTGGCCGCTCTCGAAGGCGGCGTCGGCGAGGGAGCGCTGCAGCGCGAAGATCTGCGCCGCCTGCTGGACCTGTGCCTGGCCACTGCTCTGCGAGGCGCTCGACTGCGCCTTCTCGAGGTCGTCGTCGCTCGGCTGGATCTTGCGCTGCTCGAGGATCTGGTTGAGGGCCTCCGTCTGGACGGTGTCCGTCAGGATCTGCGAGATCGTCGACGCCTGGTACGACGTCGGTTTGGTCGTGGACGACGAGCTGGCCGTCCCCGACGCCGCGTCCAGCTTCTTCTGGAGGTCGTCCCACGTCATCGTGAAGAACGGCTTGTCGGTGCCGCTGGCCGCCATCGTCATGACCGGCGGGTTGACGTAGCCGCACGACACCGCGGTGACGGCGGCGAGGGCCGCCAGGGCCAGCAGCAGGGCGGCGGAGCGGAGAGGTCGGGCGTGTCGGCTCACAGGAACGGTGAGCCTAGGAGGGGGCCGCACCTCGGGCCAGTCAGCCACCTCCGCCGCCCCTCGTGGCCGTCGACTACCGTACCCTCGAGTATGGACCCCCAGCGCAGGAGCGTGTGCCATGCCCGTCCCCGAGGTCGTCACCCGTTGGAACCGTCGGGTGGCCAACCCGCTCGTGATGGGGGCGTCGACGACGTTGCCCGGCATGGGCGTGCTGCGCCACCGCGGCCGCACATCCGGCAGGACGTACCAGGTGCCGCTGATGGTGTTCGGCGGCGAGCCCACCTGGTACATCGTGCTGACCTACGGGCCCGACCGGGACTGGGTCAAGAACCTCGAGGCCGCGGGCGAGGGCGAGCTCGTCCACCGCAAGCGGACGATCCGCGTGGTGAACCCCCGTCTCGTCGACGAAGCCGACGCGCTCCCCCACGTCGCCCGCTTCGGGCGGCTGTGGCGCAAGGCGACCCGCGCGCCCGAGTTCTACGCCGTCGACACCGCCGAGTAGCGCCGCATCAGGGACCAGCTCAGCTGGCGGCGGGTTCGTCCTCGTCGACGGGCACCAGGTCCTGGAGCGCCTCGATGAGGGTCGTCGCCGCGTCGCGGGCGTTGCGCACCGGCAGCTGGAGCTGCTGGATGTCGGGCTTGTAGACCGAGCCCTTGTACAGGCGCTGGAGCCGGATGGTCTTGCTGGTGGGCAGGGCCAGCGGGCTGATGCGGGCCACGTACTTGGGGCCGCCGAACCCGCCCGAGCCACCCGAGCCCTTGGTGACGGTGACCTCGCGGATGCCGGTGCGCACGCACTCGGCCCGCAACCGGGCGACCTCGAGCAGCGCCTCGGCCGCCTCGGGCACGGGCCCGTACCGGTCGAGCCACTCGGTCCTGATGTCGTCGACCTCGGCCTGGCTCTGCACGGTCGCCAGCCGGCGGTAGGCCTCGAGCCGGGGCTCGTCACGATCGATGTAGTCCTTGGGCAGGTGCGCGTCGAGGGGCACCTCGACCTTGATCTCGGCCGGCTCGCGCGTCTCCTCGCCCTTGAGCTCGGCGACCGCCTCGGTGACCATCTGGCAGTACAGGTCGTAGCCCACCGCGGCGATGTGGCCCGACTGCCCCTGGCCGAGCAGGTTGCCGGCGCCGCGGATCTCGAGGTCGCGCATGGCGATGCGGAACCCCGAGCCGAGCTCGGTCTCCTCGCCGATCGTCTTGAGGCGCTCGTAGGCCTCTTCGGTCAGCTCGCGATCCTGCGGGTAGAAGAGGTAGGCATACGCCCGTGAGCCGGCGCGGCCGACGCGACCCCGCAGCTGGTGGAGCTGACCGAGGCCGAGGAGGTCGGCCCGGTCGACGACCAGCGTGTTGACCGTGGGCATGTCGATGCCCGACTCGATGATCGTCGTGCACACGAGGACGTCGAACTCGCCTTCCCAGAAGTCGATGACGATCTGCTCGAGCTGGCCGTCGTCCATCTGCCCGTGGGCGACGGCGATGCGAGCCTCGGGCACGAGGTCGCGCAGCTGCCCGGCGACCCGTTCGATGTCCTGCACGCGGTTGTGCACGAAGAAGACCTGGCCCTCGCGCAGGAGCTCGCGTCGGATGGCCTCGGCCACCGCCCGCTCGTCGTACTCGCCGACGTAGGTGAGGATCGGTTGGCGCTCGGCCGGTGGCGTGTTGAGCAGCGTGAGGTCGCGGATGCCGGTCAAGGACATCTCCAGCGTCCGCGGGATGGGCGTGGCCGTGAGCGTGAGCACGTCGACGTTGGCCTTGAGGTGCTTGATCTGCTCCTTGTGGTTGACGCCGAAGCGCTGCTCCTCGTCGATCACCAGGAGACCGAGGTCCTTGAAGGCCATGTCGTCGGACAGGAGCCGGTGGGTCCCGATGATGATGTCGACCTCGCCGTCGCGCACCCCGCTGGCGACGCGCTTGGCCTGCCCGGTGGTGAGGAACCGTGACAGCACCTCGACCCGCACGGGGTAGCCGGCGAAGCGGTCGCTGAACGTCTGGAAGTGCTGCTGCGCCAACAGGGTCGTCGGCACGAGCACGGCTACCTGCTTGCCGTCCTGCACGGCTTTGAACGCGGCCCGGATGGCGACCTCGGTCTTGCCGAAGCCGACGTCACCGCACACCAGGCGGTCCATCGGGTGGTCGGCCTCCATGTCGCCCTTGACGTCGACGATGGCCGTGGCCTGGTCGGGCGTCGGCTCGTAGGGGAACGACTCCTCCATCTCGCGCTGCCACGGCGAGTCGGGGGCGAAGGCGTGTCCCGGCGCGTGGACCCGCTTCTGGTAGAGGACGACGAGCTCCTGCGCGATCTCGGTGACCGCGGAGCGCACCTTGGCCTTGGCCTTCTGCCAGTCGCCCGAGCTGAGCCGGCTGAGCGACGGGGAGTCGCCGCCCGAGTAGTGGCGCACGGCGTCGATCTGGTCGGACGGGACGTAGAGCTTGTCGTCGCCGCGGTACTCGAGAAGTAGGTAGTCGCGCTCGACACCGCCGATCGCCCGCTTGACCATGCCGCCGTAGCGGGCGACGCCGTGCTGGTGGTGCACCACGTAGTCGCCGGCCTTGAGGTCGTCGAAGAAGCCCTGCGCCGCCCGCTTGCGGGGCCGGGCCCGGCGGTGGGCCCGGCGACGGCCGGTGACGTCGGACTCGGCCAGCACGGCGAGCTTGACCGACGGGAGGATGAAGCCCCGCTCGAGCGGCGCCACCACGATCGTGCCGCCCGGCTTGGTCAGCCGCGCATCGTCGTCGTCGTTGGCACCGGAGAACCGGTCGGCGAAGTGGAAGCCGTGCTCGTCGAGGATCTGGCTGAGGCGTCCCGCCGAGCCTGCGCCGTCGGCGCCCACCACCACGCGGTAGCCGTCGGCGAGCAGGTCGCGCAGCTGGCGCACGAGGTGCTCGCCCTCGCCCACCACCGGGTTCCAGCCGGCGGCGATCACCGTCGCCACCTCGGGCGACTCGGGCGCGACGGCCATCGTCCACGCCGGTGCCTCGGTGTAGCGCAGCAGCCGGTCGAACGGCAGGTGCAGCGCGGGAAGCTCCTCGAGGTCGGCGTCCCACGTCTTGGCCAACGTGCCGGCGAGGTCGGCCTCCTCGTTGAGGATGTCCTGCGCACGGTCACGCAGGCGCCGCGGCTCGACGAGGAGGATCTGCGCGTCGGCCGGCAGCAGGTCGGGCAGCACGACCTCCTCCTTGGACAGCCACGGCAGCCACGACTCCATGCCGTCGAACGTCAGGCCGTCGGCCAGTCGCTCCCACTGCTCGCGACCCCAGGGCTGCTCGCCCACCAGCTCGGCGGCGCGGGCCCGCACGTCCTCGGTCGGGAGCAGCTCGCGGCACGGGTAGATCTCGGCGCGGGCCAGGTCGACGGTCGAGCGCTGGTCGGCCACGGCGAACTCCGTGAGGCGGTCGATCTCGTCGCCCCACAGGTCGATGCGGATCGGCGCATCCGCCGTCGACGGGAAGACGTCGACGATCGAGCCCCGCACGGCCACCTCGCCCCGGTGCTCGACCTGGTACTCGCGGCGATAGCCGAAGTGGACGAGCTGGTCGACGAGGTCCGTGGGGTCGAGCTGCTGGCCCGGCGTGACGACGACGGGCCGGGCATCGAGCGCGTGCGGTCCGAGGCGCTGCACGAGCGCCCGGCCCGGCGCGACCACGACGGCCGGCGGCTCGGGCGCGTCCGCGTCGTCGACCTCGTCGGGGTGCGTGAGGCGGTGCAGGTGCCACAGCGTGCGGGTGCGGCGACCCATCGTCTCGATCGACGGGCTGACGCGCTCGAACGGCAGCGTCTCCCACGCCGGGAAGAGGTCGACCTCGTCGGGCCCGAGGAAGGCGCCGAGGTCGTGGACGAGCCGCTCGGCGTCCGCCGTCGTGGGCGTGGCCACGAGGATCGGGCGCCGCCGGGTGACGTTGGCCAGGCCGGCGATGACGATAGCCCGGGCAGGCTCGGGCACGGCGAGGATGGCGTTGGCGCGGCCGACGACCTGCCCGAGGGCGGGTTCGTCGACGAGGAGGCCGGGAAGTGCGGTGAGGGTGGCTGCCATGGCGGGACCGCTCAGGCTACCGGCGCCGCGCGGGGCCCTCCTCCCGGCCGATCGCGAACTTCGTCCGGGCGTCGATCGTAGGGATCTCCATTCGTGTCATCGGCGAGCGGTCCCGTTGTCAGGACCGCCGAAGGCCCCGGGGGAGCCGGGGCCCGGTCAGGGGGCACGGCCATGGGACCCAGCACCAGCGCACTCACCGATCTGCGGCACACGATCGAGCTGGCCCTGCGGGGCGCCGTGACCGTCAGCGGCGGTGCCTCCCGGCTGCCCGAGCACCGGGTGCCCGCGATGGCGCCGCTGCGCGTGGTCCCCGGTTCAGGTCGATCGGCCGCCGCGTCCCCGGCGCTGCGGGCCGGCGTGTTCACCGGGGTCGCGCACCGCGAGGACCTCGCCGCCTGATCGTCAGGAGGCGACCGTCGTCGGGGCGACGACGCCCGATGGCGGCACGGCGGACGTCGTGGGCGGCCCCGTCGTCGGCGCGAGATCGGTCGTCGGCGGCGACGCGGACGTCGTGGGCGGCCCCGTCGTCGGCGCGAGATCGGTCGTCGGCGGCGGGACCGGGAGCTCAGTCAGGCTCGAGTGGGCGATCGAACCCACCTCGACGGAGACGATGCCCGGTTGCCCCCGCAGCGTCGATTCGAACGAGCGCACCGTCGCTTCGGCGTTCGGACCGGCCACACCGAGGAACATGACCGTGTCCGAAGACCGTGCGTACAGGTAGGCCTGCGCCTGGGCCGGATCGACCGCGGGCTCGTCGACCCCGAGCACCCGGCTGTACCGGTTGAAGGACCAGAGCTCGGGGTCGTAGGAGATCCGGAGGGCCCAGACCTCGTTCCCGGCATCGGGCGGCGACGAGTCGAACGTGATGTCGCTCGTCGGCGCCGGGTGGGCCCCGTCGGCGATCGTCGTGGCGGGGGCACCAGCGGCCGGGCCGAGCGTGCCCACCTGCTCGGGGTCGTGCCTCGTGAACCCGACGCCGGCGATCACGCCTGCGACCACGACGGCGCCGGCGACCGTCGCGCCGATCGTGCGCCGACGGACCTCGCGACCGTGTGCCCGCTGGAGCAGGCCGTCGAGGTCGCCGGGGTGCCGCGACCCGCCGGCGCGCTGCGCGGCTCCCCAGCGATCCAGGTCCCCGTCCGCCACCGTGACATCCGATCCGTGCTCGCTCATCGCGTCACCTCTTCCTTCTCATACGTGTGCCGGAGCGTGGCCCGCGCCCGTTCGAGGTGCGTGCGCAACGTGGACGCCGAGCACCCGAGCAGCGCCGCCGCCTCGCGGACGTCGAGCTGCTCCACGTAGATCGCGGCCACCGCCTGCGCCTGGCGCGGCGGCAGCGCGGCGATCCGCGCCGTCAGCTGGTCGTCGTCCCGCGGTGGATCGACGGTGGAGCGCCCGGGGCCGAGGCGTCGCAGCGCGCGGCGCTCGGCCTGGGCCCGCCGGAACGACGACACCGCCCGGTTGGCCACCAGGCGGCGGACCCACTGGCCCGGATCGTCGAGCCGCGACACGTGCGCCCAGCGCCGATGGGCCACGAGGAACGCCTCCTGCGTGAGCTCCTCGGCGACGGCCCACGACCCGCACAGCGAACGCCCGAGGGCGACGGCACGGGGGTACTCGCGCCGGTAGAGGTCCGCGAACGCGTCCTCCGCCGACACCGGTACGCCCACCCCGTCACGATCCACCATCACCTGCTCCCCGGCCGGGCACCCGTTGCGCCCGATCACCCTGCCACTCGCACGAGCACCGGGATCCGTCTACACGGCGTCGCCCTCGCCGGCACGGCCGCACCTCACACCGACGGCGGCGATGCCGATGGGAGCACATGGCACGGGTGGTGCGCCGGGTGGGCGCGATGGTGGTCACGGTCGTGCTCGCAACCGTCGGGGCGGGCGCAACCTGGCCGAGCACGGCCGGCGCCACGGCCGCCGAGCCCCCGAACGCGACGCTCACGGTCTTCGTCGGCACGGTCGAGTCGACCGCCGGCTCGGGCCTGTGGGCCAACGTCCACGTCGAGGAGGTGTGGGAGGGCGACGTGCCCGAGCGGCTCACGCTCGCCGGCGCGGCCTTGCGGAGCGACGGCCGGTCGGCCGGCCCCAGCAGCGAGCAGCGGACCTACACGACCGGGGCCCGCTACGTCTTCTTCTCCCTCGACTCGGGGGACGGGCCGCGCGCGCTGTGGGGCCCCTACGCCGACGGCGACGGCCCGCGGTTCGAGGACGCGGCCGGGTCCAACACCCACGTCTTCGACGCGTCGGAGGACGACGCCCTCCGACCGCCGACGGCCAAGCCCCCGACGCCGGGCAGCGCCCTCGTCGATCCCCCGACCGGGCGACGGCTCCCGCTGACGGCGATCGCGTTCGGGCTGGTGTTCGTCGTCGGGATCGCGCTGGTGATCGTCCTCGGCCGCCGACGATCCCGGGCGGCCTGACCGGCGGTTCGGGTCAGAAGGCGCGGGTCGTCGCCGCCACGGCGACGTCGTCGCCCCGACCTTCGGCGGCCCGGCCCTCGTCGCTCACGATGACCTCGGCGACGTCGCCATGGACCGTGGCGCGGGCCACGGCGGGTCCGAGCCGGACCGGGCGCACGTAGCGCAGGGCCATCATCGACAGCGAGGTGCCCGGCGCGGCCGACAGCGCGGCCTCCTCCACGACGAGCGCGAGGAGGCCGCCGTTCACGCTGCCCGACGCGTTGAGGCCGTCCTCGCGGCGCGCGAGGGTGGCCACGCCCGGCTCGAGGCGCTCGCATCCCGCCCGCTCGGCCAGCGGGACCTGCAGCGGGCCGCCCGGGTCGGCCAGCAGGCCGATGGGGTCCTGCCCCTCGGGCATGCGGATCTCGGGGTCGGGGGCGACCATGAAGAGGCCGGTGCTGACCCCGAGGGGCCGGCCGTCCTGGTCCTCGAAGTCGACGTCGGCCACCACGACGGTGGAACCGGCCTTGACGAGCCGGCCGACGGCGACGACCTCCGTCACGCCGTCGGGCGGCACGAACAGGTTCACGTCGAGCTGGAGCGTGACCGGCACGCGAGGCCCCACCTCGTCGAGCGAGATGAGCCCGGCGAGGGTGTCGGCCCACGCGGCGAGCGCCGACATGCGCACCACCGCGGTCCCGGGCACGCACGCCTGGGGGACGATCGCGGCCCGTCCGACGAGGTGGCGGTCGGCGGTCCGGGCCACCGAGAGACCGAGCTCGCGCATGATGTGGCGCCGGGCCCGTTCCTCGAGGGACGCCTCCGCGACGGCCTCGCTCATCGGCTCCACGCCGGCCGCTCGCCCGGCCGGTCCCCCTCGTCCCACCGGTCCCGCCCGGCCCGATCGCTGTCCATCCATCCCACGATAGGTGACGTGAGCGTCAGAGATCATTGACGATCGACACGGAATCGTGTCCCATGCCCCGCCACACGTTCGCAGCGGTCAGCAACGAGTCGACCAACTGCACGACGCCGACGCCGACGACCGACCTCATCCTGCTCCCCATCATCGAGGAGCTCCACCCCGAGGCACCGACCATCCACGTCGCGACGGACCCCGGGCGCTCAGCCCGCCTGTGCCTGATCCACGTCGTCGTCGTCCGCTTCGAGCAGGCGGTAGCCGACACCCGGCTCGGACACGAGGCGGGGGGCGTCGGGGTGCTCGGCCAGCTTGCGGCGGATGCTGGTGGCGTAGGTGCGCAGGTACTGCGTCTCGCGCGTGTACTCGGGGCCCCACACCTCGTGCAGGAGCATCCGGTGCGTCACGACCTTGCCCGGCCAGCGGGCCAGCGTGGCCACGATCCCGAACTCCTTGGGCGTGAGGTCGACGTCGTCGTCGCGGATGGTGCACTCGTGGTGCGCGAGGTCGATGCGCAGGGGACCCACCTGGTGGATCGCCTCGTCCACCTGCATCCGGTCGGCCCGTCCCTGCGCGTGGCGCAGCGCCACCCGCACCCGCGCCAGCAGCTCGGGCGTCGAGAACGGCTTGGTCACGTAGTCGTCGGCCCCGGCATCGAGCGCGACGACCTTGCGCTCCTCGTGACCGTCGGCGGTGAGCACGATGATGGGCACGTCGCTCCACTGGCGCACGCGTCGCACGACGAGCTCGCCGTCGTCGTCGGGCAGGCCCAGGTCGAGCAGGACGATGTCGACGCCACCGCGCGAGAGCTTGTCGAGCGCGGCACGGCACGACGCCGCGCCCTCGACCTCGTAGCCCCGGGCGACCAGCGCCGCCTTGAGCGCCCGCACGATCGCGGGTTCCTCGTCGACGATCAGGACCTTCGTCATGGGGCGGTCACCGCCGGGACCGTGAACGAGATCGTGGCGCCGCCGCCGTCGGTGTCGCCGATCGTCAGCGTGCCGCCGTGGGCCGCGACGATGGCGTCGCACACCGCGAGGCCCAGGCCCGTCGACCGGCTGCCGGCGCCCCGCTCGAAGGGCTGGCGCAGCGTGCCGCGCACGTCGGCCGGGATGCCGGGGCCGTGGTCGGCCACCGCGATCTCGACGCGACCGTCGTCGGGGGCCGCTGCGGCCGACACCGTGATCGTCGTGCCGTCGGGCGCGTGGCGCACGGCGTTGCCGAGGAGGTTGGTCAGCACCTCGTCCATCTGCCCGTAGTCGGCGTCGGCGAGGGGGCAGTCGTCGGTGACGTCCATCACGACGACGTGGTCCCGCAGCAGGGGCGAGAGCACCTTGAGCCGGTGCTCGACCAGCTCGCCGACGTCGATCGCCTGGGGCTCGGGCCGCAGCGCGCCGGACTCGATGGCGCTCATGCGCAGCAGGTTGCCCACGAGGCGGTCGAGGCGGTCGACCTCGTCGCACACGGTCTGGAGCAGCTCGCTCGTCGTCGCCTGGTCGCGGGGCGGACCGTCGTGCAGGTCGGTGACGATCGCCCGGATCGCCGCCAGCGGCGTCCGCAGGTCGTGGGTGACCGAGCGCAGGAACGCGTCCTGCTCGGCCGCCAGCCCGCGGGGCCCGTCGTCCGAACCACCGGCCGCCACGCGTCAGCCCGCCGGGGCCAGGTCGGTGGCGTTGTAGCGGGTCATGGCCGCCTCGACGCCGTCGGACAGGATCACCTCGACGGCGTCGGCGGCGATGGAGCACACCTCGTCGAGGACCGATCGCTGCGCCTTGCCCACCTTCTTGAGGACGTGGTCGGCGCCCTGCTCCTTGGTGGGCGGCTTGCCGACGCCGATGCGGATGCGGACGAAGTCGTCGGCGTGCAGGTGCGCCCGGATCGAGCGCAGCCCGTTGTGGCCGGCGAGCCCGCCGCCGTCCTTGACCTTGAGCCGCCCGAGCGGGAGGTCGAGCTCGTCGTGCACCACGACGAGGTGGTGCAGGTCGTCGACGCCGAAGCGCCGCACGAGCGGCAGGACCGACTGGCCCGAGTCGTTCATGTACGTCTGCGGCTGCGCGAGCGCGACGCGCGCGCCCCCGATGCGCACCTCGTCGACGAGGGCCTTCTCCTTGCCCTTGCGCAAGCGGCCGCCGTAGCGGTCGGCCAGGATCTCGACGACGTCGAAGCCGACGTTGTGGCGCGAGCGCGCGTATTCGGGCCCGGGATTGCCCAGTCCCACGACGAGGAGGTCGGCCGGCGTGCCCCGACGGGGCTCCCGGCGCATCAGCGGGCCTCGACCATCAGTTCTGGGCCGCGACCTCCGCCACCTCGGCCTCGTCCTGCGCCTCGGCCTCGGCCAGGGCCTCTTCACGGGCCTCTTCGGCCGTCATGCCCTGGGCCTCCTTGGCCGCCTGCTGCTGGAGGATGATGGTCGAGCGGGTCGGGCTGCCCTGCGCGATCGGCAGCTCGCCGTCGACCTCGGTGGTGACGTTGTCGGGCAGGGTGATGTCGCTGACCTTGATCTGATCGCCGAGCTCGAGCTCGGCGACGTCGACGTCGATCTGCGTCGGGATCTGGCCGGGGCGGGCCGAGACGGTCAGCGTGAACAGCAGCTGATCGACCATGCCCTTCATGGCCTCGAGCTTGGGCGACTCGCCGTGCAGCACGAGGGGGACGTCGACCGCCAGCGGGGCGTTGCGGTCGATCAGCATGAAGTCGACGTGGGTCACGGTGCGCCGCACGGGGTCGCGCTGGAGCTCCTTGACCACGGACAGGTTGGTGCTGCCGTCGACGGTGAGATCGATCAGGGCGTTGGTGCCGGCCTCGGTCGTGAGCACCTTGCGCAGCGCCGGCCACTCGACGGTCACCGCGACGGGCTCGGAGCCCAGGCCGTAGACCACCCCCGGGACCTTGCCCTCGCGGCGCAGGCGCCCCGAGACGCGCGACCCGGTGGGACGGCCGGTTTCGACGGTGAGGGTGACATCCATGACGGGGCTCCTGCGGACGGGCCGCGGCCCGTTCGGGGGCGCGCCGGTCGGTCGGGGGTGAAAACGGACAGCGGGACAGCTTATCGACCGGACCCCGATCTCGGGAAATGCGGGTCGATCGTCGAGCGCAGCGAGCTGGATCGACCCGGGCACGAGGCTGCGCCGCCGAAGGCGACCCCGAGCAGTTCACACGGCCGAAGGCCGTGCGTCAGCTCTGGTTGGCGCCGCCGAAGATCTCGCTCACCGACGTGTCCTCGAA
>Ga0075364_10000217_pt1 | contig 27132 bp, 28 predicted proteins | sample EndMetdeltDD1764_FD_71517 | JGI IMG/M metagenome (GOLD analysis project Ga0075364, IMG submission 71517) | Populus endosphere microbial communities from Tennessee, USA - Endosphere MetaG P. deltoides DD176-4 | ecosystem: Host-associated > Plants > Roots > Endosphere | place: USA: Tennessee... | reverse complement strand
GGCGATTGCGCATCGCTCGGCTGCGCCTCGCTTGCGGCATCCGCGGTGTCGGTGCTTCCTCGCGTCGCCTGCGAACTTGTCGCACGTGTCCGGGCAGGGGGCCGGTTCGGGCGACAACCTCGGCCGCCGCGACGGACGTCGCCGAGGTTGTCGCACTCGTCGGGACTGGGGGCTGGTTCGTGCGACAACCTCGGGGCCGCGGCCCGCCCGGCGCGAGTGGCGCCGGTCGGTACGATCCGGCGGATGCTGCTCGAGGGGTTGTTCGACGAGGGCAAGGGCGCCCGCGTCGTGCGGGTGGGCGACGAGGCGCTGACCTTCGCCGAGGTCCGCCGCGCCGCGGTCGCGCTGGCCGCCACGCTCACCCGTGGCTCGAGGATCGCGGTCGTGGCCGAGCGGCGGCTCGAGACGGTGGTCGCCGTCGCCGCCGGGCTCCTCGCCGGCGCGCCCGTCGTGCCGCTCGACCCCGGTGCCGCGCCCGGCGAACGGGCGCACCAGCTCGACGACGCCCGACCCGTCGCGGTGCTGCGACCGGCAGACGTGGACCGGTTCCCGGACGTCGACGCGCCGCTCGACCGGCCCGTGCGGTTGACCGCCCTCGCCGACGCGGGCGGCGAGCTCCCAGCCCCGCCGGCGGACGACGACCCCGCGCTCATCATGTACACGTCGGGCACCACCGGCCGACCCAAGGGTGCGGTGCTCCCCCACCGCGCCGTCGCCGCCAACCTCGACGCGCTGGCCGAGGCGTGGGCGTGGCGCGACGACGACCTCCTCACCCACGCCCTGCCGCTCTACCACGTGCACGGCCTCGTGCTCGGCGTGCTCGGACCACTGCGTCGCGGCACGTCGCTGCGCCACCTCGGCACCTTCGCCGTCGACGCCACCGTCGACGCCCTGCGCGCCGGGGCCACCGTGCACTTCGGCGTCCCGACCATCTACCACCGCCTCGCCGACGCGGCCGACGGCGACGACCGCGTCGCCGACGCGCTGCGGGGCGCCCGCCTGCTGGTCTCGGGCTCGGCCGGGCTCCCGCTCGCCGTCCACGAGCGCGTCCTGGCCCGCACCGGCCACACCATCGTCGAGCGCTACGGCATGACCGAGACCCTGATCACCACCGCGGTCCCCGCCGGTGTCGACACCAAGGCGGGCACGGTCGGACCCGCGCTGCCGGGCGTGCAGCTGCGGGTGGTCGACGACGACGACCACGACGTCGCTGCCGACGGCGAGGCCATGGGCCGTCTCCTCGTCCGCACGCCGGCGCAGTTCACGGGCTACCTCAACCGGCCCGACGCGACCGAGGCCGCCATGCGCGACGGCTGGTTCCTCACCGGCGACGTCGCCACCATCGACGGCGACGGCTACCTCCGCATCGTCGGCCGCGACTCGACCGACATCATCAAGAGCGGTGGCTACAAGATCGGCGCCGGGGAGATCGAGGACGTGCTGCTCCTCCACCCGGCGGTGCGCGAGGCCGCGGTCATCGGGGTCGCCGACGACGACCTCGGCCAGCGCATCGAGGCCTGGCTCGTCACCACCGGACCGGGACCGGCGGACGGCCCGGGCGTGCTCGACCTCGACGACGTCCGGGCCCACGCGGCCGCGCACCTCACGCCGCACAAGCGCCCCCGCGGCTACCACGTCGTGGACGAGCTGCCCCGCAACGCGCTGGGCAAGGTCCAGAAGACCCGGCTGCTGCCCGCCGCGCCCGCCTGAGCATCGGGCAGGTCCCGTCCGCCGTGCGAAGCTGACCCGATGACGACGCCCGCCTCGACGACGAGCCCGGACCCCACGACGAGCGTGGTCCCGACGCCCACCCCTCCGCCGCTCGACCTCGAGCACCTCGACCACCGCCAGGTGGCGCGCGTGCTCGCAGTCGCCCGCTGCGTCCTCGGGGCGACCCTCGTCCTCGCGCCGAAGCGGCTCGGTCGGATCTGGATCGGTGGCGCTGCCGACGACGCCGGCACGCGCCTGTTCATCCGCGCGATGGGTGCCCGGGACCTGGCGCTCGCCGTGGGCACGCTGCACGCGCTGGCGCGGGGCTCGGCCCGCGAGTGGGTGCTGGCGTCGGCCGCGTCCGACGCCGTCGACGCCACCGCCACGGTCCTCGCCGTCCCCGGGATCGGCCTGCGTCGGGCGTTGCCGGCGGCCACCTCCGCCGGGCTCGCGGCGTTGGCCGGCTTCGCCGCATGGGGCCGCGTCGACTGAGGTCCGCACGCGCCGCGCACCCCTCCCTGACCGGCCGGTGACCCTCGCCGGACGGCTGCGGGTGGACGCCGCTGCACCCGTGCGCGCCCGTCACCGATGACGACGACACGCCTGGTGCCGCGCGGCCGCGCCGGGTCGAGCACGCCGCGATTCGGGCGCGTCCGCCCACGGATCGCGGCGACAGCCGGGAGCGGGCCGAAGAAATTCGCCAGAAGCGCACGAGACGCTCGCTTTGCCGTGAGGGGATCGCTAGAGTGGACGTCACCACCAACACCCTTCGAGCTCACCACTCGAAGAACCACACCACCCAGACCGCCGCCCTACCAACCCGGGGCGGCGGTCTACTTTTTCGTTCGGGCGCGTCCGTTCAACGTCGGTACGCCGTACGGACGCCGGTCGCGATGGTTCGGTCTTGCACCGATCGCGACGACGGTCCCACCCGTGTCCGTCTACCGATCAGGCCGTGTCGATCACGCCTCGTCGGTGGCCGCCGAAAGCTCCCACGGGCGGCGGCCCGCGGCGACGTCGGCCAGCGTGGTCGCCCGCAGCACGTCGTCGAGCAAGCGGTGGGCCTCGTCCCACACCGCCCGCACCACGTCGGCCGTCTCGCCGTTGCCGTCCGACGGCACGGCGCGCAGGTCCACGAGGCTCCCCTCGACGGCGATGGAGATGTCGGCCAGCGAGATCGATGCTGGGTCGCGCTCGAGCCAGTAGCCGCCGTCGGAGCCGCGTCGGCTGTGCACGATCCCGACGTGGCGCAGCTCGCCCAGCGTCACCTCGAGGAAACGGAACGGGATGCCCTGGGTCTGGGCCAACCGGTCGCCCTTGATCGGCGTCGGCGCGACCCGTGCCAGCTCGGCCAGCGCGCGGATGGCGTAGTCGAGCTTGGCGGAGACTCGGAGCATTTTTCCTACCATTCCCATGGGATAGCTTGTAAGGTGACTCGCACATTGTCTACAAAACCTGCCGGGAAGGTCAACAATCCCGTTTCGACCTTCCACTGACGAGGGAGAAGGCAGAACGATGATCCGAGCACGACGCAGTCGAGCGATGGCGCTCGTCCTGGTCGGTCTGGCCCTGGCGGCCGCGGTGGGTTGCTCGAACAAGGCCGAGACCAACACCACCACCAACCCGCCGGCGACGACGCCCGGCGGTTCGGCGCCGGCCACGGTCAACGGCACCATCAACCTGGTGGCGTACTCCACGCCGCAGACCGCCTACGAGGCGATCGAGAAGCAGTTCAAGTCCGAGGGCAACGACGTCAAGATCAACCCCTCGTACGGCGCGTCGGGCGATCAGAGCCGCGCCGTCGAGCAGGGCCAGGCCGCCGACTACGTGGCCTTCTCGCTCGAGACGGACATGACCCGGCTGGTGAAGGCGAAGGTCGTGGCCGACGACTGGAACAAGAACCAGTACAAGGGCATGGTCACCGACTCGGTCGTCGTGTTCGTCGTCCGCAAGGACAACCCCAAGGGCATCAAGACCTGGGACGACCTCACCAAGCCCGGCGTCGAGATCGTGACGCCCAACCCGTTCTCGTCGGGCGCCGCCCGTTGGAACATCCTCGCCGGCTACGGCGCCAAGTCGAACAAGGGCAAGGACCAGGCCGCCGGCACGGCGTACCTCAAGTCCTTCTTCGACAACGTCGTGGTGCAGGACGACAGCGGTCGCAAGGCGCTGCAGACCTTCACCGGCGGCAAGGGCGACGTGCTGCTCTCGTACGAGAACGAGGCGATCTTCGCCCAGCAGAAGGGCGAGCAGATCGACTACGTCGTCCCCGACGACACCATCCTCATCGAGAACCCGGTGGCCGTGACCACCAACTCGGCGAACCCGACGGCGGCCAAGGGGTGGCTCGCCTACCTCTACACGCCCGAGGCCCAGAAGATCTTCGCCGACAACGGCTACCGGCCGGTCGTGAAGGGCGTCGTCCCCGACAGCCAGTTCCCGACGCCGAAGGGCCTGTTCACCATCGTGGACCTCGGCGGCTGGGACAGCGTCACCAAGACGTTCTTCGACGCCAACACCGGCATCGTCACCCAGATCGAGAAGGACAAGGGTGTCGCCACCAGCAAGTAGCGACGGGCTCGTCGTGTCGCCCGAGCCGGCCCCGTTCGGGGCCGGCTCGCCGGCGGTGCCCCGCCCGGCCGCCGCCAAGCCCCGTCGTGCCCGCCGCCGGGTGAGCACGCCCGTCGAGCTGGGCATCGTCACCGTGTACCTCAGCGTCCTGGTGATCATCCCCCTGGCCACGGTGGTCATGAAGGGCTTCGAGGGCGGCTGGGACACCTTCTGGGCCGCCATCACGGGCGCCGAGGCGGCGTCCACGCTCAAGCTCACGATCGTGCTCTCGCTGCTCGTCGGCCTCATCAACGCCGTCACCGGGACGCTCATCGCGTGGGTCCTGGTGCGGGACCGTTTCCCCGGCAAGCGCCTGCTCGACGCGCTGATCGACCTGCCGTTCGCGCTGCCGACGATCGTGGCCGGCCTCGTGCTGCTCACGCTCTACGGCCCGCAGAGCCCGGTCCACCTGTCGCTGGCCTACACCCGCGTCGGCGTCCTCGCCGCGCTGCTGTTCGTCACGCTCCCCTTCGTCGTGCGCACCGTGCAGCCCGTGCTGCTCGAGTTCGACACGCAGATGGAGGAGGCGGCGTCCTCGCTGGGCGCCAGCCGGTTCACGACGTTCCGGCGCATCGTGCTGCCCAACCTCATCCCGGCGATCATGGCGGGCACCGCGCTGTCGTTCGCGCGGGCCCTCAGCGAGTTCGGCTCGACCGTCCTGATCTCGGGCAACATCCCGTTCGAGACCCAGGTGGCGTCGGTCCACGTCTACAACCAGATCCAGAGCGACAACCCGGTGGGGGCGGCGGCCGTCGCCACCGTGCTGCTGGTCGTCGCGCTCGTGGTGTTGATCCTGCTCACCATCGTCCAGCGCTGGGTGGTGCGCCGTGGCTGACCTCTCGCTCGCCGAGCGCGAGCACGTCGACGCCCCGTCGGTGCACCTCGCGCCCCGCCCGACCAAGGGCCGCAAGGGCCGCGCCGGCCTCGGGCGCTGGATCCTGCGCCTCGTCGCCCTCTTCTACCTGATGGCCCTGCTGATCATCCCCGTCGCCATGATCTTCTGGCGCACGTTCGAGAACGGGATCGGACCGGTGTGGGAGGCGCTCACCGACGAGGACGTCGTGCACGCCATCAAGGTCACCGTCGTCGTGGCCGGCGTCGCCGTGGTCTTCAACACGATCTTCGGCGTGATCGCGTCGTTCCTGCTCGCCCGCCACGAGTTCCGTGGCAAGTTCATCATCGACAAGCTCATCGACCTGCCGCTCGCGGTGTCGCCGGTGATCGTCGGCCTCTCGCTGATCCTCGCCTACGGCAAGAACGCCCCGATCGGCGGCTTCCTCGACGACATCGGCTACCAGATCATCTTCGCCCAGCCCGGCATGGTGCTGGCCACCTGCTTCGTCTCGTTGCCCCTCGTCGTGCGCGAGCTCGTGCCGGTGCTCGAGGAGATCGGCACCGAGCAGGAGCAGGCCGCCGCCACGCTCGGCGCGTCGCCCTTCCAGATCTTCCGCCGCATCACGCTGCCGGCCATCCGCTGGGGCCTGGCCTACGGCGTCATCCTCACACTGGCCCGCTCGCTCGGCGAGTACGGCGGCGTCGCGGTCGTGTCCGGCAAGGTCGTCGGCGAGACGCAGACCCTGACGCTCTACGTCGAGGAGGCCTACGGCAACTTCCACCGCGTGGGCGCCTACTCGGCGGCGTTCCTGCTCGCCTTCCTGGCCGTCGCGGCGCTCGTCATCATGCAGGTGTTCCGCCCGAAAGAGGAGAGCTGACGTGGCCATCGAGGCTCACCACATCACCAAGCAGTTCGGCTCGTTCTACGCCCTCGACGACGTCAGCGTCGACATCCCGTCGGGCGCCCTGGTCGCGCTGCTCGGCCCGAGCGGCGGCGGCAAGTCGACGCTGCTGCGCGTCATCGCCGGGCTCGAGACGCCCGACGTGGGCACGGTGCGCATCGACGACGTCGACGCCACGGCCCTCCCGCCGCAGCGCCGCAACGTCGGGTTCGTGTTCCAGCACTACGCCGCGTTCAAGCACATGTCCGTGTACCGCAACGTCGCCTTCGGCCTCGAGATCCGCAAGCGGCCCAAGGCCGAGATCAAGCAGCGGGTGATGGAGCTGCTCGAGCTCGTCCACCTCGAGGCGTTCGCCGAGCGCCTGCCGTCGCAGCTCTCCGGCGGCCAGCGCCAGCGCATGGCCCTGGCCCGCGCGCTCGCCGTCGAGCCCAGCGTGCTCCTGCTCGACGAGCCGTTCGGCGCGCTCGACGCCAAGGTCCGCAAAGAGCTGCGCGAGTGGCTGCGCCGCCTCCACGACGAGGTCCACGTCACGACCGTGTTCGTCACCCACGACCAGGAGGAGGCCATGGACGTGGCCGACACCATCGTCGTGCTGGCCGAGGGCAAGGTCGTGCAGGTGGGTGCGCCCGACGAGCTCTACGAGCAGCCGGCCACGCCGTTCGTCATGAGCTTCCTCGGCGAGGTCACGCGCCTCGACGGCCAGCTCGTGCGCCCCCACGACCTCGACGTCAGCCGCGAGGCCGAGCCCGGCTCGACGCCGGCGCAGATCGAACGCATCGCGCGGCTCGGCTTCGAGGTGCGCGTCGACCTGCGGCTCCCCGACGGCAGCCCCGCCTTCGTGCAGCTCAGTCGGCGCAAGGCCAACAACCTCGAGCTGGCGACCGGTGACCACGTCCACGTGCGCGCCATCGAAGGGGCCGTGACGATGCAGAGCCCGGTCGACGCGCCGGTCATCGGCGTCGACGAGCTCATCGACGACCCCGCCGCCGCGGTCGCCGCGTCCTAGACCGCGACCTCGACGTCGACCGAGGTCCAACGGGTTCGGCCCGAACCCGGCGGGCGACTAAGGTTCTCCCCTTGCCCGGCGGCGTGGCCGAGTGGCTTAGGCAGCGGCCTGCAAAGCCGTTTACGGCGGTTCGATTCCGCCCGCCGCCTCCAGATCGCAGCCCGTGCGAGCGGCACGGGCTGCACGGGCTGGACCGGCTCCACCGCCGGTCCCGACACGACGGAACCGTCGCCGGGTCCGGCCCGTTGCCCCTGCGCTGCCGGTGCGGCGCTCGCGCCCACAACAATGGTCACCATGCGTGCCAACTCTCCGTCGAGCCCCAACGCCCGCCGCATCGTGGCCGGGCTGATCGGCCTGGTGGTCGGCCTGGTGGTCATCGTGGTGGGCCTGAACGTCCTCAGCACGAGCGACGCCCCGCCGCCGGACACGCCCCGCGTCCAGACGGGAACCCTCCCGCCCGGCTCGGCGCTCGGCAACCCGTCAGGTTCGGTGCCCGGCACCGCGATCGAGGGTCCCGGGCACCCGACGTCGCCCTCGTGAACCTGCCGTGACACCGAACGTTTTCCCACGATCCGCGAGCGGAAGCCGCCTTTCAACGCGCAGAGCGACCACGGTCATTGCGAATTGACGAACATTTGACCCCCGGTGATTGACTCGCCGTGCGCAGTTCGATTGAGTGCATCGCACAAGCCCGTCTTCGGCATGTCACCGGGTTGGTCGAACCAGAAGACAACCTGATCGTGCATCCGAGCAAGTCGCGTCCCGTTTCCCTCCCTGGGACGCTTTCCGGAGGGGCCGGCACGCGCAGGCCGGCCCCTCCGACGCGTCCGGGCACCGATCCACGAAGTTCCCGGCCGCCGCGATCGGTTCGAACGCCGATGTCAGAACGGCCCCGACCATCGAACGGCCGTCAATAGCGCAGGACGTTGTCGCCCTCGCCGGCGATCTCGAACGGCGTCATCCCCGGTTGGCGGTGGGCGAACAGCGATGCGCGGTTCGCCTCCAGGTCATCGACCGTCCACCGGTGCGGCGCGTGCAGCTCACCGGCCACGTGGAACCCGCCGAGCACGTAGACGTCACCGCCGAACACGACGAAGACCTGGCCGGTGATGTCGGCCGCGAGGTCCGACGCCAGCCACGCCACGACCGGCGAGATGTTGGCCGGGTCCCACGCGTCGAACCCGTCGATGGGGTCCATGTCGAACAGGCCGTCGGTCATCGACGTGCGGGCCCGCGGCGCGATGGCGTTCACCGTGACCCGCGAGCGCTCGAGCTCGCGGGCGAGCACCACCGTCAACGACGCGATCGCCGCCTTGGCCGCCGCGTAGTTGCTCTGGCCGAAGTTGTTGAACAGGCCCGCCTCGCTCGAGGTGTTGATGATGCGCCCGGCGACGGGTTCCCCCGCCTTGGCCTGCTCGCGCCAGTGCGCGGCGGCGGCGCGGCTCGTGCCCATGTGGCCCTTGAGGTGGACCCGCACCACGTCGTCCCACTCGGACTCGGACATGTTCCACGTCGTGCGGTCGCGCACGATGCCGGCGTTGTTCACGACGATGTCGAGCCGGCCGAACACCTCGATGGCGTGCTGCACGAGCGCCTCGGCCTGGTCCCACGACCCGATGTCGTGCGTGCTGGGCGCGGCGATGCCACCGGCCGCCTCGATGGCCGCCACCGCCTCGTCCGGCGCGGCGATGTCGTTGACCACGACGTGGGCCCCCTCGGCGGCCAGCAGCTCGGCGTGGGCGCGGCCGATGCCCGATCCCGCCCCGGTCACGACCGCCACCTTGCCGTCCAACAGCCCCATGCGTCGCTCCTCCATCCGGCGCGCCGTCGCGCGCGCCGTGCCGTCGTGCAGAACTGAAACCTGTTGCAGTTTGGCGGTCGGGTCGGAGGGTGACCAACTCGTCGCCCCGGCCTCGCGCTCGGCCGCACGCCGCCGTTGACGACGACCCTCCTGCCGAGTAGCACCTCGGGCGATGGTGACCGCCACCCCGAGCAGCCCGCCCGTGAAGCCCCGCCTCCGGGGGGTGTCGCACCAGCTCGCGTTCATGGTCGTCGTGGTGGCCGGACCGATCCTCGTCCTCACGTCGCCGCCGAGCGCCCGCTGGGCGGCGGCGATCTACGCGGCCTGCCTCGCCGGCCTGTTCGGGGTCAGCGCCGCCTTCCACCGCATCACGTGGACCACCGAGTCCCGCCGGCGGATGCGCCGCCTCGACCACTCGATGATCTTCGTCTTCATCGCCGGGACCTACACGGCGATCGCCGGCCTCACGCTCCCCCACCCGACGTCGACGATCATCGTGAGCGTCGTCTGGATCGGCGCGCTGGCCGGCGTCAGCATCAAGCTCTTCTGGATCGATGCGCCCCGGTGGCTCTCCGCTGCGTCGTACATCGTGCTCGGGTGGGTCGCCGTGCTGGCCCTGCCGGCGATGTACTCGGCGCTCGGCCCGGTCGGCTTCGCCCTCGTGGTCGCCGGCGGCCTGCTCTACACGACCGGGGCGATCGTGTACGCCCGGCGCTCCCCCGACCCCGTGCCGGCGGTGTTCGGGTACCACGAGGTGTTCCACGCCTTCGTCATCGCCGCCGCCCTGTGCCACTTCGTGGTCGTGGCCGGCTGGGCCCTCCCCAGCGCGGCCTGACGCCGGGCCCGCTCGCCGCGGCGTCGGGACCGTCGGACCTGCCGATCCCGACCGATCGCGCCTACAATCTGACGGGTCGTCAGAAACGGCGCCGACCACCCCGGCGAGCGACCGGCCCCCACCGACGAGGAGCACCTGCCATGACCGATGTTGACCTGGGCTACGAGCTTCCCAAGATCATCAGCGTCGACGACCACATCGTCGAGCCACCTCACCTCTGGCAGAACTGGCTCCCCGAGAAGTGGAAGGACCAGGGCCCCAAGGTCGAGCGTCGCGGCATCGGCGCGATGAAGCACATCGGCGGCGGCGCCTACGAGCAGACCTTCGACCCCGACGGCCCCCAGGGCGACTGCTGGGTCTTCGAGGACCTCGTGTACATCAACAAGCGCCACGTCGCGGCGGTCGGGTTCGACCGCGACGACATGACCGCCGTGCCGATCACCTACGACGAGATGCGCCCGGGGTGCTACGACCCCAAGGCCCGCGTCGAGGACATGGAGATGAACTGGGTCGACGGGTCGCTGTGCTTCCCGACCTTCCCCCGGTTCTGCGGCCAGACCTTCACCGAGGCCAAGGACCGGGAGCTCGGCCTCGAGTGCATCTACGCCTACAACAACTGGATGGTCGAGGAGTGGTGCGGCGACTCCGGTGGCCGGCTGATCCCGCTGATCATCATCCCGCTGTGGGACGCCGAGCTGGCCGCCGCCGAGGTGCGCCGCAACGCGGCACGCGGCGTGCGGGCGGTGTGCTTCAGCGAGATCCCGCCCCACCTCGGGCTGCCGTCGATCCACACCGGGTACTGGGATCCGTTCTTCCGGGCCTGCGAGGAGACGAAGACCGTCGTGTGCATGCACATCGGTTCGTCGTCGCGCATGCCGGCCACGTCGGCCGACGCGCCCGTCGCCGTCGCCGCCACGCTGAGCTTCAACAACGCGATGGCGTCGCTGTCGGACTTCCTCTTCTCCGGTGTCCTGGTGCGGTTCCCGGACCTCAAGCTGGCCTACTCCGAGGGCCAGATCGGCTGGCTGCCGTACATCCTCGAGCGGGTCGACGACGTCTGGCGCGAGCACCGGGCCTGGGGCGGCGTCAAGGACCTCATCCCCGAGCCGCCGTCGACCTACTACTTCCGGCAGATCTTCGGCTGCTTCTTCCGCGACCGCCACGGCATCAAGGCGCTCGACGAGGTGGGCGAGGACAACATCACGTTCGAGACCGACTACCCCCACACCGACTCGACGTGGCCCGAGACCAAGCAGATCGCCGAGGGCTTCATGGCCGGGCTCCCCCAGGAGACGACGTGGAAGATCATGCGGGGCAACGCGCTGCGCATGCTCGACCTGCCGGCCGACTGGCAGCCTGCGCCCCGCTGACCGGCGGGTCCACGAACGGCGGGTCCACGAACGGCGGGTCCACGAACCGGCGGGTCCACGAACCGCGGTCAGCCGTCGGCGCGACCCGCCAGGTAGGCGCGGCCGCGGGGCGACAGCTCGTAGCCCACGAGCAGGCTGGTCGTGAGGCCCAGCGCCTTGAGCTTGCGCACGTCGAGCTTGAACGGCGCCGTCTCGAGCCCCACCTCGGCCGCCAGGTCGGGCGCCCGCACGCCCGGTTGCGCGCCGATCTGGCGCAGCGTCTCGCGGGTCCACGGTCCCCGCGCGCTGGCGCTGTCCAGGCGATCCAGACGACGGTCGATCTCGGCGCGGGCCTCATCGTCGAGCGCGTCGTCGGCGGCCAGCACGTCGCGCGGGTCGGGCTCGTGCACGGCCCGCAGCTCGATGCGGTAGATCGGATCCGACGGCGATCCCCGCAGGTCGGCCACGAGCGCGTCGACCGACGGGTAGCCGGCACGCACCGCATCGGCCTCGGTGATGTCGTCGAGACCGACCTCGTCGATGGCGTCGACGTCCACCTGCCCGACGGTCGTGCGGTAACGGCGGCCGGCGACCACCTGTCGGCGCTTCCAGCGGCGGAACGTGAGGGTGATCGAGCCGTCGCGGATGCCGGGACCGAACCGGGCGGCGATGAGCACGGGTCGGAGCCCGCGATCAGGCGGCGCCGGGGTGGCGCCGCTCGGTCCGCCACGAGCGGACCAGGTCGACGGTCCCCCGCTCGACCACCCGCGTCATGGTGACGCCCACGATCAGCACCACGGTCGTGACCGCGACGAGCGCCACGGCGAAGAGGCCGGGCAGGCCGTCGGTGGCGGCGAGCACGACGTGGGGCCGGGTGAACACGTCCCACGAGTTCAGCCGCACCACTCGACCCAGGTAGATGCCGATCGCGACCAGCACGTGCAACCCCAGCTCGATGGGCCACCACCGCCACGCCGGCTGCTCGTGGCGCACGTAGCGGTGGAGCTGGTCGAGCGCCGCCGTGTAGAGCACCAGCCCGAGCGAGAACAGGACCAGGTACACGGGCACGTAGATCCCGAGGACCTGGAGGTCCGACGGCCGGGTCCGGATGTCGCCGAAGAGGTGCACCACGTCGGTGAGCAGGTACGGCGCGTTGGGCAGGAAGAGCACGAACGTGATCGCGCCGAACCACCAGCCCTTGCTGCGCGGACGACCGGTCTGGAACAGCAGCACGGCCAGCACGAAGGGCACCACCGCGAGGAACGTGTTCCACACCATCCACTGGCCGTGGGTGCGGGCCAAGCGCTCGGCTTCGCCCACGGCCGACGTGACCGCCGCCAGGATCGCCATGGGCCGAGGCTACCGGTCGCCCGGCGGGCGCGCCCGGGCGGGGTTTCGCACCACTTCGGTGGGTCGCGGAGGTTGACACCCCGGAGGCGGCGGCACGATCCTCGCTGGCTTCGTCCGGCGCGCCTCCCGGCTGCGCCCCGGCCCGGAGGTGGGACATGCGCGCGAAGCGGTCCTCGACATGAAGGTCGTCGCGGTGGACGGGTCGCCCGTCGGCGGTGGGCGCACCGAGACGGCGCTGCGCGCCGTGCTCGGCGGCGCGGCCGCGCACGGGGCCGAGACGGTCCTGCACCCGCTGGCCGAGGGTGCCGACGTGGACGCGATCGGGGCCGCGCTCGGCGAGGCCGACGCCGTCGTCTTCGGCAGCCCCGTCTACCGGGCCTCGTTCGCCTTCCCGCTCAAGACGTTCCTCGACGGCCTCCCCCGGGGCATGTGGGGCGAGACCGAGGAGCCGATCCGGGCCAAGGCCACCGGCATCGTGCTCACCGGCGCGAGCTGGCACCACTACCTCGCGCTCGACGACCTGCGGGGCATCCTCAGCGGGTTCTTCGCCGCCCACGTGCTGGCGCCGGGCCTGTACGTCCCCAACGAGCTGTTCGACGAGGCGAAGCAGCTCCTCGACACCGCACGCGAGCCCGCCGAGCGCACCGGTGCCGGCCTCGTCGACCTGGCCGCGGCCATCGCGGCCTCGCCCGCGCTGGGTTCGATCGCGCCCCAGGCGTGAGCGGATCGCCCCGAGCGACGGCAGGATGAGGCGATGGAGGGCACGCGCATCGACAGCTGGCTGTGGGCGGTGCGCCTGTGCACCACGCGCTCCGAGGCCACGGCGCTGTGCAAGGGCGGGCACGTCCGCCGGGAAGGTCGGCCGGTCAAGCCGGCCACCCCGGTCGCGCTCGGCGACCGCATCGAGGCGTTCGTGCACGGTCGCGAGCGGGTCGTGGTCGTGACCCGGCTGATCACCAAGCGGGTCGGCGCGCCGGTCGCGGTCGAGTGCTACGAGGACCACTCCCCCGTGCCCGAGCGGTCCGAGGAGGTGCCCGTGCTCCAGCGTGACCGCGGCGCCGGGCGGCCGACCAAGCGCGACCGGCGGCAGATCGAGGAGTGGCTCGAGCGGGGTCGCTGACCCACCGCGAGCATCGGTCCGCGGACAGCGGGTCTCGGGCGGCGGGTCTCAGAACAGCGTCGCCGCGGTGGGCCGCTCGGGCTCGGGCAGCGGCGCCAGCGACGGGACGGCGGCCCGGACGTCGTCGTGGAAGCGTCGCGCCAGCACCGGCGCGTCGAGGTTGTCGGGCGTGTGCACGAAGAAGGTGGGGCGACGGCCCTCGGCGAGCCACGTCGCGACGACCGGGATCCACGGTGCCCACCCCGCGATCGTGGCCTCTGGGTCGTCACGGCCGAGGTAGCGCACGATCGGATGGTCCGTGATGGCGTCGTCCACGGCGATGCGGCGCGCCACGCGGGGCTTGTGGGCCCAGCCGCCGCGCTCGGCTTCGCTGGTGGGCGGCGCCGAGAACAGCACGGTGGTGTCGAAGCCGATCCACTCGCAGTCGTGGTCGGCGAGCAGGCGGGCCAGCGCGCGGGACGGGGCCGAGCCGTCGAAGAACCGGGGGTGGCGGACCTCGACGCCGAAGCGGAGGGTGGCCGGCACCGTGGCCAGGAAGCGCGCCAGCGTGCCGAGCTCGTCGGGCCCGAACGTGGCCGGCAGCTGGATCGACAGCTGGCGGGCGCGCGAGCCGAGCGGCGCGATCCGCTCGAGGAACGAGGCGAGCAGCCCGTCGGCGTGGTGCAGGCGGCGTTCGTGGGTGATGGAGCGGGGCAGCTTGAAGACGAACCGGAAGCCGGCCGGGGCCTCCTCGCCCCACGCCGCCACCGTCGAGGCCGCGGGTTCGCCGTAGAACGTGGTGTTGCCCTCGACGGCGGTGCACCACGAGGCGTAGGCGGCGAGGGTGCCCCGCCGGGCCGATGACTCGGGCGTGTGCCGCCCGGGCCAGTCCGGATGGGCCCACATGGCGCAGCCCACCCGCAGCACCGGCGCAGCATCGGGGTCCCCGTCCATGCGCCGCATCCTGCCCGATGCGCCTCGACCGCCGCGCGCGTCGGCATCATGGGGACCGTGCTCCTCCCCATCCCCACCGGCCGATGATCGTCCTGCTCGTCGTCGTCCTGGTGATCGTCGCCGCGCTCGCCGGCGTCGTCGCCTACGACGTGACCCAGCGCAAGCACGCCATCCTGCGCACGTACCCGATCATCGGTCACCTGCGCTTCCTGCTCGAGGCGTTCGGACCCGAGCTGCGCCAGTACATCGTCACGAGCAACGACGAGGAGCGCCCGTTCAGCCGGGACCAGCGCCGCTGGGTCTACGCGTCGTCCAAGCACCAGGACAACCGGTTCGGCTTCGGCACCGACAACGACCTCGAGCACACGCCCGGGTACCTCGTCATCAAGCACGCCGCGTTCCCCCACGCCGCGCTCGGGCCCGGGCAGATCGACCCGACCGGTCCCGTTCCCGCCGCCAAGGTGCTGGGGGCGGCCCACCGCCGACGTGCGGCGTTCCGGCCCTCGTCGATCGTGAACATCTCGGGCATGAGCTTCGGTTCGTTGAGCGGGCCGGCCATCGAGTCGCTCAACGCCGGCGCGGCGATCGCGGGGTGCCTGCACAACACCGGCGAGGGCGGCGTGTCGCCGCACCACCTCCACGGCGGCGACCTCGTGTGGCAGATCGGGACCGGCTACTTCGGGTGCCGCGACGACCAGGGCGACTTCGACCTCGACCGCCTCGTCGACCAGGCCGCGGCGATGCCCGTGCGGGCCATCGAGATCAAGCTCAGCCAGGGCGCGAAGCCGGGCCTCGGCGGGTTGCTGCCCGCAGCCAAGATCACACCCGAGATCGCCGCCATCCGCGGGATCGCCCCCGATCGCGACTGCATCAGCCCCCCGTACCACCGGGCCTTCCGTGACGTGCCGTCGATGGTCGAGCTCATCGAGCGCATCGCCGACGCGACCGGGCTGCCGGTCGGCATCAAGTCGGCCGTCGGCGAGAACCGCTTCTGGGTCGAGCTGGCCGACCACATGGCCGCCGAGGGGACCGGACCGGACTTCATCACGATCGACGGCGGCGAGGGCGGCACGGGCGCCGCGCCCCTGGTGTTCGCCGACCACGTCTCGCTGCCGTTCAAGGTCGGCTTCCCGCGTGTGTACTCGACCTTCGCCGAGCGCGGGCTCCAGGACGGCATCGTGTTCGTCGGCTCGGGCAAGCTCGGCCTGCCCGAGAACGGGCTCCTGGCGCTGGCCCTCGGCTGCGACACGGTGAGCGTCGGACGGGAGGCGATGCTGGCCATCGGCTGCGTGCAGGCCCAGCGGTGCCACACGGGCCGGTGCCCGTCGGGTGTCGCGACCCAGTCGGCGTGGCGGGCCCGTGGTCTCGACCCCGAGCTCAAGTCGGTGCGGGTGGCCAACTACGTGATCACGCTGCGGGCGGAGCTGCTGCGCCTCGCCCACGCCGCCGGCGCGGCCCACCCCGCGCTCGTGCCCACCGACCAGCTCGAGGTCCTGACCGAGGAGTTCGCGGCCGTGACCGTGCGCGACCGATTCGGTTACGAGCCCGAGTGGGCCCTGCCGCCCGAGGACCAGCAGGCCGAGGTGGTGGCGCTGATGGCCGCCACGCAGGAGCCCGACCACAGCGGCCGCACGACGCGCCGTGTCGGCACCGACCCTGCGCCGCTCGACCACGAGCCTTGAGGCTCCGGCGTCCGCGAACGGATCGGGACGCTCGTCACGGGACGAGCGCTACGGGACGGTCGTGGTGGTGGCGACCGGGCCGGCGACGGTGGTGGTCGGACCCGTGCCGCCCGCGGTGAACGTCCCCGTCAGCACGGCGCGGCCCACGACCTTCGACTGGATCTCGTCGTAGGCCTGCGGGCCCGGGGTGGACAGCGGCAGGGCGGCCGGCGTGCCCAGCGCCAGGAGCTCGAACTGGTAGGTGTGGGTCTGCCCCGCCGGCGGGCACGGCCCGAGGTACCCCGCGGTGCCGGCGCTGTTGGGGAGCTGGGCCACGTTGGGCGGCGTGCTGCCCTCGGGGCTCTCGCTCTCGGCGGCACCGATGCCGGCCACGAACCAGTGCACGAAGCCGCCGATGGTGGTGTCGCGCATCACGAGGGCGAGCTCGGTGGTGCCGACCGGCCGCGCGCCCGACCACGACAGCTCGGGTGAGGGGCCCTGGCACGAGTACGTCGCCGGGATGGTGCCCCCCTCGGTGAAGCCGGTCGAGCGGAGGGTGAACGGACCCGTCTCGTTCTTGACCGCGGTCGACCGGGTGGGGCTGACCGCGCCCGGGATGGGCGGCGTCAGGTCGCGACCGCTGCTCCCGCAGCCGAGCGCCAGCAGGGCCAGCAGGCCGCCGACGAGGACAGCCGGGGCGATGCGGCGCTCGGCGCCGAGCGGGCGGCGTCGGTGGCGGCGCATGCGGTTGACGGGCGCGGCGGGCGCCGGGGGCGTGGTCACCATCGGCGCACAAGGTACGAGATCGCCGCCGGGCCGAGGGCGCGACCGGCACGACCTGGCCCGCTCGCACCCGGTCCGCAGGCCGCCCGCCAGTTGCATAGGTTGCGCTATGTACATAACGGTGGCAACGTAACCGGGTATGGCGACGCAGCAGGCCCGGCGCGAGCAGACGAGGCGGACGCTGCTCGACGCGGCCGCCGAGCTCTTCGCCGAGCGGGGCATCGCCGGCGCCTCGGTGGATGCCATCGCCGATCGGGCCGATCGCACGTCGGGCGCGCTCTACGACCACTTCGGCAGCAAGGAGGGCCTGCTGTTCGCCCTCGTCGAGGGCTGGGTCGACCAGATCGCCGCCGTCGTCACCGCCGAGCTGATGACCGCCGACACGCTCGAGGAGCGCATGGGCACGATCTGGCGGGCCGTGTCCGACCCGCCGACCGGCGGCGGTCGCTGGATCGCCGTCGAGCACGAGCTGTGGAGCTACGCCGTGCGCAACGACGCCGCACGAGCGCTGCTCGCCACGCGCTACCAGGCCCTGTGGGCCGAGCTCGACCAGGCCGCCGCCGACTGGGGCGACGGTGCCGAGGCGCGAGTGGGGCCGGCCCTGACCGGGCTGCTGCTCGGCCTCGAGATGATGCGCCGGGTCGACCCCGGCGCGATGCCCGACGACGTCGCCATCGCTGCGCTGTGCGACGTCGTCACCCGTGCCACCGATCGCGGGGCGCACGACCACGCCGAACCAGGGGGAACCGCACGATGACGATGACCGACGACCGCCTCGACGGGATCGACCTGCTCGCCTCGACGTGGGGCATCAGCGCGCCCCACGACCAGTTCGACCGCCTCCGCCGCGAGGCGCCGGTGTTCTGGCACGACGAGCCCGGCGGAGGCCCCGCCGACGCGCCTGCGGGACCGGGCTTCTGGGCCGTCACCAAGCACGCGGACGTCCGCGCCGTGAGCCGGGACAGCGAGACCTTCTCGTCCGAGCTGGGGGCCACCTTCATCCCCGACCAGACCGACGAGGCGATGCTCCAGCTGCGGCTGACGATCCTCAACATGGATCCGCCCAAGCACAACCGCTACCGCCGGCTCGTGTCGCGGGGCTTCACGCCCCGGATGATCGCCATGCTCGGCGAGGAGATCGAGCGACGCGCCGCGCTCGTCATCGACGAGGTGTGCGAGCGGGGCGAGTGCGAGTTCGTCGAGGACATCGCCGCGCAGGTCCCCGTGCAGATGATCTGCGAGATGATCGGCCTCGACCGCTCGCTGTGGCCCCGCATGTTCGAGATCTCCAACCAGCTCATCGGCTCGCGCGACGACCCCGACTACCAGGAGCTGCCCGGCGGCCCCGAGGCGGCCGCCATGGAGATCTACGCGCTGTGCGACGAGGTGGCCGCCGATCGCCGGGCCAACCCCCGCGACGACATCATGACGGCCCTCGTGAACGCCGAGCTCGAGGGTGAGCGCCTCGACGACCTCGAGCTCAACCTCTTCTTCGTCACGCTCGTGGTGGCCGGCAACGAGACCACCCGCAACCTCATCAACCACTCGATGCTCGCGCTCATCGAGCACCCCGAGGCCGTGCAGCAGCTGCGGGACGACCCCCGCCTGTGGGACAGCGGGGTCGAGGAGATGCTCCGCTGGGGCACCTCGATCCACAACTTCCGCCGGACCGCCACGCGCGACACCGAGCTGCGGGGCGTGCCCATCAAGGAAGGCGACAAGGTCGTGATCTACTACGCCTCGGCCAACCGCGACGAGGACGTGTTCGCCGACCCGCACACGTTCGACCTGGCCCGCACGCCCAACGACCACGTGACCTTCGGCGGCGGCGGCGTGCACTACTGCCTCGGGGCGAGCCTCGCCCGCGCCGAGATCCGCGCCACGATGCGCCAGCTCGTCGAGCGGATGCCCGACCTCCAGCTGGCCGGGCCCGTCGACCGCCTCCACTCGGACTTCGTCAACGGCATCAAGCGCATGCCGGTGTCGTTCACGCCGAGCCCGCGCCGCACTCCGGCCTGATCCCGGGCGGGCGACGTGCCCGTCGCCCGGTGGCGTCGCGCCGGCGGGCGTGCGAACATGTGTTCGTGCGCGACGGGGCGACCATCCTCCACGCCGACCTCGACTCGTTCTACGCGTCGGTCGAGCAGCGCGATCGGCCCGAGCTGCGGGGCCGACCGGTGATCGTCGGCGGTGGCGTCGTCCTCGCCGCCAGCTACGAGGCCAAGGCGTTCGGCATCCGCACGCCGATGGGCGGGCGCCAGGCCCGTGAGCTGTGCCCCCAGGCCATCGTCGTGTCGCCCCGCATGGACGCGTACCTCGAGGCGAGCAAGGCGGTCTTCGCGGTGTTCGAGGACACCACGCCGCTCGTCGAGGGCATCTCCGTCGACGAGGCCTTCCTCGACGTGGGCGGGCTGCGACGCGTGTCGGGCACCCCGACCGAGATCGCCGTCGCCCTGCGCTCGCGCGTGCGCGACGAGGTCGGCCTCCCGATCTCGGTCGGCGTGGCCCGGACCAAGTTCCTGGCCAAGGTGGCCAGCGCCGTCGCCAAGCCCGACGGCCTGCTCGTGGTGCCGCCGGACGAGGAGCTCGCGTTCCTCCACCCGCTACCGGTCCAGCGGCTCTGGGGCGTGGGACCGAAGACGACCGCCAAGCTCCACGAACGCGGCATCTTCCACGTCGGCGAGGTCGCCGCGCTCGACGAGTCCCAGCTCACCTCCATGCTCGGCCCTGCGGCGGGGCACCAGATCCACGCCCTGTCCCACAACCGCGATCCCCGGCGCGTGTCCGTCGGCGTCCGCCGCCGGTCGATCGGCTCCCAGCACGCCATCGGGTGGGGCGCCAAGGACGCGGGTGCCCTCGACGCCACGCTGGCCGGGCTCGTCGACCGGGTGACGAGGCGCATGCGCAAAGCCGAGCGGGTGGGCCGCACCGTGGTGCTGCGCGTCCGGTTCGAGGACTCCACCCGCATCAGCCGCTCGCACTCGCTCCCGCAGGCCACCGCGCACACGGCCACGATCCTGGCGGCCGCCCACGAGCTGCTCGACTCGGTGCGCCCCCTCCTCGACGAGCACGGGTGCACGCTGGTGGGCGTGGCCGTGTCCAACCTCGGCGACGAGGTGCCCCAGCAGCTGGCGCTCCCGTTCGACGCTGCCGCCGCCGGCGCGCTCGACCGCGCCCTCGACCGGGTGCGCGAGCGGTTCGGCACGGCCAGCGTCACGCGCGCCACCCAGATCGGGCGGGACCCGGGGCTGACCGTGCCGATGCTCCCCGACTGACCTACGGGCGCCGCTCGCCCGTCGCCCAGCCGTCACGGGTGCGGGGCATCCCGCTCATGCCGTCGTCGGTGGCCCGCACGCCGACCACCTGGTGGAGGCCCAGGCCACCGTCCTCGAAGCCGATGGACGACCCGGCCATGTAGAGCCGCCACACGCGGGCGCGCGCCTCGCCGACGAGGCGCACCGCCTCGTCCCAGTTGGCTTCGAGGTTGCGGACCCAGTGGCGCAGGGTCTCGGCGTAGTGCTCGCGGAGCGACTCGACGTCGCGCACCTCGAAGCCGGCGCCCTGCATCGCCAGGATGACGTCGCCGACGTCGAGGACCTCGCCGTCGGGGAACACGTAGCGACCGATGAAGGTGCGCGACGAGAACTCGGAGCTGCCCACCATCGAGATGGCGTGGTTCACGAGGCGACCCGTCGGCGTGAGCAGGCCGTGCAGGATCGAGAAGTACTCGGCCATCCGGGCGCGGCCCACGTGCTCGAACATGCCGATCGACGAGATGGCGTCGAAGCGCTCGGGCGGGACGCCCCCCGGGCCGGCGAGCTCGCGGTAGTCCTGCAAGCGGATCTCGACGAGGTCGGCGACGCCGGCCGCCTCGACGCGGGCGCGGGCGCGCTGCGCCTGCTCGCGGCTGATGGTCACGCCCGTGACGCGCGCGCCGTGGTGCGTGGCGGCGTGGATCGCCATCGACCCCCAGCCGCACCCGACGTCGAGCAGCCGCTGGCCGGGTCGCTCGTGCAACCCGAGCTTGCGGGCGATGAGGTCGTGCTTCGACGCCTGGGCCTCGACCAGCGTCATGTCCGGTCGGGCGAAGCGGGCGCACGAGTACGTCATCGACTCGCCCAGGACGAGGTCGTAGAACTCGTTGCCCACGTCGTAGTGGTGGCTGATCGCGCGACGGTCTCGGCGCAGCGAGTGCAACAGGCCCCGCTGGTGGGCCTCTTCGCGCGGCGGGGGCAGCGGCGGACCGAGGGCGCCGATGCGGCGGGCCGTCGCGAGCGCCGCGAGCACGACCTTGGGACGCAGCGCGACGTCCGGTGCGGCCGGGCGCAACGCCCGGATGAGCTCGAGCACATCGCCGTCGAAGTCGAGGTCACCGGCGACGTAGGCCCGCCCGAGGCCCAGCTCGCCCGGGGCGTAGAGCAGGCGCCGGACGGCGTCGGCCGAGCGCACGTGCACCACGCCCGCCGGGCTGTCGATCGGCCCGAGGTACGAGCCGTCCCACAGCTCGATGCGCACGGGCACGTCGCCCACGAGCGCCTCGACCAGCGGCCGGATGGCCTCGGCCACCGTCGGCCGCGCCCGTGCCGGCACGTTCGCCGTGACGAGGGTCGGTTGGTCGGACCTGTCGGTCTCGGTGACCCCCGGCCCGAGATCGACGTCGTCAAAGGTGGTCATGGCACATCGACTCCTTCACCCGCTCCGCGCCCTTCGGCTCCTCCCTCTCGCGGCTGCGCCTGCCGACCGGCGCGGCCGATCGACCGCTCCGATCTGCGGCGGACGGGCCCACGTCCCCGCAGCCGCACCGACAGTCTGGCGGGTCGGGGCACGTTTCGCGCTCCTCGGGCGAACAGATGTCCTGACGTCGACGTGAGATCAGGAGGGGCGGGCCCGCCCGCGCGCCCGCGTGAGCGCGAACGCGGCGAGCACCTCGTCGGCGCGCGCCGCGGGCCCGGTGACGGCCACGCGCAGCGCCGGCACCCCCCGCGAGCCCTGGTCTCGTCGGACGGCGACCAGGTCCTCGACCTCGATCTCGAGCGTCACGTCCACGGGCACGGGCGACGACGGTTCCGTGTCCTCGAAGCGGAACGTGCCCCCACCCAGCACGACGTCGACGCCGTCGTCGAGCCTCCGGCCGTCCTCGGTGAGCACGAGGCGCGCCCGGAGGTCGGCGTCGGTGGGCGTGGACCACGGTGCCAGCAGGGCGAAGCCGGTGCGCCGCGCCGACAGCGTCTCGGGTGGCTCGCCGTCGAGGTGGCGCACGCCGAAGCGAGCGACGGCCCGCAGCACGGGGATCGCGGCGCGCCCGTCGGCGGTGAGCCGGTACACGGAGCGGGCCGCCGGTGGGGGCAGCTCGACCGATTCGACCATGCCGTCGGCGCTCAGCTGCTGCAGCCGATCGCTCAGGAGGTTGGGGGCGATGCCCGGCAGACCGCGGCGCAGGTCGCTGAACCGCTGGTCGCCGGTGGCCAGCTCGCGCAGGATCAGCAGCACCCAGCGGTCGCCGAGGAGATCGAGCCCGACAGCCACGGGGCAGTACTGCCCGTACGTCCGTGCCGCTCGCGTGCCCTTCGTCATGTGGTGGAGCTCCGACCTAGTTGGTATAGATTTTCAACCAGTGAGTAGAGGACTTCTACTCTACTGGTTCCGAGGGCGACCCGAGGGGGACGACGATGACCACATCCGACCGGACGGCCAGCGCGTGGGTGGTGCTGGCCGCGACGAGCTTGGCGGTGTTCGCCGTCTTCCTCGACACCACCATCTTGTTCGTCGCGTTCCCGTCGATCAGCTCGACGTTCGCCGGGACCAGTTCGGCCACCCTCTCGTGGGTCCTCAACGCCTACACGATCGTGTTCGCCGCGCTGCTCATCCCCGCCGGTCGACTCGCCGACCGCGTCGGGCGCCGGCAGACGTTCCTGGCCGCGGTGGTCGTGTTCACGGTCGCGTCGATGCTGTGCGGCCTGGCCCCGAGCGCGCCGTGGCTCGTCGCCACCCGCGTGCTCCAGGCGGCGGGCGCAGCCGCGCTCATCCCGTCGAGCCTCGCCCTCGTGCTGCAGAGCTTCCCGCGCGAGCGCATCCCGGTGGCCGTCGCCATCTGGGGTGCCGTCGGCGCGGTGGCCGGCGCCGCCGGGCCGACGCTGGGCGCGCTCGTGGTCGACCACCTCGGCTGGCGCTGGGCGTTCTTCATCAACCTGCCGGTCGGGATCGTGAGCTTCACGCTCGGCCACCGCGTGCTGCCCGAGGGACGCGAGCGCGAGACCGGCGCGCTGCCCGATGCCGCCAGCATCGGCCTGCTCGTCGCCGCGCTGGCGCTCGCCGCCTACGGCATCGTCGAGACCGAGTCGTGGGGTTGGGTCAGCCTGCCGTTCGCCGCCACGAGCATCGGCGCCGCCCTGCTGCTCGGTGCCTTCGTCTGGCGGTGCCGGCGGGTCCCCAACCCGCTGCTGCACCTCGACCTGTTCCGCACGCGCAACTTCCGGTGGGGCAACGCATCGATGTTCGTCTTCGCCGTCTCCTTCAACGGCATGTTCCTCAGCAACGTGCTCTTCCTCACGCAGGTGTGGCACTACCCCATCCTCGATGCCGGGCTCGTGATCTCGATCGGACCGGTCATCGTCGCGGTCCTCGCGCCGATGCTCGGCACGCTGGCCGTCCGCGTCGGCCAACGCCCCCTCGTCGTGCTCGGAGGTCTGTTCCTCGCCGCCGGCGGGGCCATGCTCATCATGCGGGCCACCACCACCCCGGATTGGGCCGGCCAGTTCCTCCCGTCGACCGTCCTCGTCGCCGTCGGCGTGGCGCTGGTCCTGCCCCAGCTCTCGTCGGTGGCGGTGCAGGGCCTGCCCGGCGATCAGTACGGCGCCGGCTCTGCGGTCGTGCAGGCGGTGCGCAACCTCGGGGCGACGTTCGGGGTGGCCCTGGTCGTCGCGTTCCTCGCAGCCGTGGCGCCGGCGAACATCCTCGACGGCTTCCGCTCGGTGTGGTGGTTGCTCGTCGGCAGCGGCATCGTCGTGAGCCTCACCGCGCTGGGGCTGCGCACCGCGCACGTTCCGGGTGTCGGCCTCGACGACGCGCGCATCACCGCCGAACCGGCGGCCGCCGCGGCCGCGATGGCGGAGGTCTGAACCGATGACGACCACGTTCGACCGCACGACCGCGCTGGGCACGGGCGCCGAGGACGGCACGTTCGCCGTCGAGCTCGACCCGTCGTGGTCGTCGCTGCGGGGCCTGCACGGTGGCTACCTCGCCGCGATCATGACGGGCGCGGCCGAGGCGCTGAGCCCCGGGCGCGACGTGCGCACGTCGACCACCACGTTCCTGCGGCCCAGCCGGCCCGGCCCCGCCACCGTGCGGGTGCAACCGGTGCGCGCCGGCCGGACGATCGCGACGGTGGCCGTCGAGGTCGAGCAGCGCAACCGCACGATCGCGACGGCACGGTTCACGCTGGCCCGTCCCCCCGATCCGGGTGGCGCGACCCACGACTGGCAGACCCCGCCCGTGCACCGACCACCGGCTCGGGTCGCGTGCGAGCCGCTCACCCCGCCCGAGGGGATCCAGCACTTCACGCAGGCCTCGGCCTGGTTCGACCCGGCCCACGTGCCGTTCACCTCCGGGTCGACCGCGCGCGTCGCCGGACACGTCCGTCCCCTCGAGGACCGTCCGATCGACGCCCGCTGGCTGACGATGATCCTCGACTGGTTCCCACCGGCGCCGTTCACCCGCCTCCGGGATCCCTCGGTCGGTGGGGTCAGCATCGACTACACGGTGCACATCCACCGGACGTACCCGTCGTGGCGCGACGACGAGTGGCTCGAGGCGAGCTTCGAGGCACCGACGTCGCACGACGGCATGGCCGTCGAGCACGGGTGGATCGGGACGCCTGCGGGCGAGACGGTGGCCGAGTCGTTCCACACCCGCTGGATGCGCTGAGCGCGCCCGGGACCACCGGCACCGATGCCTATGCTTGCGGCCGATGGGCATCTACCGGGCGCACGTGCTCCCGCGACTCATCGACCGGGTGTTGGGCGACGAACGCATGGTCCCGTACCGCCAGCGGGCCGCCGGGCAGGTCCGTGGTGTGGTCTGCGAGGTCGGCTTCGGTTCGGGGCTGAACGTGCCGCACTACCCCGAGTCGGTCGAACGGGTCTACGCGGTCGACCCCTCCCCCGTGGCGTGGCGCCTCGCCGAGCAGCGCGTGACCAGCGCGTCCGTGCCGATCGAGGCCATCGGGCTCGACGGGGCGTCGCTCCCCCTGGGCGACGGCACGGTCGACACCGTGCTGAGCACGTGGACGCTGTGCACCATCCCCGACGTCGACCGGGCGCTGGCCGAGATCGACCGCGTCCTGCGCCCGGGCGGCCGGTTGGTGTTCCTCGAGCACGGCCTGAGCGGCGACGCGCGCGTGGCCCGCCGCCAGCACCGGCTCGAGCCGCTCCAGAAGCGCCTCGCCGGTGGCTGCCACCTCACGCGCGACCTGGCCGAGCTCGTGGGGCGCTCGGCGCTCGAGCTCGGACCGGTCGACCGCTTCGTCATCGAGCGCAACGCCACCTTCTCGTCGATGTACGCGGGCACCGCCACCAAGGTCACCTGACGACCGCCGCGGTAGGTTCCTGCGATGGCTCCGCCGCCGCCTCCGACCGCACCCGACGAGCCCGGCCCCGAGCCGGTGCGCCGGCTGCGGCTCATCGGCATCGGGCCCGGTGACGGCCGCCTGCTGACGCTCGAGGCGGCCGATGCGGTGGCGGCGGTCGACGTGTTCTTCGTCTTCGACAAGGGCGAGGACCTGGCCGACCTGCAGGCCCGGCGCGACGAGGTCCTCGATCGCCACGCGTCGCCCCACCACCGGACCGTCGCGCTGACCGACCCACCGCGCGACCTCGACGGGCCCGTGTACGACCGCGCCGTGGCCGCGTGGCACGACCAACGGGCCGAGCTGCTCCACCGTGCGCTGGCCGAGGAGCTCGCCGACGGCGCGACGGGCGCGATCCTCGTGTGGGGCGACCCGGCGCTCTACGACAGCACCCTGCGGGTGGCGACCGAGGCCGTCGCCGCGCTCCCCTGGCCGGTCACCGTCGACGTCGTCGCCGGCCTGAGCAGCGTGGCGCTGCTGACGGCACGGCACCTGATCCCGCTCAACCGCGTGGGTGCCTCGGTGCGCATCACGACCGGCCGACGCCTCGCGGCGGAACCGCCGACGCCGGACTGCGACGTCGTCGTGGTGCTCGACGGCTCGTGCGCCTTCGCGCCGCTCGCCGAGACCGACGCCGGCGCGCACCTCGACATCCACTGGGGCGCCTACCTCGGCAGCGACGACGAGGTCCTCATCGCGGGCGCGCTGCGGGACCGGGCCGCCGAGATCGTCGAGCGCCGGGCGCGCCTGCGGGCGGCCAAGGGGTGGATGTTCGACACCTACCTGCTGCGCTGGACGGGATGACCCCGTGGCTGCCGCGCGGGTGCTCGTGCTGGCCGGCAGCGGCGAGGCCGCAGCCCTGTGCGCGCGCCTGGTCCGCCGGCCGGGCGTCGACGTGCTCGCGTCGTTCGCCGGCCGCGTCCGCAACCTCCGCACGCTGCCGTGTCCCGTCCGGGTCGGCGGCTTCGGCGGCATCGAGGGGCTGACCACCGAGCTGCGGTCGTCGGGCTGTCGCGTGCTCGTCGACGCCACCCACCCGTTCGCCGCGCAGATGGGGGCGCACGCGGTGGCGGCGGCCGACGACGCCGGTGTCCCGCGCCTGCGGCTCCTGCGCCCGGCCTGGGTGGCCGAGCCCGACGACCGGTGGATCGAGGTCGGATCGATGGCCGAGGCGGTGTCCGCCGTGTCGGCGCTGGGCGTGCCGTCCGTGTTCCTCGCGCTGGGGCGCAACGAGCTCGACGAGTTCGCCTCGCTCGACGTCCACTACGTCGTGCGCTCGATCGACGCGCCGACGTCGCTGCCGCTGCGCGACGCCGAGGTGGTGCTCGGACGCGGGCCGTTCTCCATCGACGACGAGGTCGAGCTCCTGCGGGGTCGTCGCGTCGGCGTGGTCGTCTCGCGCAACAGCGGGGGCGAGGCGGCGTCGGCCAAGCTCGTCGCCGCCCAGGAGGTGGGCATCCCCGTGGTGATGATCGACCGCCCACCCCCGCCACCGGGGCCGATCGTGGCCACGGTCGACGACGCCGAGCGCTGGGTGCTCGACTGCCTCCGTCCGCGCTGACCGTCCGGTTCGATGTCCGAGCCGATGTCCGGAGCGAGCGCGGCGACCGGGTTC
>Ga0075364_10000216_pt1 | contig 27251 bp, 21 predicted proteins | sample EndMetdeltDD1764_FD_71517 | JGI IMG/M metagenome (GOLD analysis project Ga0075364, IMG submission 71517) | Populus endosphere microbial communities from Tennessee, USA - Endosphere MetaG P. deltoides DD176-4 | ecosystem: Host-associated > Plants > Roots > Endosphere | place: USA: Tennessee... | reverse complement strand
GGCCGCCTGCGCGAGCGCCGCCGCCGGCGCACAGATCAGCAGCATCGCCGCGGCTATCGGTGCGCGACCCGTCAAACCCATCACCGCCTCCCGCCCATGAAGGCGAAAGGCGGCCGTCTACCGGTTCAGGTGCGCGGTCGCTACCATACGACCCGGATTCCGACGTTCCAGGTGTAAATCCGATCGTGCGGGCCGGGCCCCGTGACTGGTTGAGCGAGGCCGAGCGCCATGTGGACCGACAGCAACGTGATCCCGCCCTCGACGCCCACGTAGGTCGTGGCCGGCCTCGCGTGGCGTGGCCGATCGGAGGTGCGCGTGACGGTCGCCATCGCCTCCAGTCCGAAAAACGAAATGGATGCGGCTTTGGTATGGATCATCGGTCCAAGCGCCAGTCGCTGCCCTCCCTCCCCTATACCCGCGACCACCCCGAGACACCGGCAGCCCTGGAACCCGTCCTCACTCCCATATGTGAAGGGAATCAGTGCGCCGAACTCGGCAGTCGTGCGCGTATGAGCGTCGTAGGCCACGCCCCCGACCCCGATCGGTCCTTGTCCGTGGGCACGAGCCGCCACACAGATCAGGATCAGGGCCGCCAGGACGGATCTGAAACGCATCGCCGCCTCCCGCCTGTCAAGGCGAAAGGCGGCGACGATCCGGCTCTGGGCCTACTCCCCGCCCGCGAACTGCGTCCGGAAGTTGTCGAGCGAGAACGCCAGCATCGCACGCGACACGCCGTCGGCCGGCTTGAACCGCGCCTTCAGCGCCGGCTGGAAGTCGAACGGGCCCTGCTCCATCGTGAAGAACGCCTGGAGCAGCTGCCGGTCGAGCGCGATCTGCACGTAGCCGCGCAGCGCCGGCGGAATGGCGTCGCTGTCGGCGAGCGCGACCGCCTGTCCGTTGGCTGTCGCATGCACGGCCACTCCCGCCAGCGCCTGCGCGTCTGCGTCGAGTCCGAGCGCGCGAACGAGCGCGACGGCGGTGTCGAGCCGCGTCACCGCGGCGGAGGGCCGGAACGAACCCGATGCCGGCATCAGCGGCGGCGGCTGGTAATCCCAGTCGCGGAGGGTCGCGCCCCTCGCCGACACCGCCTGTGCGATCCCCTGCTGCGCCGCGCCGACGTCGCTGAATCCTCGCCCGTCCGCGAGCGACTGCCGCAGCGCCGCGTTGATCGCCAGGTGACGCGCGAAATCGATTCGCGTCACGCCATCGTCAGGATGAAACAGCCCGTCCGGCAGGACGTCCATCACGCGGTTCATCAGCGCGCTCGTGATCTCCGCTTCGGCCTGGTGGCCGGTGACGTCGGCCACCGGCTTCGACGTCAGCGTCGCACGCTGGATCACGCCGTTCACGGTCTCCGGAACGCCGAGGCCCACCGGCGACGAGGTGTCGGCGCCGTCGAGCAGCACGAGCCCGCGCAGTCCGCGGACTTCGGCGATCCACTCGCCCGCCATCGGATTGCGGACGATCACCTCGCGGCGCGGCGCGTCCAGAAGCGGCAGCGCGACGCCGGCGCTGTACGTCTTCCCGTCGGGGCCGTAGAGCATCAACCCGAGCGAGTTGCCCTGGCTCGTCGCATCGGTGTTGCCGAAGTCGATCCGCACGTCGAGGATGCCTGTGCCCGCCTGGACGGTGAAGCGGTGCGTGTTCGCGCTCTCAGGACCGGGCGGTTGTGGCGAGTAGTTGACCGCAAACGCCTCGGCCGCGCCCCAGGCCGTCTTGATCTTGTAGGCGAACGAGGGGGTGACGAACGAACCGTACGCTTTCTTGCGCTTGAACACTTTGTCGACGGCCGCATAGGCGTTCACGTAGCCGGCGCCGACTTCGAACTCCTCGTATCCCGGCATGCGGCTCGTGGTGTCGACGAGAATCTGCTTGATCTGATCCGGCTGCAGCGTGATGTCGGCGTCCAGCATGAGCGCGGCAACGCCCGCCACGAACGGCGTGGCCATCGACGTGCCGCTGATCTGCGTGTAGAACGGCACGAGCCCGGGATCGATCTCCGTGTCGTCGGTCAAACCGTTCGCGACGATGTTGGTGACGGATCGCGTGGAGACGATCGCCGCGCTGAAGCGTGACGCGTTCGCCTCGAATTCACGGCCCGTGCCCGGCGCCACCAGCGTGGGCGCGTCGTAGTCGTCGTAGGGATCGGCGTTGCTGAGGCGCCGCTCCTTCGGGGTGCCGCGCGACGAGAAGCTCGCCAGCCCGCCTTCCTTCGTGCCCGCCCCGACCCCGATCACCCACGGCGCCTTCGCGTACGGATTCAGCGTATCGGGGCCGGGCCCGGCATTGCCGGCGGCGAAGAGGACGGTGATGTTGCGATCGTGCGCCTTCTTCGACGCGATGTTGATCGGATCGTCGGGACTGAACGCGCCCCCTCCGCCCCAGGAATTGGAGATGACGCGGATCGCGTACTGCGACTGGTTCGCGAGCGTCCACTCGAATCCGCCGAGGCCGCTCAGGATGAAGAGTCCCGCGCCGGAGCCCACGCCGATCAGCTTCGCGCCGGGCGCCACACCCTGGTAGCGTCCGCCGGATCGCTCGCCCGTACCGGCCACGATACCGGCGCAGTGCGTGCCGTGGCCGACATGACTGTCGGTGTCGGGCACGTTCGGAACGGCCAGCAGCGGGGTGAAGCCGGCGAGCGTCCCGGTGTCGGCGAGAATCTGGACGTTCTGGATCACCTTGTCGCCGAACATCAGGTCGCCGTGCGTCGCGTCGATGCCCGAGTCGTTGACCACGACCGAGAAATCGCCGCGTCCCGTGACGGGCAGGCCGCCGTTCAACTGCGTGAACGCCGCGTCGGACTGCAGGCGATCGACGCCGGTCAGGACGCGCGCCTGGTCGATGAAGTAGTAGAGACGCTCGTTGCCCCAGATGGATCGGATCCCGGGATGCGAGGCGAGCGCACGCACCTGGCCGGCCGTCGCCGGCGCGGCGATCATGCCGAGCTGGCGCAGGACGATCCCCTTCGTGACACCGGCGGCCGCGAGCGGCGCCAGCACGCTGTCGCTCAGCGGCCCGTCGCCGTTGAACGTGATGATGACGACGCCGGCGGATGCGCCGTCGCCCGCGCGCGCGATGCGCGCGGCCAGGGACGGGCCGATCGTCGCCGATTCGGCCCAGGCGGAGAACGCGAGAACGGCGACGAGCGTGAGCGCCTTGGTTTTCATGCCCCGCCTCCTTCCCAAATCGCTTGCCGTCGCACGAGGTCGGATCACGATCTCGTGATTCGTATGACTTGGGCGCGTTTGGATGAACTGGAGGCGGCGCGAACGCGCGCCGCAGCGGGTAAGAATTACAGCGGAGCGTCCGCTTTATTCATCAGGGATGCGGCTGACCCAGCGGTTGCGTCCGCCGCGCTTCGCCTCGTACAGCGCCTCGTCGGCCGCGGCGATCACGGCTTCCCACGACACGGCATCAGGTGTGCTCCGCGAAAACGGATAGACGGCGACGCCGACCGAACAGGTCACGTGCCGCGGCGCGGTGTCGTCCTGCGAGAACTCGTGCGCCTCGACGGCGGATCGGATCTTTTCCGCGATGGCCGGACCGTCGCGCCGATCGTCGAACCGCGCGACGACGAGGAATTCCTCGCCGCCCCAGCGGACGACGTAGTCGGAGGCGCGGACACAGGATCGCAGCACCTCCGCCGTCTGCCGCAGCACGGCGTCGCCGGCGGCATGGCCGTAGCGATCGTTCACGCTCTTGAAGTGATCGAGATCGAGGAGCAGGCAGATGTGCTCTCCGCGAGGGCCGGTGCTCTCCGTCCGGGCGCGGCGCCGCGCCAGCTCGAGATCGGGGGCGATCGCCTGCTCGAGGAAACGGCGGTTGCGCACGCCCGTCACCGGATCGGTCAGGCTCGCTTCCTCGATCCGCGCGTAGGCCTTCTGCAGATCCGCCGTCCGCTCCGCGACGACCAGCTCCAGCTCGCGGCTGCGGCGCTGCAGCTGTCGCACGCGGAGGCGATAGCTGCCGTAGGCCATCGCGCAGACCAGCGCGAAGAGGCCGGCGGCGAACCAGCGCGTCTGGTAGAACGCGGGCCTCAGCACGATCGCCAGCCGCACGTCGCGTCCGCTCCACTGGCGCGCCCGGTTCGATCCCTCCACGTGCAGCGTGTACGACCCCGGCGCGAGGTTCGTGTAGGTGACCGATCGCCGCCCGGAGCCGGCGATGATCCAGTCGCTGTCGTAGCCGTCGAGGCGATAGCGATACGCCAGGCGATCCGGCGCCGACAGGTCGAGCGCGGCGAAGCCGACGTCGAACCCGCGCGTCCGCGGCGGCAGGACGATCGGCCGCCCGCCCGGCTCGAAGCGACGGTCCATCCCGTCGACGCGAAGCGACGTCAGCACCGTCGCCGGCCGGTACGTCCAGTCGGCGATCTTCGCCGGTTCGACGACGAGCAGGCCTTCCGGAGATCCGAACAGCAGCGCGCCCGCGGCCGTCCGCGCGCGGCTGGCGATGAAGAACGTGCGGAAGGCGACGCCGTCCGAGGGCCCGAAGTCCTGCGCTTCCCACGTGCGCGGATTCACGCGCAGCCGCGGCCCGAGCCAGACGCTCCCGCTCGCGTCTTCGACGATCGCGTCGACCGGCGCCGGCGGGCGGCGCAGCTTCGCGGCGAGCGTCTCGAAACGCGCGACGCGGCCGTCCCACGCCGCCAGGATGGCGGCGCCCCCCTGCGTCGCGACCCACAGTCGATCGCCGACGATCGCGAGATCCGGCACCCAGTCGGCCGGCAGGCTGTCGGCGCGCGCCGCGTCGTGCAGCACGCGCGTGACCCGCCCGCTGGCCGCGTCGACGACGTTCAGCCCGGCATCGGATCCGGCCCACACGACCCCGTCGGGCATGATCGCCACCGACTCGATCGTGTTGCTCGCCAGCGAGTGCGGATCGGCCGGATCGTGACGGTACGCGCGAATCGTCCCCGTGCGCGTGTCGAGCCGCGCGAGGCCGTTCGCCGACGCGATCCAGAGTCCGCCGCCGCCGTCCTCGCGCATCGCGCGAATCGGTCCGCCGGGCAGCCCGTTCTGCGCCGTCAGCCGCTCGAAGCCGGCCGCTCCCGGCCTCCGCCGGTGCAGCGTCCCGTCGAGCGTCGCCGCCCACATCGATCCGTCTGACGTCGACGCGAGGCACGTGACAGAGCCGTCGGCGAGCGCACCGGGCTCGCGCGGGTCCGGCCGGTACCCGCCTTGACGGTGCAGCTCCCGATCGAGGACGTCGATGCCGTTGCCGTTCGTGCCGGCCCACAGCGTGCCGTCCGGCGCCTCCAGCGCACGAACGACCGATCGGTGCGACAGGCCGTCGGGCTGCTGCGGACTGAACCGCAGTCCGCGGAACGCGCGGGACGAGGGATCGTGGCGCACGAGACCGCGTCCCCAGGTGCCGACCCACACGAGCCCGGACCGATCCCGGAAGAGGGCGCCGACACGATCCTCAGGGAGCGCCGTGGGCAGCGCCGGATCGTTTCGCAGCCGCTCCACGATCGCCAGCGTCGTCATGTCGACGACGTCGATGCCGCCGCCGAACGTGGCAATCCAGATCTCGCCGGCGACTTCGGCGAACCCGTAGATCCAGAAGTGATCGAGTCCGGCGGGGTCGACGCTCCGGAGCAGGTAGCGGCGCCAGGCGCCGGAACCGGGATCGAACAGCGCGCCGCCGCCGTCCATCGTCCCCATCCACACGCGTCCGCGCGAATCCTGGAAGAGCGCCGACACGAACAACCCGGCGAGCGACCCGGGCTCGCCGGCGCCTGGACCGACCGGCTCGAAGCGACGCGTGCCGGGCGCCAGCCGCTGTACGCCGCCGGTGCTGCCGACCCACAGCGTGCCTGCCGCGTCCACGAGCAGCCCGCGCGTGCGGTCGGCCGCGAGACTGAACGGATCCTTCGGATCGTGACGGAAGTGCTCGATGGCGCCCGACGACGGATCGATCCGATCGAGTCCGCCGTAGGTTGCAACCCACATGCGTCCGTTGTGGTCCTCGGCGAGACCCTCGACGCGATTGGCCGCGAGCGTGCGCGGATCGGCGGGATCGTGGCGGAAGCGGGTGAAGCGATCCGTCGCCGGGTCGTACACCGAGACGCCGTCGGCGAACGTGCCGATCCAGATCCGGCCGTCGGACGCGACGCGCAGCGTCCGCACGTATGCGCCGCCGATCGTCGCGGGATCGCGCGGATCCGGACGATAGGTCCGGAACGCGTAGCCGTCGTAGCGGACCAGGCCGCCCTGCGTGCCGATCCACAGAAAGCCGTCGGCGTCCTGCGCCAGCGCGCTCACGAGGTGCGCCGGCACGTCGTCAGGAATCGCGATCGGCTCGAAGGCGACGAGACCGGGACGGATATCGGGCGGCGGCGGGGCTGCCGCCAGCGCGACCGTCATCGCGAGGGCCACCGGGAACAGATGCACGGAGAGACGGATCTTACCCGAGAGGCGGCGGCCGCAGCGCGTCGATCGGCGCGCCCGGTCGTCCGCTCAATTCCTGGGCGAGACGAACGGTCGGCCGGCGCACACTTCGCGGACCGCGTCCGGCAGGTCCATCGCGAGCCGCGGCTTGACGACGTAGCCCAGGCCGCCGACGGAGCGCGCGACGGTCATGAACTCTTCTTCCTCGTGCACCGTCAGGAACACGACCGCTGCCGTCGAACCGGACCGGCGCAGCGTGGCCGCGACTTCCAAACCATTCATGACCGGCATCGAAATGTCGAGCACGATGACGTCGGGATGCAGTTCCGAAACGGCGTCGAGCGCCGCGCGGCCGTCCCGGACCTGCCCGACGACGATACAGGAGCTCCGCAAGACCGCCGAGGCGCGGGTGAGCATGGCTTCGTTGTCGTCGACCAGCAGCACGCGCGGGCGCGCCGCCTCGTTGGAAAGGGTGGTCGTCATTACATTTTCAGACCGTCACCGTTTCGGCTCCCTGAGCGCTGAGCGGAACGGTCACTTCAAGCCGCGTGCCGGCTCCCGGCGTTGAACGAATCTCCATCCTGCCGTCCATCGCCTCGACGCGCTCCTGCATGCTGACGAGGCCCAGGCCCTTGCCCCACGCACCCGTCACGTCGAATCCCACGCCGTTGTCGTCGATCGTCAGCGCCAGCCCCTCGGATGCGCAGGCCAGATGGACCGAGACCCGCGTGGCACGGCTGTACTTGACCGCGTTCTGCAGCGACTCCTGTGTCACCCGGAACAGACAGAGTGTGAGATCCGGAGGCAGCACGGGCACAGTGTCGTGCGTGAATACGATCTCGATGCCGGATTGCGACATCTCCGTCTGCAGTCCCTTCAGCGCCACCACGAGTCCGATGAGCCGGAGCTTGGCCGGATGCAAACGGTGTGACAGCTCCCGCAGGCTCCGGCCGACCCCCTGAACGAGATCGAGCAACTCGCCCACGACCGACGCTTCTACGGACCGGCTGCCGAGCAGCTTGACGTCCATTTCCATCAGCGCCAGCTGCTGGCCGACGTCGTCGTGCAGCTCGCGCGCGATGTGGGCACGCTCGGTCTCCTGGGCCTTCAGCAGGCGGCTGCCCAGATCGTGGATGCGATCGTAGCTGGCGCGCAGTTCCGCCTGGCTCTCGATCAGGCGCTCTTCCGCTTTCCTGCGCTGACGGCGCTGAATCAGCAGCCCGACGATGAGCGCCGACTGCGCCGCCAGCAGGAGGAGCGCCGACACGATGTAGGGGCGGTACCGATCCCACGGCGAAGGATTGCGGAACAGCACCAGCGCCCCGGCGGGCAGGCGTGATTCGCTGAGCCCCCAGCGGCGCAGCTGCCGCCAGTCGATCTGATGCTGATTCAGGTCCGGATACGACAACGCGAGGCTGTCGGCGGCCTCCCCGCGCAGAACGCGCAACGCGACGTCCGCCACCGCGCGAACCTGCGCGGCCTGGCTCTTGACCATCCCGCCGACCGCGCCGGTGCCGACGGCCGAGTCCACCCAGCTGTAGGTCGGCGCGTTCGCCACCGCGGCGACGCGCTCGAGATATTGCAGCGGATGAAAGTACTCGCCGGCGCCGTCCTGATCGACGACGAGGTAGAACACCATCGAATTGGCCGGGAGCGTCCGCAACCGGTCTTCGAGCTGTTTCGTCGTCAGCGCGGCGAGCGACACGATCTCGAGGCGGGGCGCGAACTCCGCGAGCTGGGCCCGCGCCATCCGATCGAACCGTCGATCGTTGGCATCCGCGCCGGTCACGACGAAGACGTGGCGCAACGCCGGATCGAGTGCCGCGGCCAGCCTGACCGTCCCTCTCAGATCCGTCTCCGAGACCACCCCGGTCGCATTGGCTGGACGCTCAATCGAGCGCGATGCGGCGAAGAACACGACGGGCGGGACGCCGGTGAAGATTTCGCGATTGCCCGACACGAACCGTGTCGCGTCGTCGCCCATCGCCACGATCAGGTCGAAACGGTGGTCCTCGTATTTGCGGCGGAGGAACGTGGCGAGCGCCTCTTCGTAGTGGGGATCGGCGAACCGCGCCGGATCGATGAACTCGGCGTAGTAATCGAGGCGCCGGCCGAGCCCGTCCTCCAGCAGGCGCGGCAGCTCGCGCTCGCCGATCAACGCGATCTGCGCATCGCGGCGGGTCGAATAGACCGCGAGCACCTGGCGCTGCCGGTCCCCCTGGGCGCTCGCGTCACGCGGCAGCGCAAGAACGGCGACGGCGATCAGGAGTTCCCCGGCAAGCGCGGCGATCACCCCCGGGCGGCCCAATCTCAGAATTCCACCTCGGCGGCGAACCTGATGAAGCGCGGCGTCTGGATCGCGAGCGGCTGCAGCCACGCGCCGTTGGGCACGAACGTGTTGTTGTAGGCGAGGACGGCGCCGGCGTTGAGCAGGTTGTAGACGTCCACCGACAGGAGCGTGCGCGCGCGCCCGAGCTTCAGCCGCTTGCCGACCCGCAGGTCGATCTCCTGGACGCGATCGCCGTACAACGTGCCCGGCTCGACGAGATTCACGGTCACGTTCGCGGCATTGCCGGAGAGGGGGCGTCCGAGCGACGGGGCGACCGCCGCGTTGGGGGCGGCGTAGTTGGCCGCGAGCATCGCTCCCGGGCGGCTCTGAAACACCGCGGACAGCTGGACGTCGATGCGGGGGAAGAGGTACGACGCCAGGCCCCTGCCCTGCGTCAGCGCGCCCGTCGCGACATGGCAATACGGACTGACGGGCGTGACGGCGGACGTCGCCAGCCCGGCGCCGAAAGCGCTCGTGCCGGTCGTGGCGGTCGACAGCTCCGTCAGTCCCGCGCGGACCTCGCAGTTGTCGGTCACCGTCTGTCCCGTGCTCACGCCGCCGTTGAGGGTCAGCGGACCCGAGCGGAAATCGACCGTCGCGTCGATGCCGTTGAAGTACTGCGTCCACCGTCCGAAGCGGCTGGAGGACGTGATGAGATTGTTGACGCGGCCAACCTTGTCCGGGACGACGTCGTAGAGCCCCGACACGACGTACCCGCCGCCTCCCGGCAGCCGGGGGTCGGGCGGCGCCGTCAGCGTAAACGGGGTGAAATCGGCGGCGCTCAGCGCCTGGTTGTCGGCCACCGAGAATCCGTCGAACCATCGTCGCGCATACCCGACGCTCAGCGACGCGCGCCGCCCGAGCCGCTGCTCGACGCCGACGCTGAACGTCCAGTCCGACGGCCGCACTCCCCAGCCGTTCAGCAGCGCGGGATCGACGTTGTTCGTCAGCACGTTGCTGCCGAAATTGGTGTTCGACACCGCGCCGCACATGTCGCCGCCGGCCGGGCGAAGATCCTGCGCGGCGTTGTTGAGCAGATCGCAGTCGGCCACGAAGTTGCCGTTGGCGTCGATCCACGCGCGGCTCACGCCGGCGGTCCCGAACACGGACGTCGTCTGCGGCATGCGCAGCGATGGATTGGTGTTCGCGTACAGTCCGGAGACGCCGGCGCCCTCGAGGTACTTGCCGATCTGCGCTTTCAACGCCGTGCGTGCGTTGCCGAACAGGTCGATCGCGGCGCCGACCCGCGGCGTCAGGTCCTTGTAGCTGTCGACCCCCTTGGTCTTCGGAATCACGATCGCCGACGGCAGGAAGCGTGACGGGCCCTCCCGCTGCTCGGGGTACCAGCTGGCCGCCCGGTCGAAGCGCAGGGCCGCCTGTATCGTGACGCGATCGGCCGTCCGCTGCAGTTGCGCGTAGATCGCGTCCCAGCCCGCGCGCGCGTTGTTCACCCAGGGAGAGATCGACTGCGTGAGCTGGTTCGGCACGCCGTTGTTCAGGCGATAGGTCAGGTTCTGGTCGTTGGTGAACCAGGTGCGATCGTCCGTCATCAGCGTGTGCTGGTAGCCGGCCTTCACGCTCGTCGTGCCCGACACGTAGGAAAGGGAGCCCTTCCACAGGTACGAGCCGGTGTGCGCGACGCTGAAGTCCTGCGATCGATAGACGAGCCCGGGGATGCCGCCGTTGGCCGCGCACCCGGTCCCGCACTGCTCGACGACGCGGATGAGACCGCGGGTCGGGTTCGGCTCCCGCTCGAAATTGCCGACGCCGAAGAACGTTCCGCCGTAGCCCGCTTCGATCGCCACGCTGGGCGAGACGACCGACGTCCATGTCGCCTGCGTGACGTGCAGCTGGCGTCCCAGCACGCCGACCGCTTCGGGCGCGATCGTCTGGGGCTCGGACACGCCGGGCGTGGAGCCGCTGCACGTGCGGCACACGGCCTGCGGATCCCAGTAGCCGGCCACCTTGTTCGACGGCGTGATCTGCCACGTCACGCGGCCGCTCAGGTTCTCGAACGTCCGGTCGGAATACTCGCGGCGCGCCGTGTCAGGAGCGTAGAGCCATCTCGCCGGATCGCCGGCGTTGAGGTTGTAGTAGACAGCGGGCGTCTCGCGCGTGCTGCCGCCGGTGTGGCCCGTGACGGCGTACCAGACGCGGTCCTTGCGGATCGGCCCGCCGAGCGTGCCCGACACGTCGTAGACGCGCGACAGCGGCGTAATCGGCGACGCGCCCTGCGCCTGCTGCATCGCCGTCACGTTGTCGTCCTGGAGGGCCCGCGCGGTGCCGGCCCCGTAGACCGATCCACGGAAGGCGTTGCCGCCGCTGCGGGTCACGACGTTCATGAACACGCCCGCCGTCTCGCGCTCACCAAGACCAGCGGCGCTCATCGACACCTCGACGGCGTTGGCGATGTCGACGGAGAAGTTCGTCGGCGTGTTGCCGGAGGGCGGACTGCCGATCGTCCAGCCGTCCACGGCCAGCCGTCCCTCGTTGGTCCTGCCGCCGTGAACGGGAAAGGCGGTGAGCGCGGTGCCCGTGATGGTGTCCAGCGTATTCGTCGTGACGCCCGGGACCATGAAGAGGAGCGCGTTGTAGGTGCGGGCCGTCGGCAGCGCCTTCACGATGGCGGCGTCGAATGCGATTTCGTGGTTGGCGCTGTAGACGTCCACCAGTGGGACGACTCCCAGGACGGTCGTGGATTCCGCCACGCCCTCGACGCCCAGCTCCGCATCGACGCCCGTCGTCAGCGCGCCGGCCACGACGACGTCGTCGAGGTTGTATGGGGCGAATCCCGCCAGCGTGAAGCGCAGCGAGTAGGTGCCGGGCGGAAGGTTCTCGATCCGGTAGCGTCCGCCGCTGTCGGTCGTCGCGGCCCGCAGTTTCTCGATGAGGACAGGGCTGGTCGCCTGGACGGCGACGCCCGATCGAGGCACACCCGTCACGTCCCGCACGACGCCGCCGATGGCGGCCTGGGCGAACGCGACGCCGGGCGTTGCCGAGAGCAGCGCAACGATCGCCAGTGCCCTCACTTCGGGTTCCCTGTTCCCAAAACTATACCGCCTTTCGACGTCCTTGACGGTTCGATGGCCGGGTCACATCATTGGGCCCCCGTCATGCGTCCAAACCGCTGCCGGATCGGTCATCGCGCCGCCGGCAGCCGGGTGATCGACTCGCGCGCCTCCGCGTACCACTTGCGCCACGCGTCGAGAATCTCCGCGGTCGCGCCCTGACGCCGCTCGAGCGCCAGGCGATCCGTCTCGGCGCGATCGATCAGCGCCGCGACGGCGCGCGCGTCGTCGGCGTTCGCCGACGCCAGGAAATAGGCGCTGGTCGCCACCGCCACGCCGACGTTCACCATCTCCGCGGGACTGGTCTTGTCGGGACGATCGAGATTGGTGTGGTAGTAGCGATCCGTGAAGTGCCAGTTCAAGAGCGACGGAATGCCGGCGTCCTTGAACTCCGTGTGGTCGCTCCCGCCCTCGTAGGGATTGGTCCTGACGACCCATCCCGTGTCCTTCGCGCGGCGCAGGCAGATGGCGAGGTGCAGGTCGTTCAACAGGCTGCCCCTGAGCTCGGACGCCTTGACCTGGCTCGCGCCCCAGGCGGTATGCGGATCCGAGGGACGCGGCCACACAGCTGACGGATCGGCCTGCTTCTCGATCAGGAACGTGCCGCCGGTCTTCGCGGTGTCCTCGCCGGTCATGTCCATCGAGAACATGTACTGCACGCCCTTCGCCTGATCCGGATGCGCGTCGAGCCACGCGCGGCTGCCGCGGTTCTCGTCGCCCCAGATGAACGTCAGCGTCCGCGCGGGCGGGGGCAGCGCCTTGGCGGCGATCGCCTTCTGCAGCGCGAGCGCCAGTGCCAGCAGCGTCCCGCATCCGCTCCCGTCGTCGTTCGCTCCGGGCTCCTGGATGTGCGCGACCATGACGATCCGCTCGGCGGGCGCGACCGTCCCCGGAATCTCGGCGACGACCGTGCGGTTGGGGCCGCCGTAGAACGACGACCGCACGTGGACCTTCAGGCGCACCGGGCCCGCCTTCAGGCGCTCGCGCATGCGTGCCGCCGCACGCCAGCTCGCCTTGAACCCGAACGCCTTCGCGGCGGCGTCGTACGGGACGCTGCCCCACTGAAACACGTCCTGCTGATCCGGATGCGCGAACATCGACGGATCCTCCGGGCGGATGTAGGCCGCGATGGCCGTCGACACCACGCCGATCGCGCCGCGCTGCTTGACTGCCTGCTGCCAGAGCGAGCCGGCTGCCGCGCTGCCGAGCACGACGGCGCCCTTCAGGTCCTTTCCCTCGTAGTCGGACGGACGGCCGGCGCCGACGTCCACGAGCGGCGCTTCGACCTCGCCGTTGGTCGAGAACGAGTTGATGCAGAGCGACACGCGATCCTTCTCCCGCGAGAGCAGCACTTCTCCGCTGTCGGCGAACGACACGGTGCCGATCTCGTAGTCCCAGCCGCCGTTGGCGCGCAGCGGGAATTCCTCGACGCGCGGATCGAGCCCCCCGCGCTCGAGCAGGTCGCGGATGTAGTCGACCGACCGGTTGAAGCCTGGATTGCCGGCGATCCGCCAGTAGGCGTCCATGAAGCGGACGACGTCCATCGCCTGGCTGCCGTCGACGCGATCCTTCACTGCCCTGTAGGCGCGCTCGGCCCCCGGTGGAATCGAGGGAGACGCCTGGGCGCCAGCCGTCAGCGCCGCGGCGAGCGCGACGGCTACGGCTCGCACGGAATGCCCGTCAAGTCGAGGAGGACGTCGACGCCCGTGTTCTCGTGCGCCGACAGCGACGCGCGCCGTGCCGGGCACTCCACCGTCGCGCCGTCCTTCAGCGATCCGAAGTAGTGCCGCGAAAGTTCGCGCGGGAGGTAGCCGATCTTCTCCCCGCCCGCGAGGACGGCCACGGCGTCGAGGTGGAAACGGTTGCCGGGCTCGGCCTTCAGGGTCGCGGTGAACTTCGACTGCAGCTGCTGGATGCGTTCGGAGTACGCGGGTCCGGCCGCGACCGGCACGTGCGTGATCGGGTCCATCGCCCTCTATCTTACGCGCGCCGCCGCGAGCCCTTTCGAGTACCATGCGGCAACGCGATGACCCGCCTGCTCGCGGCCGCTGCCTGGATCGCGGCACTGCTGATCGTCAGCGCGGCCCCGGCGCCGGCGCGCCCGGAGCCGAGGCACGTGCTCCTGGTCTATTCCTACGAGCGCGAGTTCACCCACTACACGTTCGCGGGGCTCTTCCGCCCCGAGCTGAGCCGCAGCTCGTCCGATCCGATCGATTTCATCGAGGTCTCGCTGCAGCCGGCGCGCGCGAGTCGGACGGATCCGGACGCCTCGACGCTGGACGCGATCCGGTCGGTCGTCGCCGGACGCAAGCTCGAGCTCGTCGTGCCCATCGGGGGACCGGCGGCCACGTTCGTCCAGAAGCACGGCCAGCAGCTGTTCGAGACGACGCCGGTGCTGCTCGCCGCAGTGGACAGCCGCTTCATCGAGAGCCGGGCCCTGGGCGCGAACGAAACAGCCGTCACGGTGCGGCACGATCCGCCGCGCATGATCGAGACCATCCTGCGCCTGATGCCGGAGACGAAGACCGTCGTCGTCGTCATCGGCGCGTCCCGTCTCGAGCAGTTCTGGCTGCAGGAGGTCAAGCGCACCTTCGCGCAGTTCGACGGCCGCGTGACGTTTCTCTGGACCAACGAGTGGCCGCTCGCCGAAATCCTGAAGCGGAGCAGCGCCCTGCCGCCGCATTCGGCGATCTTCTACGGCATCCTCGCGCTCGATGCGAGCGGCACGCCGCAAATCGAGACGCAGACGCTCGACGCGCTGCACGCCTCCGCCAACGCGCCGCTCTTCGGCCTGCACAGCTCCCAGCTCGGACACGGCATCGTCGGCGGACCGCTCATCTCGATTGACGAACTGAGCCGGCTCACCGCCGCGGTCGCGCTGCGCCTGCTGCGCGGCGAGGCGCCTCACACGATCGAGACGCGCACGCTCCAGCCCGGCGTGCCGACGTTCGACGCACGCGAGCTGCGCCGGTGGAACATCGCCGAAAGCCGCCTCGACGCCGCGAGCGTCGTCCGGTTCCGGGAGCCGACGACGTGGCAGACCTACAGAGGCGCCATCGTCGCGACCGTCTCCGTCGTGGCCGCGCAGACGGTGCTGCTGATCGCGCTGGTGGTGAAACGTGGAAGGCCGCGGACGCCGCTCCTGGCGCCCTCGGACGTCGGTGACGCGGAGGCCGCCCTCGCGAGGCTGACGCACCGGCTGATGCAGGCGCAGGAACACGAACGCGCGTCAATCGCCAAGGCCATCCACGACGACGTATGCCAGCAGCTCACGGGATTGACGCTGCGGCTGCACGGGTTGAGCCGCGAACCCGGCGGCGCGACCCTCGACATGCGCACGCGCCTCGAAGAGCTGTGCGCGCAGTTCTGGTCGCTCGAGCGCGAGATCGTCGCGCTCTCCGACCCGCTGTATCACCGGCTCTCGCTGCTGGGGCTCGCGGCGGCGTCCCGCGCGTTCTGTGAGCGGCGCTGCGCCGACAAAGGGCTCGGGCTCGACTTCAACGCGATCGACATTTCCGAGACGCTGCCACCCGACGTCGCTCTGGCGGTGTTCCGCGTGCTCGAAGAGTCACTGTCCAATGCCCTCGCGCACGCAGCCGCCCGGCGCGTGGAGGTCACGCTGTCGACTGCCGGCGGCGTGATTCAGCTGGACGTGGCCGACGACGGACGCGGCTTCGACGTGGACGCCGAGATGCGGAAAGGGGCGCTGGGGCTCATCGGTATTCGCGAGCGTCTTCGCCTCGTCGACGGCGTCCACACGATCGAGTCGCGACCGGGGGCCGGCACGTTGGTGCGGGCCCGTGTTCCGGTCGCGTCCGCCGCGGCAGCGGGCACGGATCAGCGCATGGCCCTGCGGATGGCCCGCCGCAGCTCGGCACGATAGCGCGCCACCTCGCGGCGCGAGATCCGGTGGTCGCGATTGCGATCCAGGCGCAGCGTCTGCCGCGGCGTCCTGATCCGCTCGCGGAGGCGCTCCTGCCGCTCGATCCTGGTCTGCCTGCGCGCCTCGCGCGCCCCACGCGTCTGCGCCGCGGCCGGCGCCACCGAGGTGATCAGGCATGCCGCGATCAGAAGTCCCGTCACGATCGTTCTCGTCATTCTGCCTCCAGCCCCGTTAGACGGAAGATCGGCCGCGTGCGTTGAACGGCGCGGCCGGGGTACAGTGGCAGCGGAGGACCTGCTGGAGGACACGCCCCCCGAGCTCGATCGCGTCAGGCAGCGCCTGGCCACTGCCCGCCGCATCACCGTCCTGACCGGGGCCGGCGTCTCGGCGGCGAGCGGCGTCCCGACCTTCAGGGGCGCCGGCGGACTGTGGAGAAACCGCCAGGCACAGCAGCTGGCGACGCCCGAAGCCTTCACGCAGGATCCCGCGCTCGTCTGGGAATGGTACGCGTGGCGGCGCCAGGTGATCGCGGGATGCGAGCCCAACGCCGCGCACCGGACGATCGCCCGCTGGAGCGAGCGGCCCGGCTTCACGCTCGTCACACAGAATGTGGACGGCCTCCACGAGCGTGCGGGTACGCGCGACGTCGTCCGCTACCACGGATCGATCTGGCGCCTTCGGTGTACGGCCGCTGCCGCGGATCGCGTGGACGATGACGGAGACGGACACGCGGCGGAATGGGAGGATCTCCGCGTGCCGCTCGATCCCGTGCCGCCGACGTGTCCGCACTGCCGTGCGCTCGCGCGGCCCGGTGTCGTGTGGTTCGGCGAGGCGATTCCGCGCGAAGCGGCGGCGCGGGCGGCCCAGGCATCGGCCTCCTGTGAGGTCTTTCTCTCGATCGGCACGTCGGCCGTCGTCTACCCTGCGGCCGGTCTCGTCGCGGAGGCCCGCGCACGCGGCGCGTTCACGATCGAGATCAATCCGGAGACCACCGCGTCGGCCGTCGACGTGGCGCTGGCGATGCCGGCGGAAGTGGCCCTTCCCCTTCTGGATCGATGAGCATGAAGCAGCATGCCGTCCAGCTGCTGCGGCGCGCGCGGCTGCTCGAGCTCGCCGACGCGGCGCGGTTTCACTGGCTCGCTCGGGGCAGCGGCGCGCGGCGCGAGGCCTTCGCCCGCACGTGGGGCGACGCGCCCCTGCCTCCCGAAGACATCGCCTACGACGCCTACGGAAGTCTCGACTGGGATTTCTATTGGGGCTTTGGACGCCTGATCGGCGGCTTCCTCGCCGATCGGTTTCGCGCGCACGCGCCGGGCGGACGCGCGCTCGAATGGGGGTGCGGTCCGGCGCGCATCGTCCGCCACCTTCCCGCCTTGCTGGGACCCGCCTGGGACATGTACGGCACCGACGCCAACCCGCGAACGGTGGCGTGGTGCAAGGCGAACCTGCCCGGCATTCAGTTCGCGGAGAACGGTGTGCTGCCCCCGTTGCCGTTCCCTGACGGATACTTCGACTGCGTTTACTCGGTATCCGTGTTCACGCACCTGCCCGAAGACGCGCATCCCGCCTGGGCGCGTGAGCTGCGCCGCGTGCTGAAGCCCGGAGGCCTCCTGCTCTGCACGTTGAACGGCGATGCCTCGCGCGGTCTCCTGATGCCGGCGGAACGGCGCGAGTACGACGCCGGCCGGATCGTCGTCCGCGGCGGCGTGTCGGGCGGAACGCGCTGCTTTCTCGCGTGGCACCCGCCGCCGTTCGTGAGGCGCGATCTGCTGCGCGAGCTCCAGATCCTCGAGCACCTGCCGGCGCCGAACCTCTTCGGCGAACGCCAGGACGTGTGGATCGCGCGGCGCTGAACGCGTCCGCTCAGTGGCCGCCGCGGCCAGTCAGCGCCCTGCCGATCGTGTCCTTCCGCTGCCGCTGCGTGCCGGCGATCGGATCGGCGGCCGCCGCCCGCGTGCGCGGGCGCGTGGCCGGACTCGCGTGCGGCCCGCTCATCGGCTTCATCGCTGCCTGCAGCGCAATGCCGTCCCGCTCGGCCGTCTTCGCCGGCACCGACGCGAGCAGCTTCTGCCGATCGGCCGTCGAGAGCTTCTGCAGCGCCGCGGCGTTGCGTTCTTCCGGCTCGGCGCCGTCGTTCACGGCCTGACGCTGGATCTGCGCGCGAATGCCGGCCACGTTGACCGCCGCCTGCGCACGATTCGCCGCGCCGGCCCACTGAAGGTGCAGCAGCCCGTGGACGCGCCCGTGCGCTTCCGGCGGCGGCAGCGTGAAGACGACCGACACGCCCTGGTTGGCCGCGGGCTCCAGCGACGGGCCCGTCACCTGTGAGTTGTTCGTGCGGAACTCCGCGCTCGACAGCGTCACGCCCGTCGCGCCCGGACGCCACGGCAGGCGGATGCGGATCGTCTGCAGGTCCAGGTAGTGCTGCTGATCGCCGCAGTAGCCCTCGTTCCCCCAGTTGCGCGCGAAGATCGCCCAGGCCTCGTCGTTCGACGAATCCGAGACCCGCAGGGCGAGCACCCACACGGGATGGAGCTCGCTTCCGCACGAGTGCGCGCAGTCGAGTCCCAGCAGTCCCGTGATGACGGCGTACTTGCCGTCGATGACGCTGCGCGCGGCTGCGTCGCTCGCGTCGACGGCGTCATGGAAGCCCTGCCACCATCCCTGCGTGAAGTGATCGATCGTCTCGTCGGAATCGAACTCGGTGTGCAGGACGACGGGATTGTCCTGCGTCAATCCGCCGCCGCCGTTCGGCACGAGATCGATGTTGTAGTCGTCGTCCGTCCCGGGCGTCGAGTGGCTGTTCCAGAGCGCGGTGCCTTCGTAGGTGGCCGGCGTCCAGTTCGCGTGGCCGCCCAGCGATCCCGACGAACCGCAGAGCCAGTACGTGTCGATCGCCGGCGCCTGGTTCGTGCACGGCGGAAGCCATTCCTTCCCGCACGTCCCCGGTCCCGGGAGCACGCCCGGGGCCGGAACCTGCGATCCCCATCGCGGATTCAGCGGGATGCCGTTCTCCTCGAAGACCGTCGAGACGACGTCGAACGGCAGCGGCTTCGCCACGGGCGGCGTGGTGATGACGTTGCGCACGATCGTCAGCTCGATCCACGCGGCGCCGCCGCCGCTGCCCTTGCACTGATCGGACGTCCCATCGTCGTGCGCGTGGTAGCCGTTGTCGCCGTATCCGTCGTCTTCGTAGCCGAGGCGGAGATAACCCGAAACGCCCTGGACGGTCAGCGGACGGCCGATCCATCCCTGAACCCGGGCCAGCCCGCCCATGACGCCTGGAATCCAGATCAGGCCGTGATACAGCCGGTCGGCGTTGTCCCCCGAAGGATTCACGTAGCGCTTCCACGTCCGGCCGCGCCCGCCGGTCTGGACGCATCCGCCCGCGTTGACGGTGACGACATCGCCGGGCTGGAACGTGACGTCGCGGTATTCGGTCAGGCGCTGGGTGACGAGCGGCTCGTCGATACGGACGACCCGCGTCGTCGCATTGACCGATCGGATGGAGATGCGCTGCGACGCCTCGGGTGTGGCCAGAAAGACGGCCAGCAGGGCGGCCGCGAGCGCGGCGAACAGCAGGGAGCGCGTGGTTGCGGGGTTCATCACCCCCATAGGCGCGCGGGCGGCGGAATCTTTCGCCGCGCGCCCCGTCAGATCCTGGGAAGCGTGACGCCCCGCTGCTTGAGGTACTTCCCCTTCTTGTCGGCGTACGACACCTCGCACGGCTCGTCGCCCTGGAAGAAGAGCACCTGCGCGAGCCCCTCGTTGGCGTAGATCTTCGCCGGCAGCGGCGTGGTGTTCGAGATCTCGAGCGTGACCGTGCCTTCCCACTCGGGCTCGAACGGCGTCACGTTGACGATGATGCCGCAGCGGGCGTAGGTGGACTTGCCGAGGCACACCGTCAGCACATCACGGGGAATCCGGAAGTACTCCACCGTCCGCGCCAGCGCGAAGGAGTTGGGCGGGACGATGCAGATGTCGGCCTTGACGTCGACGAACGAGCGGGGATCGAAGTTCTTGGGGTCGATCACCGTGTTGTTGATGTTGGTGAAGATCTTGAACTCGTCGGCGACGCGGATGTCATACCCGTACGACGACAGGCCGTACGACACCACGCCTTCGCGGATCTGACGGTCCTCGAACGGCTCGATCATCCCGTGCTCGAGCGCCATCCGCCTGATCCAGGTGTCCGACTTGATCCCCGCCACGGGCTAGCGGAGCTCCATCCCGCGGAAGAAGTACCCCAGCTCGAACGCGGCGGTCTCGGGCGCGTCGGATCCGTGCGTGGCGTTGTTCTCGATCGATGCGCCGAATTCCTTGCGCAGGGTGCCGGCGTCGGCCTTGGCCGGGTCGGTGGCCCCCATCAGGGTCCGCCACTTCTTGATGGCGTCGGGCGCCTCCAGCGCCATGACGACGCAGGGCCCGGACGACATGAACGTGGTCAGGCTGCCGAAGAACGGCCGCGCCCGGTGGACGGCATAGAACCCCTCCGCCTCCTGCTGCGACAGGTGCGTGTGTCGCATGGCACGAATGGTGAATCCCGCTTCCTCGATGCGCTGGATGATCCGGCCGGTGTAGCGGGCCGCGACAGCGTCGGGCTTTATGATGGCAAATGTGCGTTCCATATCCGGAGAATTATATATGCGAGTGGATGAGCACGAGGGCGCGGTCGAGGGTGACAAGGCCGAAGATCCCCAGCAGGGCAACGAGAACGCGCAGGCCCTCGACGACGAGGGGATGCCGGACGACTGCGACAAGGTGGCCGAGGACGTGATCGGCGCCACCCTGGACGAGACCCAGGGCTAGTCAGAACGCCTGGCGGGGCGTCACGGACGCAGTACGGCCGAGACCGATCCATACTGTGAACGATTCATGAGACCCGTCATCGACTGGGATCAGTTGGAGAGCCTGCGGGCGCTCCAGGAACCCGACGAACCGGATCTGCTCGAGGGCCTGATCGCCAGCTTCGTGAGAGACGCCGGGCCGCGCATGGCGCGCCTCGGGACCGCCGTGTCGGCCCGCGATCTGGTGGCGGCGAGGTTCGAGGCGCACACACTCAAGGGGAGCGCGGCCCAACTCGGCGCCGTCGTGCTCAGCCAGGCGGCGGAGCAGCTCGAGCATGCGGCGTTCAACGGCGCGATCGATCGCCTGCCGGCGCTCGCCGAGCACCTGACGCGCTCGATGGAAGACGTCCTGGCCGCTCTTGCCAGCCCGCCGTTTCGCGGCGGCTGTCCCATCTGACCTAGGGCCGATCACCTCAGCGATCTAGCGTCCTGCCTCGGTCGTCGTCCGCGTCGCCTTCAGGTACTTGTCGTACCACTCGACGTAGCGCTGCAGCCGATCGACTTTGTACGACGGCACCGTGATGCCGTGGTACTGATTCGGATAGACGACGAGCTGCGTGTCGACGCCGAGGCTCCTCAGCGCCTGGTACATCTGCTCTCCTCCGGCGATCGGCACGTTGAAGTCCTTCTCGCCGCCGAGGAACAGCGTCGGCGTCTTGATGCGGTCGGCGTGGAAGAACGGGTACGAAATCTTGATCCAGAGATCCTGCGCCTTCCACGGCGGGCCGATTTCGGTTTCGTATTGCGTGATGTACTGGTCCACGCCGTACATCGACAGCTGCAAGGCGCTGCCCGCGCCGCTGGTCGCCGCCTTGAACCGGCCGTCGGTGGCAATCGTGTAGTCGGTGAGGATGCCGCCGTAGCTCCAGCCGCCGATGCCGAGACGATCGGCGTCGACGAACGGACGCTTCTGGATCTCGTCCATCGCCCCGAGCAGATCGACGACTTCCTTGCCGCCCCAGTCGGCGTGGATGGCCTTCTGGTACGCGCTGCCGCGCCCGTTGCTCCCGCGGTAGTTGACCGCGACGACCACGTAGCCGTTGGCCGCGAAGATCTCGCGCTCGAAGCTGAACGCGTGTTCGTCCTGGCCGTTGGGCCCGCCGTGAATCCGCAACAGCGTCGGGTACCGTCGTCCGGCTTCGAGCGCCGCCGGCTTCACGATCAGCCCGTGCACCTCGGTGCCGTCACGGCTCGTCGACGTGAATTCCTCCGTCGTCCCGAGCAGGACGTCCTTCAGCCACGCGTCGTTCTGGTGGGAGAGGCGGCGCAGTTTGCCCTTTTCGAAGGCGGCGACTTCCGGCGGCTCCGTCGGTGTCGCCGTGAGCACGGCATAGGACCCATCGGGCGGCCCCGCCGACAGACTCGTGATGACGCTCTTCGCCGTGACCAGCCGTTCCACCTTGCCGGTGGCGAGCGTCGCGCGCGCCGGATACTGCGCGCGATCGTCGACGACGACGAATGCGAGCGAGCCGCCGCCCTCTTCGAAGACCGGCTGCTTGACGGGGCGATCGAGCGACTCCCCCAGGATGCGCGGCTGGCCGCCGGCGGCGGGAATCACCGCGAGCCGGTTCTGGTTGTAGGCGGAATACTTCAGCTCCTCGCCGGCGACATAGGCGATCGACGTGCCGTCGGGACTCCACGCGAGCGGCCCTTCGTCGGGGTTCGGCGACGTCGTCACCTGGCGCGGCTCGGCGCCGGGCTTCGCGTCGATCACCCACACGTCGGTGTTCTCGTGGCGATCGAGATCGCCCGTGCCGCGCTTGCTCACGAACGCGATGCGCGTGCCGTCGGGGGACCAGACGGGCGACGCCTCCTCGTAGAGGATGCCCGAGGTGATCGCCTGCGCCTTCCTCGTCGCGAGCTCGAAGAGGTACAGGTGCGTGCGCCCGTTGCGCAGGTAGCCGTCCACGTCCTGCTTGAAGTGGTAGCGATCGACGACGATCGGCGGAGGCGTCTTCTTCTTGTCGCCGTCCTTGTCGTCGTCTTTCGGGTCGCGCGGATCGGGGTCGTTGACGACGAAGACGAGGCGCTTGCCGTCCGGCGCCCACGCGTACTCGGCGATGCCGCCCTTGACGTCGCTGACCTTCACCGCTTCGCCGCCGCCGCGGTTGAGCAGCCACAGCTGCCCGTCCTTCGCGCCCTGGCGTGAGGAGACGAACGAGAGGTACTTGTTGTCGGGGCTCCAGCGCGGCTGCGACTCGCTCTCGGGCGAGAAGGTCAGCTGGATCTCATAGGTGCCGTCCCAGCTCGCCATCCAGATGTCGCCGTCGTTCTTGTCGGTGTCCTTGATCGCGCGCGACACGACGTAGGCGACCCACCGGCCGTCCGGCGATCGCTGCGGGTCGCGCACGTCCTTGAGATGGTAGATGTCGTTGACGTTGAGGGGGCGCTTCTGGGCAAGAGAAGGCGTCGCGCCGCACAGCGCGAGGGCCATGGCCAAAACCGGAACGCCGTACTTCATATCAGCTCCTGTCACGTCACGTACGCACGGGAGGCCGCAGGGCGCGCAAAGAACATCGATCAATTCCTCTGCGGGCGCGGCGGCCTCCTGTGAAGGACGTGCGTGACTGTCGGTCGGATTGGGTTACCGGTGTTCTTCCATCACGGCGTCGAGGACGTCCTTGCCCGGACGCACGGCGTCGGGCCCGAGGAACGCGAGCGGCGTCTCGACGAGGTTGAGCTGCGTCAGCAGGTCGTCCTTGTCGGGCTCGATGTAGAGCACCCCGGTGGCGAACTCGCCGCGGCTGTGCGTCTCGTGCATCAGGCCCATCGCCGCCAGCTTGTCGGTCGGGTTGTAGTCCTCCGCCACCTTCTTCAGGTACAGCTTCGAGCCGTCGTGCATCGTCACGGCGGTGGTCGTGCCGGCGTCGTACTCGACGCTGATGTCCTCGAAGAACGGGACGAAGTTCACCTCGCCGCTCGGCTCGTCGTGCTCCTTGACGTAGGCGTAGCTCTTGGTCGAGCCCTCGTGGTCGTTGAAGGTGACGCACGGGGAGATCACGTCGATCATGGCGGTGCCGCGGTGCGAGATGGCGGCCTTGAGGATCGCCAGGAGCTGCTTCTTGTCGCCCGAGAAGGAGCGCGCGACGAACGAGGCGCCGAGCTGCACGGCGAGCATGCAGGTGTCGATCGGCGGCAGATCGTTGGGCTGGCCGTTCTTCTGCGTCGAGCCGACGTCGGCGGTCGGCGAGAACTGGCCCTTGGTCAGGCCGTAGCAGCCGTTGTCCTCGATGATGTAGACCATCGGCACGTTGCGCCGCATCATGTGGACGAACTGGCCGATGCCGATCGCGCCGGTGTCGCCGTCGCCGCTGACGCCGATCGCGATCATCTTCTTGTTGGCCAGCAGCGCGCCGGTGCCGACCGACGGCATGCGCCCGTGGACCGAGTTGAAGCCGTGGGCCTCGCCGAGGAAGTAGGCCGGCGTCTTGCTGGAGCAGCCGATCCCCGACAGCTTGAGCACGTCGCGCGGGTGGATGCCCATCTCGAAGAAGGCGTCGATGATGCGCTCGGAGATGGCGTTATGGCCGCAGCCGGCGCAGAGCGTCGTCTTGCCGCCTCGGTACGGCGTGATCTCGAGGCCGATCCGGTTCTTCTTGACGTCCACCATTTACTCCCCCTCCCGAGCCGCCGTGGCGGCCACCGCCGTGCGTCCGGCGGACGGCGCCGAAATCGTGTCGGGCGCCTTGCGCCCTTCCTGGATCAGGATGTCGTCGGTCAGCGACCGCGCGTCGATCGGCAGCCCGTTGTAGTGCAGCACGCTGCGCACGTGGTTGGTCGCGCCCGCGGGCATCTCGATGCGGAACAGCATCTTCATCTGCGCGTCGCGGTTCTGCTCGACGAGATAGACGCGCGGGTAGCGCGCGATGAACGCTTCGACATCCGCCGGGAACGGGAACGCGCGCAGCCGCATGTAGGCGGTCTTGAGGCCCGCTTCCTGTGCCAGCTGCGTACGGCACTCCTCGATGGCCCAGTGGCTGGTGCCGTAGCCGATGATGCCGATCTCCGATTCCGCGTCCTCGATGACGGGCGCGGGCACGTGGGTCTTCGCCGTCTCGTGCTTGCGCGCCAGGCGGTCGACGTTCTTCTGGTAGTCGTCCGGCCGCTCGCTGTACTGCCCGCGCTCGTTGTGGCCCGAGCCGCGCGTGAAGTACGACGGCATGCCGGTGGCGGGCAGCGTGCGGTACGGGATGCCGTCGCCGTCGACGTCGCGGTAGCGGCCCCACTCGGCGCCGAGCGTCTTGACGTTGTCGGCGGTCAGCACCTTGCCGCGATCGTAGGCCTTCTCCGGATAGGTGAACGGCGCCGACATCCACATGTTCATGCCGAGGTCGAGGTCGCTCATCACGAAGACGAGCTGCTGGAACCGCTCGGCGAGGTCGAACGCCTGCTGGGCCATCTCGAAGCACTCGTCGACCGAGCTCGGGATCAGCAGGATCTGCTTCGTGTCGCCGTGCGACAGGAGCGCGGTGGAAGCGATGTCTCCCTGCGCGGTGCGGGTCGGCAGGCCCGTCGACGGACCCACGCGCTGGATGTCGAACACGACGCCGGGAATCTCCGCGTAATACGCCAGGCCGGCGAACTCGCTCATCAGCGAGACCCCGGGGCCCGAGGTCGACGTCATCGCACGCGCCCCGGCCCAGCTCGCGCCGAGCACCATGCCGATCGAGGCGATCTCGTCCTCCGCCTGCACGATCGCGTAGGTCGCCTTGCCGGTCGCCTTGTCGACGCGGTACTTCTTCATGTAGCCGATGAGCGCCTCGGGCAACGACGAGGACGGCGTGATCGGATACCAGGCGCAGACGGTCACGCCGGCGAACATCGCGCCGAGCGCCGCGGCGGTGTTGCCCTCGATGAGGATCATGCCGCCGGTCTTGTCCATCCGCTCGACGTGGAAGGGATCCGCCTTGGTCAGGTGCTGCTGCGCGTACTCGGTGCCCGCCTTCAGCGCCCCCATGTTCAGGTCGGCCGCCTTCACTTTCTTGCCGAACTGCTTGCGCAGCGCCTTCTCCATCTCTCCCATGTCGATGTCGAGGAGATGCGAGAGCACGCCGTCGTAGATCATGTTCTTGACGAGCCGCCGCAGCTTCGCGTCGGTGCAGACGGTGGCGACCAGCTTGTCGAACGGCACCGGGTAGAACGTCAGGTCGGTGCGCAGCTCGTTGAGCTTGAGCGGCTCGTCGTAGACGACGGCGCGGCCCGGCTCGAGCGTCAGGACGTCCTCTTTCGCCGTCTCGGCGTTCATGGCGACGAGGAAGTCCACTTCCTTCTTGCGCGCGATGAACCCGTCCTTGTTGGCGCGAACCGTATACCAGGTCGGCAGCCCCGCGATGTTCGAGGGGAACATGTTCTTGCCCGACACCGGAATGCCCATCTGGAAGATGGAGCGCAGAATCACCAGATTCGCCGTCTGGCTCCCCGACCCGTTGACCGTCGCGATCTGGATACTGAAGTCGTTGATGATCCGCTGCTGCATTAGGCCCTCAATAGCTCCTTGACCGCGGCGCCGATGTCGGCCGGACTCTTGACCACACGGACGCCCGCGGCCGACAGCGCCTCCATTTTTTCGGCCGCCGTCCCCTTGCCCCCGGCGATGATCGCCCCGGCGTGCCCCATCCGCCGCCCCGGCGGCGCGGTCTGCCCGGCGATGAAGCCGACGACCGGCTTCTTGAAGTGGGCCTTGATCCAGGCCGCCGCGTCCTGCTCGGCGTTCCCGCCGATCTCGCCGATCATGACGACCGCCTCGGTCTGCGGGTCGCCGGCAAACAGCGAGAGCGCATCGATGAAGCTCGTGCCGATCAGCGGATCGCCGCCGATCCCGATGCACGTCGTCTGGCCCAGGCCGTTGCGCGTGAGCTGGTGGATCGCCTCGTAGGTCAGCGTGCCGCTCTTCGACACGATCCCGACGCGCCCTTCCTTGCAGATGTGGCCCGGGATGATGCCGGCCTTGGCCTGGCCCGCCGTGATGAGGCCGGGACAGTTCGGGCCGATCACGCGCGTCTTGCCGCCGCGGATCGCGCCGAAGACGCGCAGCATGTCGATCACGGGGATGCCTTCGGTGATGCACACCGCGAGCGGCAGCCCGGCGTCGGCCGCTTCGAGCACCGCGTCGGCGCCGCCCGGCGGCGGGACGAAGATCACCGAGGCGTTGGCTCCGGTCGCCTTCACGCACTCGGCGACGGTGTTGAACACCGGCCAGCCTTCGTGCGTCGTGCCGCCCTTGCCCGGCGTCACGCCGCCGACCACGGTCGTGCCGTAGGCCTGCGCCGCCTTCGCGTGGAAGGTGCCTTCACGTCCAGTGATGCCCTGGACCATCAAACGCGTCTGCTTGTCGATGAGTACTGCCATGATTACTTCGCGAGGGCGACGACCTTCTCCGCCCCTTCGGCCATCGTATCGGCCGTGGTGAACTTGAGCCCGCTCTCGACGAGCATCTGCTTGCCCTTCTCGACGTTGGTGCCTTCCATGCGAACGACGATGGGAACCGGCACGCCGAGGTCCTTCACCGCCGCGATGACGCCCTCGGCGAGGACGTCGCAGCGGAGAATGCCCCCGAAGATGTTGATGAAAACCGCCTTGACGGCCTTGTCGGCCATGAGGATGCGGAACGCGTTCTTGATCTGCTCGGCGTTGGCGCCGCCGCCGACGTCGAGGAAGTTGGCCGGCTCGCCGCCCGCCAGCTTGATGATGTCCATCGTCGCCATGGCCAGGCCGGCGCCGTTGACCATG
>Ga0075364_10000215_pt1 | contig 27260 bp, 26 predicted proteins | sample EndMetdeltDD1764_FD_71517 | JGI IMG/M metagenome (GOLD analysis project Ga0075364, IMG submission 71517) | Populus endosphere microbial communities from Tennessee, USA - Endosphere MetaG P. deltoides DD176-4 | ecosystem: Host-associated > Plants > Roots > Endosphere | place: USA: Tennessee... | reverse complement strand
CTTTGTGTCAGATTGATTGTAAATTTTTTAAGCGCTTCCTCTGGAGAGACAGGCTTTAGCATGTCTTGAATATTGTCCATAACAATTTTATTGTAGAATTGGCAATTAAAATTGTCAAGTGCTAAAACATCTCTTTATTGGATAGGTGCTGAGAAGACTGTTAAGAATGGTGAGACCACCTTTCTTATCACCTTTTCTAGATAATTAACGGCTCCTGCCATAGAATATTCCTCCTTTCCTTTAAGATAAGTTCGTGAATAGATTATCTGTCATTAACCGGGCGCAAAGAAATCTTTCGCTTCAGAATGGCTTTTGTGATAATCTATTCTTTTCTTTTTTTCTCATTCGTCAGCTATTGTCCGTAGTGTAAAAGATAGACCTAAGAATAGAACCAAAATTGGGTAAGGAATGAGTATTAAATAGTCTCATTGACGAGCTTTTGTAACCCAGGTAAACATGCTATGCTACTATTATGGATTTCTTATTTGACCAAGGTAAACACCTGACGATTTATCAATCCACGCTTAAATCTCTCTTTTTTGTTTCTTTAACGCTTTTGATCGCTATTGTTGTCGATAATCTTTTGCGTTCTTTCATAAAAATTCCCAAATCATTGGAGAATCGAAGAGCACGTTCGTACGCAATGATTTTTCGTAATATTATTACGACCATAGTCTATCTGATTGCTCTTAATATTATTTTTCTCCAGCTTGGTATTAATATTACGCCGCTTCTCGCCTCAGCGAGTATCATTGGACTTGCGATTGGTATCGGGGCGAGACCTATTATTGAAGATCTTATTTCCGGACTCTTTTTACTCTCCGAAGATATTATCGCCACGGGCGATTACGTAAAAATTGAAGAGGCTGAAGGATATATAGAAACAATTGGGTTTCGAACCCTTTCTCTTCGGGATGAAAATGGAGCAATCTATGTTATTCCTAACGGTCAAATCAAAAAACTCCAAAATTTTTCACGTAATAAATTCCGCGTCACGATAGATGTTCCTCTAAAGGCAGACCAAAATATTGATAAAGCGATCAAGACTGCAAAAGAAGCCTTAGCTTTATTGCAGCAAGAAAAAGATCTTACTTCCTCACTCTTTCCAGGCGCAACGGTAAATGGAATTGAAGAGTTTAAACCAACAGGACCACTTATGCTTCGCATCACCATCGTCACATATCCTGCTCGCCGCTTTGAAGTTGGCCGTAGATATCGATACCTTCTTAAAAAACAGTTTGAAAAAAACAAGATACTCTTCGGATAACACTTAATTTTCTTTTAATATTTATAGTCTATGCTTACTTTCAGTTTATGAAACTCCTGTTTATTGAAGATAACAAAGACCTTGTTGCTACAATAAAAGACGCTCTGAAGGAAGAATATACTTTGGAGTCTGCATCCTCAGGGAAAGATGCCGAATATCTTATCCAAGTCTATGAATACGATCTTATTATTCTTGACCTTGGATTACCTGATATCGATGGTATCACTCTCTGTCAAAAAATAAGAACTTACCGTGTTAAAACTCCAATTCTTATGTTAACCGGAGAACATGAGATTGCCACAAAAGTACTCGCACTTGATAGTGGAGCAGATGATTATCTGATCAAGCCGTTTAGTTTTCCTGAATTAAAAGCTCGCATTAGAGCCCTTCTCCGCCGGCAATCGCATACAGTTCATTCAAGTATCTTGACCGTTGGAGATCTCCAGCTTGATCTTACCCATCGAACGGTAAAAAGAGGCAAGGATACTATTACACTCCACCGTAAGGAATTCCAAATTCTTGAATATTTCATGCGTAACCGTGGCAAAATTATTACCCGCAGTATGATACTTGAGAGAGTTTGGGATAGCGGTTTCGAATCGTTAACGAATGTCGTAGATGTTCATATCAAATATTTACGAGACCAGATAGATAAAAATTACAGTAAAAAGCTCTTAAAAACGATCTACGGACTTGGCTATAAACTTGAAGCATAAATGGAAGGGGGTGATAATTATGAAAGAAATGGTAAAAAAAATCTTGATGAATAAAAAGACACGACAAGTAAAATTGTTGACAATACTAGCAGTGTCTGCTAATACTTCTTTTAACCCTTGGCAATAAAGAAAACTTTATAGCACACGGCTTATTAGGACGAATGACTATTATTAAATTCCCTTTTTTTTCTTGGCTAAAAAAGATACTTTTCTATTTACTTACGCCCAAATCTAAAGAGAAAGATTTACAGAGGAGAACGTTTATTCTTAATGTCTTATTAGTAGGGACAATGATTCTTTCTTTTTCTGCTTTTGTTTCTGCTTTGATTGGAAAATATTTTTTTTCTTCTGTGGGAAAAACGTATCAAGGAGTTCCTCCATTGATTCTGTTTTTCTTATTCTTTATTTTTCTTCTCCTCTATCTCGGTTCTCGTATGGGGAAATCACGAATCACAGCTTCAGTTCTTCTTGCTCTCTATTATCTTGGAGCAACCTATACTGCTTATTTTTGGGGAGTTGATGTCCCACAAGCTATTCTTATTTATGCATTACTAATTGTTATGGCAGGCATTTTGATTAACTCTCGCGTTGCCTTTTTTATGAGTGGACTTATTGGATTGACACTGCTTTCGATTGGCTATTTTCAACAGGAAAACGTTATCCATGTAAATGCTTTATGGAAAAATAAGCCAGCCGATTTTCGAGATTCTTTTATTACGATAATTACACTCTTTATTATCGCAGTTGTCTCCTGGCTTTCCAATCGAGAGACGGAAAAAGCATTAAAGCGTGCACAATCTTCTGAAAGAGCATTAAAAAGAGAACGAGATCTTTTGGAGATTAAGGTTGTTGAACGAACACGAGAATTGAGGGAAGCACAGATTGAAAAAATCACCCAGCTTTATCGTTTTGCAGAAGTAGGAAGATTAACGGCAGGTTTTATCCATGATTTAGCAAGTCCAATTTCTCTCATCTCACTTAATTTGAATCGCCTCAATCATAAGAATCAACAAAAAGAACTCGATACCATTACTGTGCTGCTGAAAAGAGCAATGAATGGCACACGGTATCTGGAGAATTTTGTCGCTACTGCAAGGAAACAATTACAAAATCATGAGATACATCAAAGTTTTTCTTTAAATAAAGAAATTAAACAAGTCATACAACTATTACATTATAAGATCAATAAAAAGAGAACGAAAATTGTTTTCGAATCAAAAGAACCTATCAAAACATTTGGGAATCCGATAAAATTTAATCAAGTTATTATGAATCTGCTCTTAAATTCTATCGATGCGTATGATGACGCCAAAGCAGCAGAAGCAAATCGAGTAATTAATCTTTCAGTGAAACAAAAGGATCGAGCTATTTTAATTACTGTTCATAATTGGGGAGCTGTTATAAGCACAGAACATCTAAAAAAGATCTTTGATCCTTTTTTTACGACCAAAGAACCTAATAAAGGAACTGGACTGGGCCTATTAATTACACGAGACATTATCGAACAAAACTTCCATGGGAAAATTACAGTAAAAAGCGATAAAAAAAACGGCACCTTCTTTACCGTAACAATTCCTAAAACGTTTCCAAAAGGAAAACAGGAATGAAACATATTGATTATTCTTCTATCCTCGATACATCACTTACCTACTTACTTTCTCTTCAGCAAAACGATGGCAGTTTTTTAACTCTCTCCTCTTCCTCAAAAAAATTTACTACCCCCCTTACTTATCAAACAACATTTGCTACTTCGACAATTCTATTATCACTAAGCGATTTGCCTCCATCTCCAAAACTTACGAAGATTAAACAACGTGCAGTACAATTTCTTCTCGCACAAAAGAGCGACAACTGGTCATGGAATTATTGGACACGCCATTCAACAGAAGCGAATGAGATGGCTTATCCTGACGATTTAGATGATACATTTTGTGCCCTCGCCGCGCTTTTTCAGCATGATGCGAAAATTATTGATGGAAAAGCGATGGCGAATATTGTCCAGTTACTTACAGCAACTGAAATAAAAGAAGGTGGTCCTTATCGCACATGGATTGTTGATAAACACGCAGCAAAGCCCTGGCAAAATAGTGATATTGCGGTAAATAGTAACATCGCATATTTCCTCTTTCTTCAAGATATTGTATTACCAAACCTTACTAAATTTATCGATACCCAAAGTAAAAAAGGTAACTTTAGCTCTGCTTACTACCCTACGAGTTACCCTGTGATCTACTTTCTTTCACGATATTATCAAGGAATACATACTGAGACTATTCGTAAATATCTTCTGGATAGTCGGAGAAAAAACCACTCATGGGGTAATGCTCTTTTTACGGCAATGGCTATTTCCTCACTACTCAATTTACAAATGCCCGCACACTCCCTCAGTAAAAGCATTGCATATTTAATACAAGAAAAAAGAAAAGGAGAATTTCAGCCTTATCCCTTTTGCTTTGATCCATCGCAAAATCAAAAAAAATATTATTCAGGATCTTCCGCACTTACTACAGCATTTTATTTGGAAGCACTTTTTTCTTACGAAAAAAAACAACGAGAGAATGATAAATCTATACAAATAGATAATTATAAAGAGAAACTCTACCAAGAGATTCTTCTTGAAGTAAACAAAAGATTATCTATTATGGATAAGCCAATAAGAAAAGAACTCTTGAAACAGGTACGCCAACTGTTAAAAAAAGATACTGGGAGGAATATCCCTCTTCTTCCTTATTATTTTTTTGAAGCATTAGGTGTGAAGAGAAAAAATAGTTCTGATGATCTTCTTATTAAACTTGGTGTTGCAAATATATTGGGATGGATCGCTTACACAATTTATGATAATTTCCTAGATGAGGAAGGTACTCCTTCACTGCTACCAATTGCAAATGGAGCACTCCGAGAAGTGACAAGTCTCTTCGAGCATCTTCTGCCACAAACAGAGTTTTCCTCATTTTTTCATAAGGTGATGAACCAGTTAGATTATGCGAATTTTTGGGAAGTAACATATTGTCGGTTTTCTCTTAACGAAAAACCTGTCATCCCTCATTTCAAAAATCTTGACCAACTTGCACAAAAATCCTTTGGTCATGCTCTCGGCCCCCTCGCTATTCTTTTTTCACTTGGTTATAAAGAAAATACTTATGAAGTAACTAGTCTTGCTACATTTTTTAAGCATTATCTCATCATTAAACAATTAAATGATGATGCTCACGATTGGGAAAAAGATTTACAACGTGGACAAATTTCGGCGGTAGGTGCCCTTGTCCTTGATAAATTTCAGCCAACATCCACACAAAAAAACATTCCATCCATCAGTACAATAATTCCGCAACTCCAACAAATATTTTGGCATGAGACAATTGAGGAACTTACAATTATTTCACAAAAGCATAAGATTAAAGCCCAACGAGCTTTGAAAAAATGTACGTTTATTACTAACCCTCAATTTTTAGAACAACTTCTCGAAAAGCAAATTGATCCAATCCAAAATGCTCTCACAGAACAAAAAAAAGCAGTACAATTTCTAGAGAATTATACACAATAATTCATTTGCAAAGGAACATTTTCTCATTTATAGTAAATATATGCCACACAAAAAAGATTCCCTTCAGAAACATCGCAAATTTTTTGCTTATTTCGTGATAGCACTTCTTGCAATCATTGTCCCCTTTACCATTCTTATCTCTCAGGAATCACAAGAGATGAGGCAACGAGCACAAGTTCCAGGCATTACGCCTGTCCACTTTTCTGTCTCTATTGAACAATTAGGATTCTCCCCTGCCACACTAACTGTTCCCCAAGGTGCAATAGTGACCTGGATTAATCATGATACCGTGCCTCATACTACGACCTCTTCAATTCAAGGTACCCAAGACTCATGGGATTCACATGGACTTGCATCAGCACAGATATTCAGTCAACAATTCGTTACACCAGGAACATACCCCTACCGCTGCGTTCTTCATCCCCAACATCAAGGGACAATTATTGTACAAGCAACTGGCAACATATCAACGCCTACTCCTACCAAAACGACAACGATTGCTCCGACAGCTGCACCCACATCTCCTTATTTTCCTACCCCCACGGTCTATTGCCTTGGCGCATGTCTGACCACTACACCTGGTGGATCTGCATACCCTACCTATTCCTATACAGGTACACCAACGCCTTCTTCATCAGTGACTACTTCGCCTGCCCCTACTAATCCTAATGAAACCCCGCAACCTACCAGTGATCCTCTGCTGACTGAAAATCCGACCCCAACAGATTCTTCAGGAGGAGGTCACAATGGAGGCAATGGGAACAACTCAAGCAAAGGACTTTTTGCACTCTTGCTGGGCATTCTGCTTGCCATCCTTGAATTTATCTTCACCCTCCTAGGGAAAAAATAATATTAGGCAGCGCTGCCTCGATAAAACATCCGAACAAGAGCAATAACAACAACTGCTCCCAAAACTGACACAAACATGCTGTAGAAATTAAATCCGGTTACACCGGTTTGTCCAAACATGTTCATAATCGTACTTCCAATAAAAGCACCAACTATTCCGAGAATCACCTCAGTAATCAAACTGGTACCGGTTCCCATAATCATTGATGCAAGAACACCAACAATCGCGCCAAAAATTAATGTCAATAAAATATCCATAAATCATTCACCTCCTTTCGAATCTCTTGATTCGAAAGGATCCCGGAACTCCGCAGAGTTCTGGGGCCCTTTTAAAATCTTCATTATTTTATTCTCTACGTTGGAGGTAAAAGATGGATGAATTATCTGTAAGAATTTCGCAATATCTGCTCTACCTCTTGACAAAGTTATTTTTGTTTTGTTTTACTATAAGTATGCCCGTTAAGAAAAAAGTTGTAGCTCGTAAGCCAGCGACAAAGACAGTTAAGAAGACAGCTCCTCGCTCACGAAAGCGATCCTCAAGATCATCTGAAATGGCCTTTGTTCCTTTTACCGTTCATCGAGTAATTCTTATTACTACCTGTTTTGTGCTCTTTATCTTTGCCTTTATCTTATTCGCTAAACCAAACGTTACCCAGTCAGTAGCAGGTGTTAGCATCGCACGAGGACTCTTCGCTCAAACAACGGTAAGTTTGCCACAGATTAACGGGGCTGTCTCTTATAATATCTATTACAAACAGACAACAGATGCTACCTATCGGAATGCTGTCCGTAAGATACCTGCATCAACTGCCACTTATACTATTTCTTATCTCAAAAAAAACACCTCTTACCAATATAGAATTTCTGCAATTAACCCAGCAGGACGTGAATTTTGGTGGTCAGAACCTCAAGCGCTAACAAATCTCCAAGCAATGTAATCTATGACAGCTGCTAATCTCGAACTCGCAACATTTGCCGGTGGATGTTTTTGGTGTACTGAAGCAATCTTCAAACGACTGCGAGGAGTCGAAGCAGTGACGTCAGGATATGCCGGAGGACAACGAGCAAACCCTTCCTATGATCAAGTACATTCCGGCGCAACAGGACATGCTGAAAGCATTCAAGTGACCTTTGATCCAACAATTATTCCCTACGAAAAATTACTCAATGTTTTTTGGGCAACACACGATCCAACAACGCTTGATCGACAAGGCAATGATGTCGGACCTGAATATCGCTCAGTCATTTTTTATCATAATGATCAGCAACAACAACTCGCTACTACGTCAAAAGAAAAGTTAGAGAAAGAAGGATCATACACCGATCCAATTGTTACAGAGATTGTCCCCTTTACAACGTTCTATCCAGCGGAGGCAGAACATAAAGACTACTATGATGCTAATCGTAACGCCCCATATTGCCGATATATCATCGATCCCAAAATTCAAAAACTCATGAAACACTTTGCGCCAGAAGTTAAACAAGAATATAAGTAAAATCGTGATTACACGGAAAGACGAATAACTCCCTTAGTATTACTAATAAACCCCTCCGCTATTAACTCATTCAATAATTTTTCCAACCATTCCCTCTCGCGAGTAGTGTAATCCTTTTTAATTAACCCACCAATATCTTTTATTGAGATTTGTTTTTTTGCTAACAGTATTTTAAGAATCTGTCCTCGATAATACCTGTGTGAACCAATAAATTTTGATTGTTTTTGAATAGTTATTTTTTCTTTTTTAAGAACAGTTGCTGCATAATCCATCAACGCTTGGTTCCATTCGTATGCCCTTCCTTTTGGCACTAACTGTTCAGCAATTGCTTGGAGCGTTTTGGGATCATCCAAACTCTCTTCATTTAATAACTGCGTCACAATTACTTTTCGAACATTCGTATCCACTACCGCCACTTGCTGATCAAAGGCAAAACACAAAATCGCACGGGAAGTATATTGTCCAATCCCTGGCAATGAAAGTAGTTCTGCTTCTTTTTGAGGAAATTTTCCACCAAAATCTCTGACAATTATTTCAGCCGTCTTTTTCAAGTTGAGAGCACGTCGATTATAACCAAGTCCTGACCATAACTGTAATACTTGTGAAACAGGAGCAGTTGCGAGATCGGTAATGGTTGGAAGCGTTGTAATCCATGTTTTATATTTTGGAACAACTCGTGAAATTTGTGTTTGTTGCGACATAACTTCTGAAATAAAAATATAATACGGATCTCGTGCCTTGCGCCATGGTAGATCGCGTTGATGCTCCTGATACCAGGATAAAATTTTCTCTTGAAATGCGATAATCTGTTCTTGAGGGATCTTCACAGCGATATTATAGCAAGTTTGGTATAATAAGGTCCTTATGAAACTTTCGTTTCTTCAGTTAAACATTAACGGAGATAGTTTCTGGGAAAAGCTGGTTCCCTTTCTCACCTCTCACGACTTTGATGTTCTCCAACTGCAAGAAGTTACCGGGAAAGATACCATCTCAGGAAATAATAATTCAAAACGTGATTGTTTTGCTGAGTTACAAAAAATCCTCGGGGACAAATATCATGGAGAGCTGGCAATTGCCGAACGATATACATCAAGTGATTCGTCTTACATGGGCAATGCGACGTTTTATAAAAAATATTTTTCTTTATTAAAGAAAAATATTGTCCCGCTTTATCAACATGAGGGACGTTTTTCTTCAGAAGAAACAACGTTTGAAAAAGTTGGACGTGTCTTAATGCATCTAACGTTGGCTATTCATGGGACGAAACTTTCTTTACTCAACACACATTTTGCTTGGGCCAGAACTCCATTGCAACAACCGCATCATACAGAACAAGGCGAAATTCTTTTTAACTATCTTAAAACAATCCCTTCCCCCTTTATCTTTTCAGCAGACATGAATATTAATCCACAACAACCACTTATACAAAAAATAAATACACTTGCAGAAAACCTTACCAGTAAAAATAATATCACTACAACGCTTAACCCCAGAACTCATCTCGCAAAACAACTCTTCCCGCCAGGAATAGCTGTTGATTATATTTTCGTTAGCTCTGATTTAGAAACAAAAAAGTTTGCGGTTATTGAAGAAGATTTGTCAGACCATTTTGGATTGACTGCGGAAATAGAACTTTAGAGAAGACCCATTTTTTCTTTTACTTCGTTGACAGTCGCAACAGCAATGAGTGATGCTTTTTCTTTTCCTTCTGTGATAATCTTATTGACCTTCTCTGGATTGCTTTCAAGCTCTCTTCTCTTTTCTTGTAATGGTTCAAGATCTTTATAAATTGCGTCAGCTAACTCTTTTTTTAAATCTCCATAGCGGATTCCGGTTGTTTGATATGCTTCTTCGTAAAACTTTTTCTTGTCTTCTCCTTCAAACAATTGGACAAACTTCAAAAGAGAAGAGACGCCACCTGGCAATTCATTCAATGATCCTTTTCCTGAATCAGTTGGTGCTTTTGCTAATTTCCCTTTAATTGTTGCTAAATCATCCATCAACGTAATATAACTGCCTTCGACAGATTTACTCATCTTTCCTTCTCCAGTAAGGGATGGAACGTATTCTCCTTTTGTTTTAAAACGAGCGGGTTCTGGAAAATCCAATCCATACACCTGATTCATTTTGCGAGCAATCTCTCGTGCGATTTCTAAATGAGGCTCTTGATCGAGACCAACGGGCACAGCTGATGCTTTATACATCAAGATATCAGCAGACATCAAAATTGGATAATTAAGCAACGCCATTGTCGCGCTTTCAGGATATTGCTTTACTTTTTCTTTAAAGGTAGGCAAATGTTGCATGCGGGCAATGGTCATAACGCTTGAGAAATAGAACGTCAATTCACCATGTTGTGGGATATCTGCTTGTTGAAAAAGAATACTTTTTTCAGGGTCAAGCCCAACCGCTAAATAATCAATAATTATCTCTCGACGATTAACTCTCAGTTCTTCAACTTTGTAGGGAGTGGTAACAGCATGCAAATCAGCAACCATGTACAAACAGTCATACGCGGGATCATCTTGCAATGCAAGCATCCCTTTGAGAGCGCCAAGATAGTTGCCAAGGTGTAATCTCCCGGTTGCTCGTACTCCTGATAAAACTCGTTTTTTGTTCATAGATGTATTGTATCCGATAGTGACTGATTATTCAAGGCCACGAAGAAACTCCGCAACATTTTGCTCTCTCTCTTCAACCCGCGAATTATCAACAATATTGATAATCTTACTCCCTATAACCGCAATGTCAGCACTCTTTTCAAGCATCGTAACGTGCTCTTTCGTTGAGATACCAAATCCAACCGCAATTGGCACATCAAAATAGTGTTTAATCTTTTCTAAATGGGATTGCAATTGTGGATCCAGACTATCTTGGGCACCAGTCGTGCCTTGTTTTGCCGTAAAGTAAACAAAGCCGTTGGCAATTTCGGCATTCTTTTTTAGACGACTCTCTGTTGATGCTGGTGAAATGACTTGAATATGATGGAGATCATACTTCTTACATGCAGCAAAAAAATGTTCTTCGGACTCTTCATCAAGTGGCATGTCTGGAACAATCAAACCACTGGCACCAGCTGCTTTTGCATCGCGACAAAACTTCTCAACACCATAGACAAAAACAGTGTTATAGTATGCCATAAACAGTAATGGAATCGAGACTTCTTTGGTTAATCGTTCCATCGCAACAAAGGCGTCTTTTACTGTTGTCCCCTGTTCAAGAGATTTTTCGCATGCTCGCATAATTGTTGGTCCATCAGCCAATGGATCAGAAAACGGGATTTGTAATTCGACGATATCCACACCATTATCAGCCATCGTTTTGACAAGACTAATTGTTGTTTCTAGATCCGGATAGCCGACAATAACATGAGTCATCAGACCTATCTTTTGTTTTTCTTTTATTGTTTGTAATTGTTCTCCTAATCGATTCATTAATATCCTTCCTCAACTTCTCGTTGCATAAACGCAAAAAACTTTTCATCTTTCATCGCTCTCGTCAAAATAAACAAGTCTTTATCCCCTCTTCCTGAGACATTAACTACAATTACTTTATCTTTTGCCAATGTTGGAGCAAGTTTGAGTGCATACGAAACAGCATGAGCCGATTCAAGTGCCGGGATAATCCCTTCTGTTTTTGCGAGTGTCTTTACTGCTTCAATAACTTCTTTATCGGTTGCTGAAACAAATTGCACTCGTCCTGTATCATGAAGATAACTTAACTCAGGGCCAATACCTGGATAATCAAGTCCAGCGGAGATACTATGTGTCTTTTGTAATTGCCCATCGGTATCTTGCAGAAAATATGACTTATATCCTTCAACAACTCCGACAGATCCATCTCCTCCAAAACGAATCGCATTCTTCCCGACACCTTGGCCCAAACCACCTGCTTCAACGCCAACAAGTTTGACGGATTCTTCTTTGATAAACTTCGTAAACGCACCAAGAGAATTACTTCCACCGCCGACACAAGCAATGACATAATCAGGTAATTGTTGTGCTTGTTCTGTTAATTGTTTATGAATTTCGTTACCAATAACTGATTGGAAATCACGATTCATTGTCGGGAAGGGATGTGGACCGAGTGCTGATCCCAAAACGTAATGAGTATCTTCGACATTTTCAATCCAATCTTTGATTGCAGCATTGACGGCGTCTTTTAATGTTCGGCTACCAAACTTTACCGGGATAACCGTTGCACCCAATTGTTCCATAAGAAAAACATTCGGACGCTGCCGGGCAATATCAACTTCTCCCATATAAATAGTGCAAGAAAATCCTAACTTTGCCGCAACTGTTGCCGTTGCGACACCATGTTGTCCCGCACCTGTTTCAGCAATCAATCGTTTTTTGCCCAAGCGTTTTGCAATCAATGCTTGTCCAATACAATGGGTTATCTTATGAGCACCAGTATGGTTGAGCCCTTCGTTTTTTAAATAAATCTTTGCTCCACCTAATTTTTCTGTCAGATTTTTTGCGAATACTAAGGGTGTTGGTCTCCCCGAGAAATTCTTTAACAAATCTTGGAATTCTGTTTGAAACGTTTTGTCTTCTTTTGCTGTTTCGTATGCTTGCTCCAACTCTTCAAGTGCTGGCATCAACATTTCAGGGACATATCTTCCACCATATTTTCCAAAATGACTTTTCATTGTGTTGCTCCTTTCACTTGTTTAATAAATTGCTGAATCTTTTTTAGATCCTCTTTGCCATCTGTTTCAATTCCTCCGGCAACATCAACGGCATACGGTTGTACATTTTTCACAATAGTACCAACATTTTCCGGTGTAAGTCCGCCGGCCAAAAAGACTGCGTATTTCTGAGCAAGGTGTCTTGCTTGCTCACTATTTACCAAGGAACCTTCACCTTGCTTAGGACGATCAATAAGAAAGAAACTTTCTTGTGTTTGTCGAACTTCTGAACTCGTTGTAATTGTTTTGATGATACTTCTTTTGATTGTTTTCATATATGCTTCGTCTTCTTCTCCATGTAATTGAATATAATCTAAATCAACTAATTCGGCAATCTTATTTACCTTGGCACTTTTTTCGTTTTGAAAAACACCCACTATTTGAATTTTTCCTTTTATTTTTTTCATAATCTTTTGAGCAGCTTTCGGATCAATATATCGTTTAGACGCAGGTACAAAATTAAATCCAATATATTCTGCACCAGCAACAATTGCGGCTTCGGCTGCTTGCACTGTTCTAACACCACAGATTTTTATTTTCGTTTTTAACGATTCACGAACAGGAGCATGAATTTTTTGTATGCCACGCAAACTTCGAATAAAGTAATTAGTATCTTTAGCTTTCATTAAACTTGTCCCTACTAACACCCCATTCGCTCCAGCATTTTTATAACGTGTTACTTCTTCTGCTGAATGAATTCCTGAAAAACCAAGTTTAATAAAATTGTCTGGAATTTTTTTGATCAATGAACAAGCAGCGCTCACATCAATTACAAAAGTGTCCAAATCTCGTGCATTCACCGCAATTACTTCCGTTGTCGTCTTGAGTGCTTTTTTTAAATCCTCTTCACTCGCAATTTCAACAACTGGTTCAATACCGATTGTTTGTGCAAGTGAGACAAATTCAGTTAACGTCGCTGCATCAACTAATCTTGCAATAAGAAGAATTGCATCTGATCCCCGAACTTTTGCTTCATAGATTTGATAAGGATCAATTACGAAATCTTTTTGCAGAACAGGAAGCGAGACTTGTTCTTTTACTTGCTCAACGAATGCAATATCTCCTTTAAAAAAATGGGGCTCGGTAATAAGAGAAATAGCATCTGCCCCAGCTGCTTCATACTGAGCAACTCGTGCCAATAAATCAGCATGAGAACCCAAATGAGGATGTGCGGGTGATGCAAACTTCACTTCAGCAATGAGTGCGATCCCAGTTGCTGATTGAATCTTTTCTTTGAACAACCCATTATTTTTTTTCTGTTCGACAAGATCTTCTTGCTTCTTCTCAACGATTTTAACTAAAACATTATGCATAGACGTTTGTCTCCTTTATTAAATTCTCCAATACTTTTTTTGCAGCACCGGTATCAATTGCTGCTGCTGCTTTTGTTATTCCTTCTTCAATACTTGTCACTTTATCCGCGGTGTATAAAGCAACAGCACTATTCAGAAGCACAATATCCCGCTTTGCATCCTGTACCCCATTTAGCACATTATGGATTGCTTGGGCATTTTGCTGTAAATCTCCTCCAGCAATTGTGTCAGCCGAAGTTGTTTTAAATCCATAACTCGCAGGATCAATAATGAAGTGATTCACCTTATTGTCCTTTAATTCAAAAATGTGCGTCTTCGCAAATAAACTGACCTCGTCCATCCCATCTTCACTCGTCGCCAGAAGAAGGTGTTTATAATCTAACTGTTTTGCGACCTCAATAAGTTTCTTGGCAACTTCGACATTCGGGACGCCAATTAATTGTTTGGTTACTGAAGCAGGACTCAGGAATGGTCCAAGAAAATTAAAAATTGTTCGTGTTTTTAATTCGCGTCTTACCAGCACAACTTGTTTGGTCGCGGGGTGAAACAAAGGTGCAAACAGAAAGACCATTCCAACTTTATCAAAAACATTTTTTGCTTGAGATGCATCCAGTTGAATCGTGACACCCAAACTTTCTAATACATCTGCACTTCCGCACTTACTACTTGCTGCACGATTACCGTGTTTGGCAACGGGGACGCCACACCCAGCAACGACGAATGCTGTGGCAGTTGAGATATTGAAACTTCCTGTTCCATCTCCACCTGTTCCACAAACATCAATGGCATCTTCCATTGAAACAGTCACCATTTGTTTACGCATTGCTTGAATAAAACCAATAATTTCCTCAGGTGTTTCTCCTTTCATCCGAAGTGCAGTTAAGATTGCTCCAATTTGTATCGGAGAAATCACACCATTCATAACATCCGCAAGAAATGCCTCCGATTCTTCCATTGTCAGGTTTTGTTTTTCGATAAGTTTATTTAGTAATAGTGTTGCGTCCATAATTATTTAGTAAACAAAAAGTTTGCCAAGAATAGTTTGCCTCCTTCAGTAGCAAAAGATTCTGGATGGAATTGTATTCCTTCAATTGGATACGATTTGTGCCGCACTCCCATAATTTCTTTCGTGTCTTGAGAGAACGCAGTTACGATTAGAGAATCAGGAAGCGATGTTTTCTCGACAATAAGTGAATGGTATCGCATCACCTCAAGATCCTGTGGAAGTCCTACAAAAACACCTTTTCCATCATGAGAGATGAGACTCGTTTTGCCATGCATCGGCGTTTCTGCACGAATAATTTTTCCACCAAAGTAATAAGCAATTCCTTGCATACCAAGACAGACACCTAAGACCGGCGTTTCTTTACCAAGTGTGGTAATAACATCTGGGCAAACACCAAAATATGACGCATCACTTGCATCTCCTGGTCCTGGAGAAATAATAATTTTGTCATATTTTCTATCTGTTATTTCAGCAAGCGTCAGTTCATCATTTCGAACAACATCCAAGACAAAATCTGTGTCGACTTCCCTTAACAATTCTCCCAAGTATTGGTATAAATTGAAGGTAAAGGAATCGTAATTATCAATCAGTAATACTTTCATACGCCAAGCACTTTCTTCATCGCTGCAAATTTATTTTGAATTTCTTGATATTCTTTTTCAGGAACTGAATCATAGACAATCCCACCGCTCGTTTGTGCGTAGGCATCTGTTCCTGCGATAAACAAAGATCGAAGAGCAAGAGCAAACGTACATTCGCCATTAAATCCAAAATGACCAACGCCACCACCGTATGGACCTCGTGCTACTGGTTCATTGTTGTCGATAATTTTAATGGTTTCAACTTTTGGTGTTCCGCAAATAGTCCCCATAGGGAAATTACTTGCAAGACCTGAGAACATATCTTCCCCTTTTTTGATAAGACCAACTACTTCACTAGAGATGTGTTGCACATGACTAAACTTTTTCACCGTCATCAGATCTTTTACTCTAACCGTACCAAACTGAGCTACTCTGCCAATATCATTTCTATGCATATCAACTAACATATTGTGTTCTGCTCGTTCTTTTGGATCATTAAGAAGTGTTCGAGCTAATTGCTGATCTTCTTGTTCGGTTGCACCTCGTTTAATTGTCCCGGCCAATGGTCTTGTCGTCATTTCTCCACCATGTAAGGAGAATAATAATTCAGGGCTTGCACCAATGATTCTTTTATCACCAAATTTAATGTAGTACATAAAGGGAGAGGGATTCACTTGTCGCAATTTTTCGTAAATCTGTAATGTGTCTCCTTTGATGGTGTATTCAGATTTGAAACCTACTTCACATTGAAATGTTTTTCCTTCTCGAATGTGTTCTTTCACTCGTTCAACAATTACAGCATGTTCTTCTTTTGTTAAACCATCTTTGATAAATGAAACACTAAGATCTTTTTTTACAACTTCTGTTGCCATTGCTTCTTTTACCAATGGTAAGCGATTTTCATTGTAGTAAAAATAAGAGAGTTCACCAGTCAGCTTATCCAAGATTATCCCATCGGTATAAACGCCAAAAAGAAATTGATCAAATACTTCATGCTGCTTAACAGAAACTGCCGGTTCAAAATAATTAACGGCTTCATAACTGAGATAGCCAATTAATCCCCCTGCATAATTCCTCGCAAGCACTTCTTGTGGCATAATCTCTCGCAACGCATCATAAGGATTTTCAACTTCATAATCTTTGCCATCGATAAACAATGTCTTACCTCGTGCGGAGACAATATGTTGCGGATCAAATCCAATTACGGAGTAGCGAGAGAACTTTCCCTCTTCACCGAGCGATTCAAAGATGAAACATGTTTCAAATTTCTGTTCTACCTGCTGAAATAAATTATAAAAATCTGCGTCTTCTGCAAACTTAATATAGGTAGGCTTCTTTGTAATTTGTATTTTTGGTAATTGCATATTTTTTCCAATAAAAAACCGTCTTTGTAAAAACCCATTGCAATGAGTTCCTACAAGGACGGTTCAAAGATACCGTGGTGCCACCTTGTTTTGTCGCACGAGCGACCTTATTCATGACGCGCTTTATCCTCGATAAGCTAGCCTGTGCTGAGCTTGTCGAAGCAACACACGTTGCTGTCTTTTACGGCTTCGCCTCCGTCGCATACTTTTGCGCAGCTCCCTGGCTCCAACGCACCAGATCAATGCTTTATTGCCAGATTATAAAACAAGAGTTATGATTTTGTCAATTTAATGACTATAAGAGGGTCTTTACTTAACGAGATTGGGAGACGTTTGTTGATCCTTCCGAACCACAAGCTTTTACCGTAACAATATTGTTTGCATCGACGGTTACTGTATAGCCTGTTTTTGCAGCTGTATAGGTTGCTCCTCCTAATGGATCGATTGGAACACTCTTTAAGTATTTAGAAAGTGGTGTAGTCAAATCCAAACAAGCGGCAGCAACAGAAGTGCATCCTCCGGTAGCGATCGTACATGCCGATGCAGCAGTCCCCAATTGTGTCTCTGCCAAACTGGTAGACATCCCTGTTGGTAAACTGCCTTTATTATCAACGATGTATTGATGAATTGCTGTAAGGAGGGTTTCAACATCACTTGTACGTCTAGCATCACGAGAATCTTTCAAACGCTGAACGGGATTTAAAGCAACGAAGACGGTAACGGCAAGGGCGGAAATAATGACGATAACGATAAGGAGCTCAATAAGAGTGAACCCTTTTTGCAACTGTAATTTTTTATTTTTTAGTGACATATCCGTAACCTAATTAAGCATAATAAACTTCTCATAAACTTGTCAAGGGTCAAATCTCTTTCCAGCTGGTTATGGTCATTACCGTCGTTTTTACGGCCACAACTTGGATCGTTCGTTTGTATGTCGTGCTTGTTGTCGTTGCGGTAATCGTCCACGTACTACTGACTTTTGAAACGGCAATCGAACAAGTCCCTTCCGGGCGAGTAATAGTTCCTCCGGCATATGCATCCGATGCACGCGCTTTCAAAAGAGCATCTTCCATACATCCTTCAACAAAAGAAAGCGTATCTTCTCCTTTATATAAAGCAAATGAAGATTGCGCCTCACCAATCGCTAATAAACTTACTGTCGTAGCAATTACTAACGCAACAGCGGAAAGAATTAACGTCATCGTTAAGGCGATATACCCTTGAGGATTGTTTTTATCGTTTATTATTCTTTGTTTCATAGCATCAATTGGTACGAACTTCTGCACTTCCTTCAATCGTTGTTGTCTCATTAAACTCTTGTCGCTTTATCGCTCCTGGATAATTAGCTTTCATGGTAAAAACAAATTGTATATGTTTCGTGGCATTATCCCCTGACGTATAATCGGTGAAAGTAAACGCCGATACACTTGCATTAGGGGTATTTAATGCCACAGGAGAACTTGCTCCTTGCTTAATTGTAATTGCTCCACTGGAAGAACTAATGACTGTCGGGTTGGTAGCAGCATCGTTTGTTATCAAAGAAATTTGCGTACTTGAAACAGAATTAATACCAGTGGAGTTTCGAATCTCATATTTGAGACGCTCACTAATATAACGAGCTGTGGAAAAAACTTCTTGCTGAGTAGCGCTCTTTGCTCCTCCTTCAATAATATTCCACGCAAAGGGAACAAGAGCCGTTAACATCATCGTTACAATCGCAACATATAGAATGAGTTCAATAAAAGTAAATCCTCTTTGGTATTTATTTGTCGTTTTCATTCTCTTAGGGATTTCTCCAATACACAAAACTATACGGGCTACTTCGTGCTTGTCCAAGTGTTGCTTCGAGTGCTGCACCACCATCGCTATTGGTCCACGTAAAGGCCGGAGTGCTCGTCATCACAAGCCTCTTTGCGAAAAGTTGTGTATTATCATCTGCAACGGTGAACATAAGTTGATTTGTATTTTTGGGATCCATTTGAATGTCATACCATCGCTGTGGATTAACGAAAACTGGTGTCGGAGTAAAGTCGGTTTGGACGGTAAAGGTCCCCCCACTCCCAAAAGCCCAATTAACACCCGTTGTACCAGAATCATGATAGACAATAACACTTCTTGTCGTTGCACCCGAGACAAGCCAACCTGTTGAGATAAGTTTGGTACCAGCGACAACAGAGGAAGTGGTGGTATCAAGATCTGCTCTGCCAGTCCAAGCACTCCCTGACCAATACGCCGCTGATAAATCTAATTGAGAATTATCAAAGGAGGCAACGACTAATTCGTTTGTATTTGGATTTGCTGACATATCGATCGTCGTTGCAGGATCGGCAACAGTGGGGATAGCAGCAACTGCAGACCACGATGTGGTGTACCGAGCATATCGAATACAATTTGTTGTAGCAATCGCTGTACCAGCAGTACACGTCGTTGCTTGGGATAACCCCCAAACAACCATCAGATTCCCTGATGTACTTTCCATGGCAATATCAAATGAAGGCACATCTTGTACAGAAGCACCCACTCGTTCCAAATTGGTCTCCAAAGCCGCTGTTGGTTCAGCAACAGCAAATGAAGAGCCAGTCCATTCTCTCGCAGATAAAGCGAAAGTTTTATCTGCCCATGCGATTGCAATGGTATTTGATCCAGCAACAGAACTAGGTTCCATACGAATCCATTGGACAATCCCTGATGTTCTCACAGCATCAAGATTGGTTGCACCACTCCAATTTGCAGCGCCACAACCAGTTGCCCCACTCTTCGTTCGATAGGCCATCTCATTTGTCGTCGCGGTATCGGTGGAGTAGACAAGTAAGACGTCGCCTGTTGTCTTTTCATAACCAATACCAAACCGTTGATCATTGGTTCCATCACTTCCCACAGTAGCTGTCCATTCGCTGGACCAGGTTGTTCCATCAAAACACATTATCCGCAGCTCACCATTACCATTGACATAACCGGCAATTGCTTCCTGCTTCGTTGGCGATGTTTTTATCTTGAAGTTTTTTCCCACAACTGTGTCAGTAAAACTAGTAGTAGTTGTCGTTTGGGCACTAAAAGAGTTTGTACTATTTGTGTAGATTCGATAGAAAGGCCTGGCAACGTTTGTTGATTCTCCATACATCATGACACCATCACCATTATTACTTGCCGCTATCACTGCTTCCCAATTGGTAAGGTACGTTGTCAAAACGATGGAGTTGTTCCGAGTAGGGCTAGCATTCCAAGAGACAGTACTTGCTACCTTTTTTGTGTCAGTATCAGTGCTTCCACCGTTTGCGACGATATTGCCGCTTCCATCACGTTGTACAGCGGAAACTGAAATAGTTCGAGTGTATTTACCTAAGTTATTGCTTACCCCATTAAACGTCCATACATTCCCAGTTCTACTAAGCCCTGCACCCGTTGTATTCGTAAGATTACTAAATGATTGATTTTTAATTGATCTTACTGCTTCAAGTCCTTCAGATGCATATTGATTGGCAATTGTTTCTTCTTCTCCGAGTTGATTACTTGTATACCCTTGCAACATGATAAAAATTGTTCCGCCTGAGAAAATCAAGAAAATTGCAGCAGCTAAAATAATTTCTATAACTGAAAATCCTTGCTCTAATTTCTTATTGGTTAAACTTTTCATAAAATGCTATTGGGATGTTTTGGTCCCTATCGTATAAAATGTCGATGGTGAATTTTGATTATTATATTCTGTCCCAATCCATCCAGAAGACCTGGCTGTATTAGATACTCTCACCTCATCTGCCTTAATTGTTCCATAATTATTATTTCCATCGTTACCAATTCTGAAAGGAACCGTGGTGTTTGCAATAGTTCCTGATGAAGCGACACCTGAACCAGCTAAGCCATTTGCATAACACGTTGTTGTGGAACCATTAACCACAACACCAACAAATTGCCAAGCATTGGGGGTGACACTATGCCCAGCGGTGCCTGTTGTTCCACTACTATTTCGAAAACGACATTCTATTGCGTTTGTTGTTTGAATTTGCAGAACATACAAATCAGCATTTACTTCATTACGAATACCAAAGTACGCTTCATGCGTACCAGGATTATTGGGAACATACACCCATCCTTCAAGCGTTAGGGCTGATATTCCTGTAATATTGGCAGAAAAATTAGCGCGTTCTAAGAAGTCATCAACACCGTCAAAATCAATACTGCCATCAATTTTTCCCGTTACCTGATCGCCCAATGTCATAGTACCGAAGGAAGTAAGATCGTTAGCGTAGACAGTACTATCATCAATTTGAGGCGCTATTCCAGCAGGATTTTCACTTAAATGCCAAACCCCTTTATAATTACTATCCCAAACACCAGATTTATTCTCTTGGGAAGTACTGATAGCGTTATTACCAAAGTAGACATACAGTGAGGTATCTACACTGGCAGAAACTGTGGGGAGACGAACCCATATAATGGTTTCACCCGTGACGGGGTTATACTTCTCAATTTCATGATCGAGCTTAGTTGTTTCGGTGCTATCCGTAAAAATAATATCATAACCACTACTATTGGAAACCGATCCACCATTAGATATACTTCGCAAATCAGTATCAGTTACCGAAATCAGCACAGGAAAATTCGTGAGGTCAGCTCCTCCACTAACTTTAGTTTTATCAATAGTAATTTTCTTCTTATAGAGATATGCAGTGTTATACCATGGGCCACTACTAATAGTACTCCCACCACCCACAACACCTTGCACATTCACAGGTATAGACTCTGAATTTCCGCCACCAGCTACAACAACAGTAGTACTTGCACTGGCAGTACCTGTCATATGAGTAAAGATAATATCGCTGCTCATCCCGTTCACGGTAATATTGTTATTGACGGTAAATGTTTCGTCAAATGCAGGCGTTCGAGCCGCATAAGAATTGCCACTAAAAAGTGTTATTTGATTACTTGCGTAATGCACACCCCAATTACTATTCTGTTTGCCTGACATCGCATACATCTGCGCTTTACGAAGTTGCCCTGTGAATTTATCTGAGGTATCTGAGACAGCACTTTGGGTTAAAAAACGAGAATAAAATGCAAAGGAGCTCATGCCAATCAATGCAACAATCGCAATGACTAACAATAATTCAATAAGGGTGAATCCTCGACTTTTGATACTTGTTGCATAATTCATCGCTTAATACTGCTGGTTAATTCATAAATAGGTGAAATAATCGCAAGTGCCATAAACGCAACAATGCTACCGATCACGAGCAGCATGATTGGCTCGATAATGGTTGCGATATTACGAGTCGCGTCATCAACTTCGTCTTCAAAGAAATCGCCAAGGTAAAGAAAAGTTTCTTCAAGTTTCCCCGTCTTTTCGCCTACAGCAATCATTTTAGCCGCGACAAGTGGGATAAAAGGATATGCGCCACTTTCTAGCTCTGAGGAGAACGCTTTTCCTTTATCAATCGCTTTAAGAATATTTGCGACATAACGTTTAAAGACAATGTTTGTGGTAATCTTTTCTTCCACATCTAATGCGCTTGTTACCGTTAAACCACTTTTCAACATAATACCCAAGTTCCGACAAAGTGAAGTCAATTCAGCATTTCGGATAATCTTTCCAAAAATTGGTACCGATAAGATGAATCGATGCCAGTAGGGCTTAACTGATTCAAGCGTTAAGGCATAACGAAAACCAATACAGAGAATGACAAATGCAGAAATAATCAGAACACCATAATTTTTCATTGCTTCGGCAATGAAGATCAAAACTTGCGTCGTAAAAGGGAGCTGTACGTCGAAATCTTTAAAAAGATCGAGCAGTTTTGGGAGCACAAAGAGAGCAACACCAGCACCAACGACACTTGCAACGACAAAAATAATTGTGGGATAGATCAACGCGCCTTGAATCTTTTTACGAAAGAGATAATCCTTGCTTAATTGCTGACTAAGATATAATAAACTTTCATCTAACGTTCCTGATGTCTCTCCAATTGAAACAATACTCGTATAAAATTTATCAAAAATCTCAGGATGTTTACCCAGAGAATCTGAGAGCGATTTCCCATTTTTGATATCTGCACCTATTGAATCAAGAATCTTTTTGAAAGTTTGTGAGGTAGTTTCAGACGAGATAATATCAAAAGCTTCAACAATCGTTATACCGCTTTTGATCATGATTGAGAGATGCTTGGTAAACAAGAGTTTATCCAAAAAGGAGACATGGGAGAATAATTGTATTTGGGCAGTTGGTTTCATTATATTTTGTTTTGTTATTCTTTCGTTACTCTAAATATTTCCTCAATTGTTGTATCCCCTGCTTTTACTTTTTCTAAACCATCTTCAAGCATCGTACGCATACCGTTTTTTTGACAAAGGGCTCTAATTACTGCAGCATTTTGTTTACTCACAATTGCTTGCTTCACATCATCAGTTAAAATCATTACTTCAAAAATACCGATTCTGCCTTCGTATGCGCTGTTATGACATAAATCACAACCCTTTCCTCGATAAAGACGAATTGTGGGATGTGTTCCAAAAATTTTGTTAATAAGTGGTTCGCCTAAATAGCCGGTGAGTTTTTCTCGTGGAACTTCTTCACTAATTCGGCAAACAGTATGAATTTTTCGGACAAGTCGTTGCGCAATGATGACATTAACGGTCGAGGCAATCAAAAATGGCTCAATGCCCATATCAAACAATCGAGGAACAGCCGTTGCCGAATCATTCGTATGAAGCGTTGAAAGCACTAAATGTCCGGTCATTGCTGCATTAATCGCAATGTCCGCTGTTTCTTTATCACGAATTTCCCCAACCAAAATAATGTTAGGATCTTGTCGAAGAATGCTTCGAAGCCCTGCTGCAAAAGTAACATTCGTTTTTGGGTTTACCTGCATTTGATTTACGCCTTCAATATCGTATTCGACAGGGTCTTCAATTGTCATGATATTAACATCCCGATTGTTAAGCAATTTTAGAATTGCATACATCGTGGTCGTTTTACCAGAGCCGGTTGGTCCTGTTGCTAAAATTGCTCCGTAAGGTTTGTTATATGCTGCCTCAATTTGTTGGAGATCACTCTGAGAAAAACCAAGAGTTAACAGAGAAATCTGTCGAGATCCTTCTGAGAGTAACCGCATAACGATTTTTTCTCCTCGCTTAACGGGGACTGTGGAAACACGAATATCAGATTTCTTGTCATCAACAACAAATTCAAGCTTACCATCTTGAGGTTCTTGTGCCTCATCGGTACGCAACTTTGCCAACACTTTAATCCTTCTCACAATTTCCGGATACAGTGTCATCGGAAACAAAATAATATCATGTAAAATCCCATCAATTCGGAATCGCACCAAGGCGTTTACTTCACCTGGTTCAATATGAATATCCGAAGCGCCATTTTTGTAGGCATAAGAGAGTGTCGTTTCTACGATCTTAATAATGGGAGGTTCAACATTTTGTCCTTTTCCAGTCGCTTGCTGTAAGTTTTCTTTCATGATATCACCGAACGCTTTACCAATATCTTTTAAGTACAGCGATAAAGCAGTATCGATATCTCGTTGTGTTGCATAGTACGTAAGCAGAGGAATGCCCAATTTATTCTGCAAGAACTGGACGATCGCAATGTTAACGGGATTTTCCATGGCGACATGCAATCCATTTTCATCTTTCTTAAATGCGATCATTCGTTCTTTCCTCGCAATAAGCTCTGGAATAATCATAAGGATCTCTAGTGGAATTAATACTTTGGAAAGGTTTATAAGTGGTACTCCTAAAATCTGTGAGATCAATCGTCCTAAGTCACTATCCGAAATCAGATTTTTATCAAGGAGGATATTACCAAGAGGGATGTTCCTTTGTTGCGACGTAGTAAACGCATCATCAAGCTGTTTTGCGTCAATGACTTGTAATTCTTTTAATGCGTTATACAGGGCTTGGTTATCATACATAGTTATCCCTTATTATGCCCCGTTTTTCAGACCTGATCAAGAGGAGCAGACGAAACAGACAATGCAGCATTAATCTTTTCTATAATTCCTTCCAGAGAGAGATCACTTTTGATAACAAAATCGATAGCGCCCATCTGCTTACTTTTTTCAACGTCCTCTTTTTGTCCTAGGTTTGATGCCACAATAACAGGAATCTTTTGCCAGGCGGGATTAGTTTTTATTTCTTGCAAAGCAGCAAAGCCATCCTTGACCGGCATAATAAGGTCCATAAGAATAAGATCAGGGACAAATGTTTGCAGTGCATCTACCGCTTCTTGCCCATCTCTTGCAATTTGAACTTCAAATCCAGCCTTAGTCAATTTGACTCGGTAAGCATTGGCTAAAAATTGATCATCTTCTGCGACTAATATTTTCTTCATTGGGTTGTTGGTTGCGCTGGAGCAGGAGTTTCGCCATTAAGGAAATCTTGAATCATATTAATGATCTCATCAAGCCGGTATTCTGCTTTTAAGATGTATTTCTTTGCTCCAAGTCCCAGCATTGTATTTACTTTATCCGGACTTGCAGAGTTACTGACAACAAGAACAGGGATATTCTCCCATTTCGGATTTGCCTTCAGTTGTTGCATAAAAGCTAAGCCATTCATATCTTTTAAATAGTAATCGAGCCAAACCGCATCGGGCAATTCATCAAGGTTATTGAGATAATCTATTGCTTGTTGTCCACTGGAGCATGAAAGGACATCCATATTACTGAGTTTGATTTTTTTGGTAATTGCTTGGAGGAGAAGGTTTTCATCTTCAACCACCATAATTGTTGGATTAGCCGCACTCATACAGGATCTACCTTAGTTGTACTAAAAATGGCATTAATCGTCAAGTGTCACTTCTCCTTTTTTGGCTTCCATACCGGCCATAGGCAGACTAAACCAAAATGTTGTCCCCTTTCCTTCTTCAGACTCGAACCAAATTTTTCCTTTTGACGATTCAATAATTGCTTTAATGAGATACAGTCCGAGACCTGTTCCGTCTGTCTCTATTTTTACGACATTCTCTGCTCTAAAAAACTTTTGGAACATTTTCCCTTGCTCTGATTTGGGGATACCATATCCAGTATCAGTTACCTGAGCAATAACTTGATCATCTTTTCGTGAAACAAAAACGGTGATATCACCTCTTTTTGGTGTATATTTAATCGCATTGGTCAATAAGTTCATAAATACTTGTCGAATTAAATGTGGGTCAAGATTGATTTTGGGCAGATCGTCTCTGACACTAATGACTAAATTTTGCTCTCTTTCTACAATCTTTGCTTTCAAGTCAGTTACCACTCCTTGAACAAGTTCTTTTAGATCGGTAGGCTTTGGATCGACTAAAATTCTTCCCGATTCTATTCGAGAGATATTGAGAAGAGAATTAACTAACTCAATCATACGTTCTGCCGAAGAACTTATGTTCTGAGTGAAATCTCTTTGTTCAAGAGTAAGTTCTCCAGCATCTCCAGCAAGAAGCATTTCACTAAACCACTTTATTGCAGAAAGTGGTGTCCGAAGCTGATGAGAAGCAAGCGAGATAAATTCTGTCTTCATTCGGTCAACATCTCTTTCTTTAGTAATATCTTCAAATACAGTGACAATTGAAACAATGTTACCTTGTGCATTTTTAATTGGAGCACTAGTTCCCCGCATGGCGACTTTAGTCCCATCCGGTCGATGAATAACAACATCATCCTTGGTCACAGGCCGCCCCTCCGTGGCAGCAATAACAGTAGGAAGCTCATTCATAGGATAAGGGGCTCCATCAGATCGAAACAACCCAAAAATCTCCGAGGCATTCTCGTCTTTTACGTTTGGGTCCATACCTCTTCCTAAGAGAGCGATACCAACATCATTTACCAAAATTGGTTTACCGTTTGGCTCCGATAGAGCTACGCCAATAGGCATATTATGAACAACAGAGTCTAAAACATTTTTTTGTTCATCGATTTTTGCTTTGTCTGATTGCATATCCTCCATGACATTCAGCATCGCTATTTTGGCACTTTCCAATTCCGTCGTTTGTTTTTTTAATGATTCTTCACTTGCATTATGTTTGGACATTTCTTCGTCTAACCGTTGATTAATCACAGAAATTTCATTTACTTTCTGTTTAAGCAAACGCTCGTTGGTGTCTTTGGAAGACTGTAAAATAAACATACAAAGAACTACGACTCCTATACACATGAAATAATTAATTAAGAGAAACTCTGAATATGGGAGATGGATAATCCCCAAGAGATGTAACACGAAAGCAGAAACAAAACAAATAAGTAGGACAAAGATCCATACACGAGAGTTCCCTTTTGCGAGAGAAAATATATAAGGTATAAAACCGAAAACCCAGATAAATCCAGCATTCCCCCATCCTCCGGTCACAAAGAGAGAAAAAACGACTATTACCCCGACTACCATAACTACAGAAGTTGCAATTTTGAAATTTTTAGTATGGTTGAGAATTAATTGATTAACAAGAATTACGAC
>Ga0075364_10000214_pt1 | contig 27288 bp, 28 predicted proteins | sample EndMetdeltDD1764_FD_71517 | JGI IMG/M metagenome (GOLD analysis project Ga0075364, IMG submission 71517) | Populus endosphere microbial communities from Tennessee, USA - Endosphere MetaG P. deltoides DD176-4 | ecosystem: Host-associated > Plants > Roots > Endosphere | place: USA: Tennessee... | reverse complement strand
CGGCACGTCGGGATGCGGGCAGCGGTAAATCCTTTCTTAAGCTTGCCGATGCGTCGAGGCGGTAATGGCTAGGGAATCTTTGGCCTTCCCGACTCGAGATCCCCCCCCGACAACGTTATCCTGACAGCCGCCTACGAAAGTGCAGCGGAGCGATCCGCCCGGCCTGACATCATTGGCAGATATAAACTGAGATTGAATACCGAGAGGTTCCCTGCGGCTCAGAACTCGGAGGCTTCCAAGTTCGAGAGGAATGCTGCCCCAACGGCCTGTAGGCGCTCTCGGATTTGATGAAGGTTCTTAGCGCTATCGTAGCCGCCAGCAGCAAACCGATCTCTCTCAAGTTCGACAACCGCGTGCAAATTCTGAGCAATCTCCTGTCGGAGAGGTCCCATAAACAAAAGGCGATGAACCCCTTGGGGTGTGATTGGATTGAACCTGCCTGCCCCCAATTCAGCGAAATTTATGGAGACGGCCACGGGAGGGCAAATCTCCATATGGCTGAAGTCTTTGTCATCCCACTCTATCCGGTCTTTCAGGCATCCGAAATGAAATTCGTGGAGAGGCTCCCCACCGTCGTTTAGCAGTGCATGGGCGAATTCAGTTACGATCTCTTCGATTTCGTCTGACGGCAATGCGCCGGGTGCCAGCCAATCAATACCGTCGAAATCGTTTTTCATCGTTCTAAAACTCAATAGGGCGTGAATAAATAATGGTGCCTCTATTGGCTAGACGAGCTCTCCTAACCAAACGTTATCGTTCGAGGTCAACGCTTCAGTATTTCGCGCATCGAACTTGGTCACGTTTAGCTTCACCCACGTTACGCAGGCCTCCTCCTTCAGCCCAGACAACTTGGAATGACATGGGGCATAGCCCAACGCATCATTGATAGAAGGCGGCAATTGCCGCCAGAACGGATTTCACCAGTGCGAATTCACAATGCTTTTCGGATGCTCCCATATCGTAACAAAAGCACGAAACGGTAAGCGCGACAACAGAGGAATTTTGTTAAAAATTCTGTCAAATACCGCATACTTACAGTTGGTTATAAAAATCTCCTTATCGATCGATTTAAGTTGACGGCCCTGTGGAAGTCTTTATACGCGGAGATGCTAACTGATGTGCCGCGACCTGTTGCAGGGTTGAACGGAACAACACAAGGTAGCCATCGAGCGAGCGGCCCAGGGCGTGCAACCGTCCCCCGTAGATTGTCATGACTGGTCTCATGGCGCGCATGCTCCCCGGGGTTGGGTTAATCCGGCGGAGTGTTCTTGAACCGTTATCGCTCGCGGAGAAGACCCATGTTCTGCATCGCCAAATAGCCCCGTCCCTTGCTCGCCAGCTTCTGTTCGCGGGCCTCGTCGTACGTTTTCTTCAATCGCGCGCCGGCACACGATAGTGTGCGGAAAGGAACACCCATGGCCAAAACAGCTCCAACAGTCTCGCAAGGCCGTCGTCGTCATGACGAAAAACGGGCAACCCGGAACGAATATTGCGTTCAACCTATCTTGGTGAACGGGCTGGCAAGCCAGTGTGCCGCTCATTTTCTTGTCTGGTTCCAGACGAACTCGGAGGACCACATCCGCGAGGTCCTAAAATCCGGTCCGCGCGGCCCAGGTGGACTGCTTGAGGAGATCGAACACTGGTTTCAGGAATGCTCCGATGACGCTGCTGACCCGGTCAATGGACCTGGTGTGTGGGAGTCCGCGGAAAATGGACCGTGGGTCTATGAAGCCGAAGTCATCCCGTATGTCCAACAGGCCGTACGCGAGCACACGAAAGGCTGGAAAGCACGAGATTTTGGAAACTATGGCGTTCTTACATCTGCGAAAGCGGCGCTCGAAGAAGCGGTGGCGAAGTATCGCTAAGTTTATCCGACTGCCGACATCTCACGTCGGCGATCGGGCCAACCTCCAAAAGCCTTGCAAGAAAGGGAAAGTATGACTTCGCGCGCGCACTCCGATTCCGCAACGCCCCAATATTGGCCGGCGGAATACGCCGCTTGCAATGACGGACTATACTTGGATATTAGCCAAGAACGCTGTCATGTCATTTTGGGAAAGTCCTGGGAAATCGGACGAATGGTATACACCGAAACACGTATTCGATGCCTTGGGCTGCGAGTTTGACCTCGACGTGGCGTCACCAGCCGCGGGAGGCACTTACGTGCCCGCGAAAAACTACCTCACCGACCGCGCACTCGAGAAAGAGTGGACTGGATTCGTATGGATGAACCCGCCATTTGGTGGTCGAAATGGCCTAGCACCATGGCTAGATCGCTTTACCGGACATGACAATGGCATCGCGCTCGTCCCAGACCGGACCAGCGCGCCTTGGTTTCAGGATACTTGGCGGAAAACAGATGCCGTTCTCTTTACGAGAAAGTTGAAGTTCTTACGGCCTGACGGGACCGAGGGTAAGTCCCCTTCAAACGGAACCGCACTATTTGCGTGCGGCGCAACGGCGAAAGCCGCGCTGGAGCGGGCATGTGTCGTTGGATTGGGAATACTTGCCATTCCTACGACAAGTGAACGAGAGCACGTCTGAGATCAACCATCCTCGGCAGTGTCGGTCACGCTGGAAAGAGGTGACCAAATCACGTAGACGGCTAGACGCCAGTGGTTTTGGTGCCTGACATCATGCTGGCAGAGGAAGGCCATTCCTGCAATTCATCGGCCTTTCTCGCGATTCTGACGCGCTGGTTCGATCGCGACAACCAAACGACCGTTCCTTCGAAACCCAGGCCATTCCCCGGCGATCGCCACACAGCGAAGATGTCAGCTCCTGGTTCTCATGCTTGTTTACCCAGTCGATCATTCGCGGTTTTATCCGCGTCAAACCCCGGTAGTCATATCCATGGTCAGCTTGCGTTTTCCGCTTTAGTAAATGATAGCTCCACCGAATTTACTGTGATTTCAGAGGCAGGGCACTTCTTCGGAGGAACTTGACGAGCTACCAATGCTGCTCCCTCTTGGATTGCATGGACACGACGTGGCGTACGACTTCAGCTCACTTTCTCCGGCAGACTTCGAAGATTTATCACGAGATCTCCTCGGAAAGGAACTTAACCTTCGGTTTGAAGCTTTCGCTGCCGGTCCAGATGGCGGGATCGACGGCAGACATGCCAAAGGTGGCAAGACCACAATCCTTCAGGCCAAGCGCTACGTCGGCTCTCGTTTCAGCGATCTCAAACGCGTGATGAAGACGGAGCGTTCGGCTATCGATCGGCTGCAGCCGCAACGATACTTGTTGTCGACGGCGTTCGATCTGACAGATAAAAACAAAAAGGCATTGGCCGTTGAAATTGGACCGTGGCTGCGGGAACCTGGAGATATACTCGGTGCGGCCGATCTTAATGGACTTTTGAGGACACATCCTGATGTTTTAAAAAGTCATTTCAAGCTTTGGCTGTCCTCGACCGCCGTTCTCGAGCAGGTACTCCGCGCCGCATCCCATGAACACACCTCGATGACAAGACGCGAGATCGAAGACAAGGTCAGGGTTTACGCTCCAAACCCCAGCTTCGATGAAGCGCGGTTGACGTTGGCGGCCCATCACGTCCTCATTGTCGCGGGGCCACCAGGCGTTGGAAAGACAACGCTCGCCGAGATGCTGGTTTTCGCTCATCTAGCGGAAGATTGGGACCTCGTACCTATCAGAAGCCTGGACGATGGATTGGCGGAAATCTCCGACCTAAAAAAACAGATATTCTACTTCGACGACTTTCTTGGTCGTATCGAGCTCGATAAAAAATCTCTGGCACGAACAGACAGCGACTTGGCACGCTTTATCAAACGCGTCAGGAAGTCACCTAATGCCCGCTTCGTCCTGACTACACGAGCACCAATTTTCGAAGAGGCCCGGCTATTATCGGAACATCTGAACGATAAATCGCTGGATATCACTAAATATCTACTCGACGTGGGCAAGTACACCCGCCGCATAAAAACCCGTATCCTATACAATCACCTTCACCTCACGGACCTGCCAGCAGGTCATGTAAACGCGCTCATCGAAAGCGGCAGGCTGTTAAACATAGTTGATCATCCGAACTATAATCCACGCCTGATCGCCATGATGACACAGCCGGAGCATGTGGATGGTGTCAGCGCGGAAGACTATACGGACCACTTTGTTTCTCGCCTCGATAAACCGTCGCTATTGTGGGACATCCCGTTCAGGAAACACCTCCCGCGTACATGCCAACATCTCCTCATAGCGCTGTTCTTCTGCAATCAATACGGCGTAAGCATAAGGATACTAAGTGAAGTCTACGCGGCCGTTCACGCCGAGCTCGCAAAGGAATATGGTATCCAAAGGAATCCCAAGGATTTCGAAGAGGCATTGAAAACGCTCGAGGGCGGCTTTGTAAAAATCTCCGGGCAGAAGGTGACCTACGTTAATCCCTCCGTCAGAGATTTCATGTCTGGCTATCTTACGGACTGGCCTCTACTACAATGCCTTGCGCGGGCCTCGGTACGATGCGATTTCGCGAAAGCGGTTTGGAAACATGCCGAACGCATGTCGACCATCATCGCTTGTCGCAACCTGGAGAAGCTTGCAGAAAGTTTCAAAAATGTTGCCGTGTCGATGCCACATCTACCGATCAAGCCTCAGACCGGGAATACCCTTGAGTCCTACGAGTACTCCGATATCCATAACGCTCAGAGGATTGCCCTGCTCATAGCGTGGTGGTTCGCCTCACCTAACGACGAATTTCAACGGGCGATAAATGCAATCAGCATCAACCCGATAGGCGGTTGGGACAGTTGGAACGACGGCGACGAATTGGTCGAACTAACGGGGAAGTTTCGTGATGAAGACTATTTCGCTCAATACGTCCACGCGGCCGAAACCGCAAACCTCCTTGAAGACGCTGCCGTATCGGTAATATCCGACAGGTATATTTCTTTAGAGGACCTCGACCGCATAAATGACGCAGTAGACGAATGGAAGCGGGGTTTAGACGCCAAGGTGTTAGACGCAGTCCGTTCGGCAGTAGAACGACAATTCAGATCCGCGGCGTCCGCGTTCAATGACATAGACTCTGAATCAACGGTCGATGAACACGCAGAGACGCTTCAAAAACTCGGAAAGCTGGTCGGCGTTGATGACAATCTTATTGACCGGGCACACTATCTCGCGAGTGATCGAAAGAACGAAATCGCGAGCCAGGTTGAAGAGGCGAATGAGATAGCTGTGCGTGGCCCCGCAACAAGTCCCGTTGAGGTCTATGATGAACCCGCACTGCGCAACCTCTTCGCTCCGTTGTTACGCCAGACGTGAATGAACGGCTGAACCGTCCATCTCTGGCGACGAAGTTGCCGGAGATCAGAGCGGATCGCGACAAAAATCAGGTATTGGCCCGAGTGCCAGAACCCGGATCCTTGTGTTCGATTTGGCACCCGACTGCAGGTCAACGGAAACGGCATCTGTGACCACCCACTCGCTTGCATAGAGACAGTCGAGCGCGTGCTCGTCTCCATCGGCGTCGTTCTTATTGAGTACCCACTTCTGGGCCAGCTTGTCGTTTTGCTGGAGATGGAAAGATGAATAAGGCTCCGACAAACCATCCCACGACTGAAACCAGTAACCGGACGCGTCCGTCGCCGCGAGGACCTCACGCAGCGTGAGCTCGGGAGGCCTATGCGTAGCGCGATCGACTGTCGTGCCCCTGAACGAACCTGGGGTGGTCCGGACATAGTCAGATACATCTTTCAATGCACCGCCCAAGGTTCCATTGCTATTCAGGACAACACGTCGGCGCTCAATATCATCGTCATCGATACGCCAGTCTTCGACCGTCGAAAGCTCGCTCACATGGCTGTACAGAAAGTCCGGCCCACGTGGCGTCTCCCATGACCACAATATTCCAATCACCGCAGGGAGGTCGCTCCAGCCCGATCGCTCAGTCAAGCGTCTTGTCGTCAGCGCCATTAGCCGAGGAGCGTCCGATGTGATTTCGCCCTCAAGCTCAACCCCGAAGCCGCCACCCTCGCCGGGATAGTCCCAATCAAAAATCTCGGCTTCGTATCGACTGGTTGACACCGTATCGTCCACGGCGACCAGATGTACAAGATACGCTTCGAAACGAGGTTCCTCCTCAAATTCGACATGATGCCATCGCCCGCACAGAATGACCTTGGCGGTATCAGCACGGCTCAAGGCTTTCGCGCCTTTGAGGATTGATGTCTCGTAGTTATCAATCAAATCCGAGAGCTGGCCGTCAGAATGGGAAAGCGTGCCGTCGATGTAACCGACGATCTTCTTGCCTATGACCTCGATGGCCGCATCGGGACCAGCAAAGACGAACTGGCCATCATAACGTCGCGCCCCGATGTCATTGGGGTCAAATTTGGCATTCGGCTGCGTGAAGGTCGACAGGCGGAGGAGATCAGTGTTGTTGTTCATGATAATCCTGTGTCGACTTCCCTGCATCGCATCTGGGTTCCGGCAGGTCTAATATCTGGGCCTGGCACGAAAACGTTCGGTTACTTTGAGAAAATTGTTGCCCGGATATTTCACTTCAGCAACCCCTTTTTCACGGGAAGCAAGCAGACGGCGAAGGTAACCGAAACCGGATTGACGACGTCAGGCCAAGTGTGCCTGTTCCAACGTTTTCGGGTTATGACCGAAAGAAATAGACAGGGGATGGCTACACCGGAACAGAGGCATCTGGCGTCAAACCGAAAAAGCACGATCCATCATCGGCACGTTGTTGGCGCTCAAAGGGCGGCAGCCTTCTTTCTTGCACGGCAATCCGTACGCACTGCAAGATAGTCTCAGTGGAAATATTCGCAATTCCGATGGGTGTCTCAAAGCTTATGAAACTAAGCGACGAAATATGTACGTCATCCTCAGACAAACTGACCTCCAACCCTAGCGGCGACCGCAAGCATCCCATCATCTCTTCTTGCGCGTTCAAGCGACGTGTTCATCAAGGAGGCGAATCTCGATTCATCGAAGACGACCGATTGTTCGAAGATTTGTGGTGCCTCACCGCCGCGGCGACCGGTCCCGAATATTCTCATGACAATGGTCTCTTCTATTTGTCCGGCAGGCAGATGGCGAACACGATGGTCTATGAACTCGAAGGTGACGGAATAATACGCATCGCCCTTCGACAGAGTCTGATTGTTGAAGACGGCATTAGGCTCACGGGCGGTAATCGCATCGATCAAATCTCCATTTTTCCATATCCGACGGCCGAACAGAGACTGGCGGCGTGAAAAATAGGCGATCATCCATGGAATGTTTTTAAGGTGTGCTCCTTTATACAAGTAGCCACCCGCCGCGAGCCAATCGCGGAGCATTTCTCCGGCGAGCGTTTCGGAGATGTTTATTCCGAGCGCATGGGACAAGACTAAAACAACTCGGTCGAACTCTTCGATCGCGAGACGGCGAATTTTTCTGCCGAACTCCGAGATCTCTCTGCGATCAGCCTTATTCAAGGCTGCATTACGTTCGTATGCGCAGAAGTCGTTCGAGGCGCGATCGAAGAACGGAAATCCCGTCAACGCGACGCCATGGTGTCGACCATGCGGCGGGACACCTCCGGTATAGATGCCATAGAGCCGAATAGGATTATCGCACCGCGCGCAGACGGCGTAATACACGGGCTCGCTTCCTTGCGGTCTATACCAAGGATAGTTTCGACCGAGGATTCGTTCGGCTGTGTCTTTGTTGATCTCGTACTCTTGCCGCGCGTCATGCATCGTTTTGAAATACCTGGCCATGGATCGCCGCCACCTCTGAAACCCAATTTATAGGAAGAGGCGGCATAGCGCCGGACTGTGAAGAAAACACCAAGGCCCGCAAGATGTGGTGCAGGTTGAGAGCGAAGTGCGCTCCGTCAAGCCGGGCGAAGCAGAAGGTTAGAGTGTCGGCTGTAGCCTCGAAATCACCGATCAAAACGCCATCGAGTGTCGCTATGCTTTTTGGATCGAAGGCAGGAGAGATAATTTCGGTCATGTGCTGTCCTTTTCTCCAGAATGCTTCAGCGTTCCGAGGGAGGCAAACGCCGATTGAAGACTTGGACTACACGGTGCCCTTTGGAACCTTCTGTTCAGAAAACCTGTGTGACCGGACAATTCGCTCAGATTGGGCAATGGCGGATCGCCCCGCAAGCCACTCACTAACACGCGAGCGACCTTGTCCCCTGTGCTACCGGAACTGGATTTCAGAAAGCGGCAAGGATGCCCGTAGCTCCTCCACATACCGCGCGATCACGTCCGAGGAAGTTTTCTTTTCTGCTACCGCGCTGAGCAAAAGCCAATTAAATGTCCTGATAGCAGGATCACATAGATCAGTGATCACGCAATCGGACGTACCTGTTCGTCGGTCCGAGTAACCGGAAACAGCGCTTTCCTGCTTTTGACTAGCCAAAACCAACATCGCGTAGAGCATCGCAAAGTTGCCTTGGGCGAATTCGAAAGACGCATCTAATAGAGCTGGCCTATCGCATTCACTGGCGTCCAAACAGTTCCCGAAACGGGCTTCGATCAGCGCGCGGTCTTCAGCTCTCCCGATTTGAGGAAGAAGAGATGACAGTTGCGTCGCAAGGATCGATAGTCGTAAGGATTTTCGCGCAGTTGCATACTCCCTCAAAAGGCATCCAGCGCTACCTCCACATGCTTTCTCGATCCTCACCAATTCGTTGGCGTAAGCTTGACTAGAGGCTTTGGCACTCTTCTTCGTAATGCGGGTAAGGTGTAGGTGACTTCTTGACAGCGATCCTTCGTAGCGCGCTAAACGAAGGTCGCCGCAGGTCGTTATCTTAAGCGGCGTAGCAGGACCGTCACATTCGAAGCTTGGCCGAGCGAGTGTCGGATCGTAGGTCGGAGGTCCGATCAACCCCCAAACGGTGGCTGATCTCCAGTCGAGATATATCATGTCGTCAGGACCTTCCGTGCCCATCTTCAAGAATGAGCTTGTTGCCCCGAAATCGGTCCCGCGATAAACAAGATCCCCGCTTAATAGGTCATTGCAAACCGTGTTCACGACGGCATTCGCACCCCGACAGGTATGAAATCCGATCTCGGCTCCCTCTAGCATGAAATGGATGCGCGCCGACAAAAACAGAACCGATGCACAGGCAGACAGGCACTTAGATCTCCCGTTCACTATCGCGGTGACTTCATACTCGTCCATCACCTCGACCATCGCTTTGGCTTCGGTGACGCTCCCCCCGGGACTGTCGAGGTAAAGCCTGACATTGCCATACTGGTCACGGGACGCTTCGGGCATTATTGCTGCCAATCGACCAGCATCGCCTTCCCTGATCTCACCCGTAGCATAGATCGCGATGATATCCGGAAAAGTGACGTCGCCGTACTCGATACCGGGCTCGCGGATCAGCGTATACTCCATTGCCCGCGCTTCGGGAGCGCTCATGCGCGCGAACACCGCAGCTACAATTGTCAACGCCAAAGGTACAGTTAGACGTACAATCGGATACATAAAGGATCACCACCTAGTGCGACTGCTCGGCAGTATTTACTAAGGTCTATACCTTGTGCAATCTGTGCTGCCTCTTAAAGCATAACAGGAATTGGATATGCACAAGCCGATCAAGAAAATAACCGCGCTTGTGTGCGCCATCTGGGCCAGCAGCCAACCCGCATCGGCAAGCGAACTGACATTTTTGGTTTCGCCCGAGCGTCTGAAATGTTTTGTCGAAAACTTCGAATCTTACTTGGCTCTTTCCGACGATCCCGTTGTCATTTTTCTGAATGCTTGCCCCCGCACAGTTCCAAATCGGCAGGAAATCTTGGCCATGTCAACGAACTCGATGCCGGACCTTAGGAAAACTGATCGTGACGCGCTCACGACCGATACCATCATTGCATTGAGAAAGAAGGAAATTCGCTGCTTGGCCGAAGGTATCAAAACTGGAAAAATCCTCCCGGTTGGACAGAAAGATGCCGATGGGAAAGATGCCGTCCGACTTCAATTCAATGGTTGCTGATAATGCTTCGGGCGATCTTGCAACAAATTCGGGCACGAACGGGTGGTTGGAATCTCAAGTGTACCAAGGACATTTTCGAGATGCTTTCGTACATAGTCGTCGTTGGAGGCATACCTGCATATTTCGCGCAGCAATATCAGCAGCAGGGAGCTCAACGCGTTTCGAATACATTGGAATATATACGCTTGCATCAAAGCGAACGGGTTGCAGCGGCGCGCGAGCGTCTGGCCCTTTCCTGGTTTGACTACGCTGGCTCACTTGCCGCCATTAACTCTCAGGGGATTTCCAGCACAGTTCTCGACCACATGGTCCGATCAATGATCGACGCATCCGTAGAGAAAGATGAGAAAAACAATCTCCGACAATCCCTTCTCGTCTTGAATGACTTCTATAACCAGCTGGCAATCTGCATCGAGAGTGAATCCTGCGACATGGACTCCGCTCGAACCTATTTTTCCTCCGAAACAGCGCAGCTTTCGAAACTGTATGGAGGGTGGTTCGCGCAGACCCGCGCAACTCTGAACATTCCAGATCTCGGTGTGGGGATCGAGACCATCAAAAGTCAGCGTCAACAGTCATCGTTGTTTGACAAAATCTTTTAGATCGCGCCGCATCTCATCGAGATGACCAGCTGGTTTTCCGGCCAAGCGGGTCGTGTAAGCATGCACCGCGCCTGGGGCCATCGTGTCGATGGAAACGCGTTCAGGAACTTTCGGATATACTTGGCACTCCGGCTTCGGACTGCCTATGCCTCCAAATAGATATTGAACAGCAAACCCCTGCACGACTCCGTTCTTGGTCTCAAGGGCGCTATAGACGGCCCATGCATCGAAAACTCCAGCTGCGGCGAAGTTCATTGATTTTGAAGTGTCGAGAGCGGGAAAGGTTTGAGACCAGTTCGTTGCTCCGTCAGTCATATCTAGGCGCTCATAGTCAGCGAAACGGACAAAGACGCGCTGGGCATAAGCTTTATTGAATTGACGCGCCTTGGCGTAACAAGGTGACTGTGCAAAATCAAAATTTTGCTTGTTTTCTTGGCTGTATGCCACGGGCGCGCTGATCATGGTGAAAGATGCCGAGAACAATATTAAAACGCGTTCTAATCTCATGAAAATTCCGCCTCTCGGTCCTACGCGGGTGCGCTTGGCTCTATGGCGCGTTATAGCAGATCGATAAGTACATTTGTCGATCTATATCTGTATATTTCGACGGGAATGTGTAAGCGGGCAATGCCTTGGAGGAAACTCAGATCCGAGTACCACGTCGGGACGCAGCTGGAATGCAACGTCAGAACGAAAAACCTCCCATCCATGAGCAAGGATATGCAGGTTGCCTCGATAATCTTCCAAAACGTAGCTCGTTGCATGGCACTACTTAAGTAGCGGAGTGACGCCGCAACGGTTCCAAATGCACACGCTGCGCCACAGGTGCCTGCACGATGACGTCGCCATATTCGCGTTGGGGAACCACTCACTCATTCGACGCCTTAGACATAAGATCGAAATTCACCGAAAAGCATTACGAGCGGCCGATGCATCGCGACGATCCGGACGGCTGGATTGTGGCCGTTCTTCTTCTCCCGCGTCAGGTATTTCGACACTCGGTCCTGTTGAACTTATCCGAAGTCATCACTGACGCAAGCTGAAGCAGACGAGCAGGAATAGACGATTCAAAGATAATGTTGTTGATTGCAGCGATCCTGAGACGATCAAGTATGCAGCAGCTTGAGGAGCGTGAGACAATGACGACGATTAACGTCGCAGCTAGTAACCTTCTGGGCCAAATGTACGATCAGGGTGGCTACGAAACCCTTATCAAGAGCCAGCTTGATATGTTCTAGCGAGGGATGAACGAGCTGGGGGTGTGGTTCGATCAGCCCCAAAGAGAGTACATGTCGCAATTTGACCTCGAGGCGGTCCAAATACTATTCAATTTGGTATTCAGGCAGGACCACGCCGCCATCATCGGCATGGTCACTCCTCCAGCCCCAGCAATAAGCTTCACGCCCTCGGGTGATTAACGCCAAAAAGGAATGGGCGGGGTTAAAGGTCGTTAGAGCGTTTTCGAACACCGTACCTCTCCAGGCGGCGACGGTAGACTCCCTAGTTCGGTAGGAAAGAATACCAATCACTTCGATGGCAACGTCGGGCCCCGCTTACACGGACTGGTCGATCTCAGCGCGCCGTGCTGATTGGCTTGAAAGAACGCGTTTGGCTGCGTTAAGGTCGATAGACTTCGAGCCGGAGTGCGTCCCACGGACGTCAAAGCAATATTCGCCACAACTGGCTGCTGCCTTGAGGCGGTACTTCTGGCCGCCGCATCAGCTTTTGTGGCCCAGCGCCACAGGTATGCGTCTAGCCACTAATAGTTAAATACCGGGCGCGCACTTCATTAAAAATGTAAGCATAATGAAACTGATAAATATCTGAAACAACAAGCCTTTTTGGTCTGGACAAAGCCTTTAGGACCGTCGTATGTATCAGGTGCTGTCTGATGTGCCCGTGACCTAGTTGACTGGTTTGCGGGATAACACAAGGCCAGCCATTGAGCGAGCGGCCCAGGACGACAACGGTCCCCGCATATGTGTCACGGCTTAGATTTCGTGGCAGGCATGCTCCCCGGGGTGGGTCAACCCGGCGGAGTGTTTTTAACCGTTTTCGCTCACGGAGATGACCCAGATGTCTTTTACTACCAAATAAACCCCGTTCGAAGGTCGCCAGCAATCCGCTTGCGATCTCCGCCGTTTGTTCCCGCTCGTCCGGCCTAGAAAAGGTACGACGTGGATGGCTAAGCCCAGTGAGGGCCGAAGCCATCAGGGCGACTAAAAGGCAGAGACCGCGACGCTGCTAGCGCACGCCAGATGACCAGGGAACTCGCGGCAACGGTACCGCTGCCGCGAGTTCCAACATCACTGAGAGAGCTTTCGAAGCCAAAGGGTATCGCATGAATATGAACGTCACCATTCGCCCGATCGACAAAGCAAACCATGCCATCGCGCATGTCTTCCGCGCCCCAGCCGCTAACGCAGCCAGCATGATCCAGCAAATCCATGAAATGCTGGGGTCAAACCGCGTCTATGATCTCCCCTGCATGCTGTTCTTGCCCGGCAAGTTCGTTTTCGGGGAAGCAGAGCATTTGAAGACGCTGGTGCCGAGCCGTGGTGAAGCCGTCGAAATCATCACCTTCCGCCCATTGATGGGCATGACGGGCGGCCGCATCGCGAAGATGTTTCTCCGCCGTGAAGACGAGGTAGCTATCGCATTGACACGTATCGCAATCACGATTTGTGCGATCGGCGCGTCGGACGCAACGTCGCACTACAAACGCGAGTTGTTCGAGGCGGTCCTCGATCTGGCAATGCTCTTTGACAACCAGCTTACCGACTAAGCGCCGAGCGCCAAGCAATACGAAGGGTGCGGCCTATCGGCGGCATCCTTCGGCCCGAATACCTAGACAGTACAACAACCCAGAACGGCATCCTATTGTGTGATCAAGCCGACATACGACCGCCCTTTAACAGGAACGGCGTATCGCTCACACTTGTTGAACGATGAGAAAACTTCTCTCGTTCATTACGTCAAGCGGCGGCGTATCGACGCCCTCTCTTCCATAAACGAACGTGATCAACTGCTGTCTGCACTGTTGGTTGAAGTCACGCAGCATGCGTGCTTGCCGAGACGACAACTTACGGCTCCAAGGCTCACATTTTGGTTGGGTAGGCGTCCGCAGCAAAAAGGCTGTTTGGTCAATCTTGGAGCATTTTCCGCCTGCCCGCAATTCCGCATGAAAAGAAAGTGGACTTGAAAAAGGTCTGCTTCCCGTAGCGTGACGAGCAGGTCAATTTTGTCCCTCAAGCCGGGCGAACGGTCGGTGAAGAGCCAACGATGGGTGATGGACGGCTGCGATACGTAAGAAAACCAACAATCACGCATTCGTGATTGATCAGTTTTTGGTACCCAACTGCAACCGCTACCTTGTCGTATTTGATATCCGGACCGGTGGCGTAACCCCCGATTTCCTTGTAACGCTACCGGCTATAGTTGCGACCATGCGTCAGGGCAGAAATGGTTCCGACCATATATTCTTCCGAATACTCAAGAACTCAGTTCTTTGTATTCGGAATTTGACGTCTTGGGTTTCCATGGTCGGCGGTGCCGCTTGAAGTTGACGGCAACGGCATGGGGGCAAGCCTGGCGGCGTCGGTATGATTTCCGAATTCGTTGTAAGCCGGCCTTAATCTGCATGCCGCGACGCCGCCCGCGCAGATCGAACCCCGCAAATTGCGTGATTAACGCCATCCATTCCCACGAAGAAAACCCACCGAGCGTTGAATACTAGAGTTTCGACGGAGCCTGCAGTCTGTCGAGCGCAATGGCCAAAGTGAACTACTCTCTTTGGTTGTGCATTTTTTCGCGAGCCAATGAAGGCTACCCGAGGGGCCTCGCCATCGAAATCCGGCAACACGTCAGAACGCTAGGTATAACACGGACTTGAAATGCCAACTTGGTCGATCTAGATCGAAAAGCGTTACCGAATGGGCACAACCTAAAATTCGGTGAGCATACAAACGCGAAACGGGCCGCTCGGCAAAGCAGACCCGTTTCAGTATCAGACACCCCTAAGCAAAGAGCTTGTCCGTGACCTATACCTAGCGCCCCACAATCGAAAAATCAATAAATAAACCGGTGATTTACGGTCCACGGCTCGCGCAACCGTGCCCGCCGATCACTCGGTCATGTCAGATCGTTCGAGGGCTTCCCTCGAACGAGTGCCAAAGAGGAAACAGGCAAACTCGCTTGCCCTTGCGGTGCAGGATGAGGCCGACGCTTCGCAGGACCGACGTCTAGGTGCCGCATATTCGCGGTTAACCATGTCTGGAAGTTTTCGAAGCCGGCCGGCTGTCCAGTACTGACACACATCTGTATAAGTCGGCCATGCAGTGAAACCGAGAAGTTTCCGATGTACATGGCCACGATAATACGGATCGAGAACCGGGCAGCCGCCCACTAGACCGAGCACGGCCAATTGCCGCGCTCCGTGCGGCTGCCTCGACAGGTCATTCGATAGTGTAGTCGAGGTTTCTCCCATGATTTCGTACCGCCCCTCTCATAACCGAGTGCGCAGCACCGCCGTGCTGCATGCGCAATCGGTTGATGGAGATCATGCGAACGCTGTATGCCAAACGAGTTTTTCCGACCAACAAGTAGGCTTGTTTCGGCCCATCCCAGAGGTCGATCGGTTTCAACGGGTCCCGCGCGGACTTCCTGTGAAAAACGACCGAATTGAAGCCATGTTTCGCCCTTTAGCCGAGATGGTTGATCGGCTTTGTGATTACGAAAGCAACGCGCGACATGGCCAACACCCACACCACAACACTTTGCTGCCCGAAATAGAGCGCGCGCCACGGCGGGCATATCGCAAGCGTTACGCCTTCCGCCGATAGGGCGATCCCCGCCTCCCCACTTTGCTTTTGCATGCCAGCTCGGCTCTGCCGGGCTCGGACTTCTGCGTGCTATTTTCCAGGAAAGTTCCATGAACATCAAGCAAGTACTCCGCTTCCATAAAGACGCCATCCAAGGTTTCGACAGGCGGGAATTCTACGATCAACCAGACGAAACAGAACTGGTGTGCGACAACGTGATCTCGGGCTTTTTCGAGGTCGTGAAGATTGAGCACAACGGTCGATCCGAACTGGTGGAGACGTGGTTCCCGCCAGTCATGAAAAAGGAAGGCAGTCACATGCCTCCGCGCCGTAGCCGCTTCAACGCGCGGGCGTTCATCCCCGATGTCGGCACAAATGTTCAAATCGGCAACGCGAGTTGGCTCGAATTGAAATGTGCCATGCACTTCATGGCAAACAGGCGGGTCGTCAGGATCGAAGATCAGTCACCTACCATCCCGTACGTTGATACCGATGGCATTGAGAGGCATCACCGATGTGACTTCAGGATCAGCTTCGATAATTCGACTACCCTGGCTGTCGCGATCAAACCCGACGAGAAAGTCGAATCCAGAAACCTCGACAAACTAAAGAAGGTTTTGCGGCTGAACCTCCGCGGACAGGCTGACGATATCGTAATCCTGACAGAAGCGTACTTGACGAATAACCGGGCCTGGAACGCACAAAGCATCATTCGCGCGCGTCGGGCCAAAAACGAGCGTGTTTACCAGGCGCTTCGCGAAGTCCTTCCGGACATCCACGGATCGGTCAGCGCCTACGATCTGGCGCGTCTAAACCCTTCGGTCGCTTTAGGCGAGATCGCGGTTTGGCGGCTTATCTACGAAGGCGCTCTCAAAATGGTCAGACCTGAGCGGCGTCTCTGCGACGCCCCATACGTCACCGTCAACCACTCCATCTTGCGGACTTCGTCGCATCATCCGGGCCCGACGGTCAGCCTAGCCGCTTAACCCTCCATTGAGATCAAGGATATCTCCGATGAACAAAGGCACCTCTGTGCTCACCGCCCCCTCGTCCCCAACGTCAATTGATTGCGACCATATCCAACATATCGAGGTCGACGAATGGCGCACCGATCTTTGGTGGCTACTCGCCGAGGCAGGCGTGTTCGAGCGCTCGACAGAAACGCCTGATGCCAACCTCTCATTCGATCATGGCGATCTCGTCGCTTGATATCGCCCTCTGTCGCCGGAGCGCGATTATCGCGCCCGCCTCATGCCTTTTACCCATGCAGATTTAGGAAAACAACATGAACGCCCATTTCCCAGCACACAAAGAGATCTTCGAATACCGCTTCAAGGCCGGTGACGGCTTCTTTTATCGAGGCCATGATTTCACATTCATCAGGACCGAGCAGGAGGGTTACATCCTTTCCCGCATTCACGACGGCCTTCACCAGGGTTTCACCAAGGTACAGATGATGGACGCGTTCGCCGCGCCTGATCCGATCGTCCATTACCCCGGAAAATACACGAAAGAAGGGGTCACAGTCGGGCTTCAGGAGGAAAGCCGGACCACGAAACTCTCCGGCAAACAGAAATCCCTTCTCCTTATGAAGCGCGATTTGTGTGTTGAGGTGATGAAGCTCCACCGAGCTGGCAAAATCGAGCTAACCGACGAATCCATGGAAGTGGTTCTTCCCGGACTGATCAGGAAAATCGGAGCGCCGCCCGTTCTCGAAAATCGCCGGACCACATGGAAAGGCCGGAAAAAGATGACACGCGAGAATTTCGACCCGCGGCCGCGCACTGTCCGTGACTGGATCGCAAATTATCGAAAAACCGGAAAACTCGTGTCGCTTCTTGAGGACTACGGCAACAACGCGGGCACGACACGGCTCGCACCGGAGGTCGAAGGAATTCTTCATAAACATGTCTTGGATTGGGCAACAACAGACAGGTTGCACAAGAAAACCGCTCATTCGAATATGAGTGCCGAGATCGAAGCTCTAAACGCGCTACGGAGCAAGGAATCAAAGCTCGGCACTCCCGATATCAAGACGTTCAGAGACCGGTGCAGAAAGTTCCCGCCCGCATTCCGGGCCGCGGCGCGAGGCGGGGTAGACGCCGCGAGCCTGGAGTACTCAGTCACTATCGAGGGCCTGGAACCGATCCGTCCCCTTGAACGGACGGAGGAGGACGAATGGAACGTCGATCTGCAAACTCTGCTTACCATCGCCGGGGTCTGGGAGAAGATGTCTGACAAGGAGCGGGCCAAAGTTCCTCGCATCCGGTTATGGATGACGGCAATTATCGATGTCGCATCCGGTGCAATCCCTGCAGCCGAGGTCCATCGAAAGAAGCCGTCGACCAAAACTGCAGTCGCTGCGCTTGAGATGGCAACGCGTGACAAGTCCGATATCTCCGCGAATCTCGGTTGCTCGACGGCATGGGACATCTACGGATCACCCGAATTCCACGCTGTTGACTCTGCGTCATGGTTCATCAGCGACGAGTACAGGTGGGTGGTCAACGATCTGGGAACCACATTGTTCTTGCCTCCGACCGGTGCGGCATCCGCACGCGGCACCATCGAGAGGTTTTTCAGAACCTGCTCGTCCGAAGCTTTCGAATATTTCTCCGGAAGGACATGGGGATCGGTAGAGGAAAAGGGCCTCCAGGATGCCGAGAAAGAAGCCAGCGTTGTGTTCGAACAAGCGCGCGAGATTATCTTGAGGTTCATCATCGACGTCTATCACAATACCAAGCACAACGGCGGCGAGACACCACGCGATGCGTGGAAGCGCCTGAAGAAACGCTATGGGGTACTGCCACCGCCAACTGGCCACCGTAGGCGCGCGATCTTTGGCTCATCTTTCGAGGCAACGATCACATCATCCGGGTTCACCAAAGACGGTGTTCCGTACCAGTCCAACGTTCTCCAACATATCCGCCGAAATATCACAAACAAGGTTCTCGCACGCGTAGACAGGCTCGATCTTGGGTACGCTTCGGTCTTCGACGGGACACGCTGGTATACTATCGAGGCGAAATACGAAGAGTTTAGAGGAATGTCCGGCCTCGAGTGGGCCGCAATCCGTGACCGGTATGTCCAGATCGCCGACGAACGGCAAGCTTTGTCACTTCCAACAGTACGCAAAGCCAAGGACGATCTTCGGAAAGCGGGCCAATTGGCCCGTGTGCTCGCGCGCTTGCCCGATCCGGGATTTACCGAGGAAGACTATGGCTCCTTCGAAAGAAAACTGAGCCGTAAATTCGAAATCTCGCCTCGCGGACCGAAGATTTCATTGAACATGGACGCAGAGTGGCGTCCCAGCGCCGCATACCTTGAGCTCATGGGATTGGAAGGCATCGTTGGCGCGGACCGCATGTTCGACAGCAACGCGTACCCGGCCGAACCTACTCGAGAGCCGGAGCTCACCCCTATCGGGCAAGTCCTCGCGGTATCTGACGAGATCGCATCGTTGATCGATCCCGATTTCGACAGCTCTTTTGGCGGCTGAGTCAGGCCTTGCCAATCCTCTTGGCTTTGCCGGGAGGATTATTCCATTTCCTCGAAAGGATTGAAACATGCCGAATAATGCCATTCCAAACCCCGTGGCTCGATCTGGCTACTCACGGGCGTTGTCTCCCGAGAAGCGTAAACGCATTGACCGCCTCTACGAGCACTACATCGGATTTTCCCGCGACAGGCTGCTGCGTGACGCATTGCGAGCGCTCGTCGACACGTTGCCAGAGGAGACGCCAGCAGGCGTGCAGCACGGCCACATGCCTGCGGTTGAGGCTTGCTCGCCGAGTAATCTTCTAGCTTTTGACGAGGAGGTTGACGAAGACGTGCCGGACAAGCGCAGGATCCTGGCCCTTTGCGGAGAGAGCGACGCGGGAAAGACGCGGGCTCTACTCGAGCATTATCGCCGGACACCAGAAATGCAGCCGTTCACTGGTCCTGACCGCATCCGCAGGAACCCAACGCTTTGGATCAAGGCTCCGTCACCATCAACTCCGCAACGACTTGCGTTCTCTGCGTTGCAGGGGCTCGGTGTTCCAGTAAGAGTGAACTTGGCGGAAAACCGCATCTGGGAGTTCCTGCGCGACGAGCTTAAGGCCCACCGCACGAGGTTTTTCGTGATCGACGAGGCACAGGATGCGATCGAGACCGCCAACAAGATCGAGAAGATCAAGATCGCCAACGCGCTTCGAAATCTGGTTCAGATGGAAGACTGCCCTGTCAGATTGATCCTGCTTGGCGTACCGCCTTTAACGGAGTTCCTGGAACGGAAGCAACTTTTCAACCGTCGAAACGTGATCGCGTTTGAGCGGCTGACATTCGACAACGAGGTCCCGACAGTAAGAATCGTGCTTCGTACGATCATTTGTGATCACGCGACGATGACATTCGACTTGATCGATAGCGATGATTTCGCACGAAAGCTCTCGCACGCATGCGCGGGGCAAATCGGTTCGGTTGTTAAGTTCGTTCGCGCGTCCGTCGAGCGAGCAATCAGGGAAGACAGGGAAGTCGTTACCCTCGCTGATTTCGCGGCCGTCTACGCGGGAGTGGCAGGCTGCAGAGCCGACGAGAATGTTTTCACGGTGGACAGGTGGCAAAACCTCGATCCGGTAACTGCCCTCCGGCGGGAGGGTGACCGCGAGTATATCGCAACAAGAGCAGCAAATGCGGCCTCCCGCAAAGCGAGGCGCGCATGAACAGCTTGAAGCTATTAGTTCCCCGCGAGGCTGACGAGCTTCTGACAAGCCACGTGAGCCGTCTTGCACAACTGCACGGTTCATATAGCGCGTCGGCATTCTCTCGATACTTGGGTTTGAACTTCGAAGCATTGCTGACCGGAGATCCTCAACACGTTTCGAAGTATGCGGAACTGACGGAAAGCATCGAGGAAAATGTCGCAGACGGCGTGATCAAAACATTCGGTCAGAAGTATCGGTACGCTCACAGCCATTCATTTACGCGATGTCATTTGCTAGCGACGAGGACCAAGTTTTGTCCTCATTGCTTGATTGAAGACGAGCAATCGGAGTTTGGTCGTCCCGGAGCGCGTGCTTTCATCCGATCAACATGGCAGCCACGCTTTTTCCGCGTATGCGACGTCCACAATACCACGCTCGTAACCGCAGTTCCGGGAGGCTTCCGTTTCGCCGGGGACGTGCTCGGAGGACTAGCCGCAGCCGGCCAAAAGTTGGAGGATTACGTCAGTCAAACCGTCAGCGCGGAGCCGACTACCGCCCAGGCATATTTTGTCATGCGCTATAATCTCCAGCCCACGAACCTCCAGTGGCTGAATCGTCTGCCGCTACAGGCAGCCGTTCACTTTACGGAAATTCTCGGAGCGGTGATCCGTCATGGCATAAAGGTCCAGTTTGACGAACTCGACACCGCCGAACAGTCGCTTTGTATGCACGACGGATATGAACTCACCCTCAAGGGGCAAAAGGCAATCAAGGCCTACCTTTTGAGTCTTGTGAAGGACTATTATCGACGCCCGACATCTTGGATCAATGCTCACGCGGTATTTGGTGAGCTCGCGGATGAGATGTGTCGTCATCCGGATATGCCGGGTTACTCAAGCGTCCTTACACTTCTTCGCCGGGTAGCAGTGGACAACCTTCCCATAGGTCCGGGCGACAACTTCCTCGGCGTCATCAAGGACCATCGTCGTCTCCATTCTCTTCGAACAGCAGCAAAGGAACATGAGATAAGTCCGAGAATCCTAAGAAGTTTGATGATTGAAAAAGGCGTTATCCCACCTGGTAGTACTTTCCGCCGGACCGTATTCCATCCGAGATTAATCAACGATTTGATAGAACCCGCGAGGCGCTTGGGCCTCACCTGGGAAAAGAACTCTCGAATACGAAGGCAGCAATCCTAAACCGCTGTTTTTCAGGCGTTCAAAACAATTTTGCCGGTCTCTTGAGACCGGCTTTTTTTATCACTACGTTTACAGGGCGAAACAAAGCTGGTTTTTGGGCGAATGGCTTGCCCTTCTTGCTCTGAGATTCCAGTCTATTCAACAGGTTATATTAGGCTTGGGGCGAGACCAAGCGCCCGTTTACACACAACGGAACCAGATTTCCTGGAGAGCTATGTTGTGGTCACCAATGATCGATCTGTCAGCTTTTCGGCAAGCCCGGCGGATTCGTGCGAGATTCCGGCAATGCCTCCTCCAAAAGTTTCCATCTATCGAGGATCCTGGCATAGGCCCCGTATTTTATGAGGTTGTTGGTCGCAAGTGTCAGAGCATCGGCTAACCCAGCCCCCTTCCTCGTGGCAATGGCGACATCCGAGCGCTCAGGCCAGCCGGCCGAAAGCGTCCCTACCCGCTTGATGCTGCTGTCGCGCGCCGCGATATAGGCGAGCTGCGCATGCGGCTGCACGATCACATCCACTCGCCCCGCCTGTAGCGCAATGATACGCGCGGCTTCGTCATCGTGATATTGCAGCTCGATCGGTTCGAGACCTGCCGCAACGTCTTCCTCGCTCCATTTGAGAAGGATGCGCTCTTGATTGGTACTGGCGCCAACGGTGATACGCAGCCCGGCGGCATCCTTCGGCTCCCTGATTTCCGTGATCGCGCTATCGGCCTTCACAAAAAAGCCATGCAGGCCTTGTCGATAGGTGGAGAAGTCGAATTTCTCCTTGCGCAATTCAGTTACGCCAACATTGGAGATAACCGCATCGTATTTTCCCGATGCCAAGCCCAGCGGCCAGTCCGCCCAGGCAACCGGCAACAGGTCGAGCTCAAGGCCAAGACTATCGGCGATTGCCAGCGCATAGTCGGCATCCGCCCCAACCACGGTCTTAGCATCCGTGGCATAGGTCGCGAGAGGAGGACCACCCGGAGAAATCGCAACGGTGAATTTTCCGGGCGTCACGAATTTGAAGCCCGGTGCAATGGCGGCAATCGCAGCCGGGTCTTTTTCAGCGCGAATACGGCCAGCCTGCTCCGGGGAAAGGTCGAATATGTCGCTTGCTCCCATCGTTTCTTGCGCAAGGAGTGGCAGAGCAAGAAGGCCAGCAGCAATCGTGCGGCTCAATGTTTTCATCAAGGTCATCGGGATCTATCCGGTTGATAGGGACGAAACGCGGGCGGATCGGCCCGCGCCCGTTTATTGTGTGGCAGTCAAAACCTTCTGCCTATCAGCTTTTCGGCAACCCTTGCGGATTGGTACGCGATTGTTTGATGGCCTCGGCCGAGAGGTTCCAGCGGGCGAGTGCCTTGGCATAATTGCCGTTCTCGATCTGGGCGTTCAGCGCGGTGGTGACCGCTTCGGCAATGCCGCTATCCTTCTTGGTCGCCACGGCGATTTCGGCCGTTTCCGGCCAACCGCCGGAGAAGGTGCCGACCTGCCTGGTCTTCTGTTCCTGCGCCGCCTTGAAGGCCGAAGTTGCATTCGGACCAAGATAGGCATCGGCGCGGCCGGACTGGAGTGCGATGTCGAGAACCGCCTCATCGTCGTAATATTGCACTTCGCTCGCAGCCAAACCCTTGGCCTTGTTCGCTTCGATCCAGCGCAGCAGGATCTGCTCCTGATTGGTGCCCGAGGAAACGATCACCTTCAACCCGGCGACATCTTCCGGCTTGGAAATACTTTGCACCTTGCTGTTTAGCGGCACATAGAAACCGATGAGATCGGTGCGATAGGTGGAGAAATCGAATTTCTGCTTGCGCTCTTCGGTTACGGTGATGTTGTGGATCGCCGCATCGAAACGACCGGAGGTTACGCCCAGCGGCCAATCGGCCCAGGCGATCGGCACCAGTTCAAGCTCAAGGCCGAGACTGTCGGCTACCAGCTGTGCGATATCCGGCTCGCTGCCAACAGGCGTTTTGTTGTCATCGGCGTAGACCGCGAACGGCAGTCGGCCGGGAATGGAGGCGACGGTCAGCTTGCCCGGCGTCACGAGTTTGAAATCGGCGGGGATGAGCTTGGCTGCGGCCTCCACCTTTTCGACGCGGATGCGATCTTTCTGTTCCGGTGAAAGATCGGGCCCCTGCGCCTGCGCGTTCGAAGCGAGCGCCGCCGAAAGCGACAGGAGGCCGCCGGCGGCGATGCTGAGAAGTCGTGTTCTGTATGACATCCTGAGTGTTTCCTTGTTTCGGGTTAGAGAACTTTGGCGAGGAATGCCGCCGTGCGCGGATGATCCGGCCGGTTGAAAACCTTGTCCGGCGTGCCGGTTTCAAGGATGCGGCCCTGTTCCATGAAGACGACCTGATCGGAGACTTCACGGGCAAAGCCGATTTCGTGGGTGACGATGACGAGCGTGGCGCCTGAGCGAGCAAGCTCCTTGATGACATCGAGCACTTCGCCGACCAGTTCCGGGTCGAGCGCCGAGGTCGGCTCATCGAACAGAAGAACTTTTGGCTTGAGGGCAAGCGCCCGCGCAATCGCCACACGCTGCTGCTGGCCGCCGGACAACTGGCGCGGATAGGCATGCGCCTTGTCGGCAAGGCCGACGCGAGCGAGGAGATCGAGCGCGTCTGCCTCCGCTTGGCTACGCGACAGACCGCGTACCGTGACAGGCGCCTCGACGATGTTTTCCAGCGCCGTCAGATGCGGGAAGAGATTGAAGTTCTGGAACACCATGCCGACTTCGACGCGGCGTTTGAGAATGTCCTTTTCCTTCAGCTCATAAAGCGTTTCACCATCCTGACGGTAACCGATCAGTTCGCCGTCGATGGCGATGAAACCGTCATCGACACGTTCCAGGTGGTTGATGGTGCGCAACAGCGTCGACTTGCCAGAGCCGGACTGGCCAAGAATGGTGGTGACGCTGCCAACCGGAATGCGCAGCGACACGTCATCGAGCACTTTCAAAGGCCCAAAGCTTTTCGAGACGCCATGGATTGTCACCTCACCGCCACGGGCATGCAGCGGATTGCGGTTGACCGGTTTTGACGCCGCACGAACCACCGGCTCGTCGCTAACGGCGGCAGGAGCGCGTGCCGGGGCAAAACGTCGATAAAGACCAGCAAAGATCGAGGGCGGCGGGTTGCGCAATGCACCACGCGAATAATGTCGCTCGATATGATGCTGGATGATCGACAGCACCGTCAGGATGACAAGATACCAGACAGTCGCCACCATCAGCAGCGGAATGACTTCCAGATTGCGGCGATAGATGATCTGGATCGTATAGAACAGCTCCGGCAGCGCCAGAATGTAGACCTGTGACGTACCCTTGGCGAGGCCGATGATATCGTTGAAGGCGGTCGGCAGGATGGAGCGCATGGCCTGCGGCAGGACGATGCGCGATGCCTGACGGCTGCGCGGCAATCCAAGCGCTGACGCTGCCTCCAACTGCCCCTGATCGACCGACAGAATGCCGCCGCGAATGATTTCGGAGGCAAACGCCGCCTGGTTGAGCGTCAGGCCAAGAACGGCAGCGGCAAAGGGCGTGATCAGCTGCGTCGTGTTCCAGCTGAAGAAGTTGATGCCGGTATAAGGCACGCCGACGGTGATGGTTTCGTAGAGATAACCGAGATTGTTGAGGATCAGCAGAAGCACGATCAGCGGGATCGAGCGAAAGATCCAGATGTAGGTCCATGACACGCCGACCAGAAGCGGCGAACGCGACACGCGCGCCAGTGCCAGACCTGTGCCGAGAATGAAACCGAATAGCGCGCCAAGCGCCGTCAGTAGCAGCGTGCGTGCGAGACCGACGAGAACCGGTTCGGCAAAGAACCAATCGGCAAACACATCCCAGCCCCAGCGCGGATTGCCCAGCACCGAATGCAAGGTGGCGGCAATGACCAGAAGCGCGAAGACCGTGCCGACCGTGCGGGCCGGATAACGCGCCGGCACAATGCGATAATGCGAATAGTCACCACGTTTGGCCGCCGTTTTGTCTCTGGAGGCCCGGATGTCGTTGAAGTCCGTCGTGATCGTCATCGTCGATCTCCTCAGATGCCGTGTGAGACGGTTACGCGACCAGCGGGCTGCACGGCGAACGGTCCTGCCGTCAGGTGCTTTTCGAAAGGAAGCTTGCGGATGGTTTCAGGATCGGCCGAGGTATCGAACAATGCCGTGTAGCCATTGGTGAGATAGAGACCCACCGCCTCCGGTTGGCGAAAACCGGTGGTCAGGTAGATGCGGGCATAACCTTGCCGCAGTGCCTGTTCTTCCAGTTCCACCAGAACACGTTTCGCCAGCCCCTGTCGGCGATAACCCGAATGGGTCCAGACACGCTTTACTTCGGTGGTGCCGTGGTCCGCATGGCGCATGAAGGCGCCACCCGCGATCGCCTCACCATTCCGCAATAGCAGCACGAAATTGCCGTGCGGCGGCGCAAACACGTCCGGCGTATAACGGTTCATTTCCTTCGTTGCGCCTTCGGCATCGTAAAAGCTGCCGTAACGGCTGTCATATTCGAAGGTCAGTTCGTCGATCAGCGGCCGCGCCAGCGGATCGAGCGGTGTCGTGTAATAAAAGCGATCACTCACAGGTCGCACTCCCAGGTTTCGAGCGGTGGGTCGGTCAGTCAGGACAGAAAAGTTTCGGCAAGCCGTGCCCAGTAGCGGGCAGCGGGCACGATGATGTCGTCGTTGAAATCGTAGAGCGGGCTGTGCAGCGGCGCGCTGTCGCCATTACCGACGAAGAGATATGAGCCGGGGCGCTCCTGCAGCATGTAGGCAAAATCTTCGCTTGCGGTGCGTGGCCGAAAATCGCCAGCCACCTGTTCGGCTGGAAACGTCTGTTCGGCAACGCGCCGGGCAAAACGGGTTTCCTCGACATGATTGATGACGGGTGGGAAACCGCGTCGGTATTTGACGTCCGCCTCCGCTCCGAAACTTTGCGCCTGCGCGCGGGCGAGCGCAGGAACACGCTCCTCCAGCCGGTCACGCACGGAGGGCGAATAGGCACGCGCCGTCAGTTTCAGCTCGACGCTATCGGGAATGACGTTGGAGGCCGAACCACCATGGATGGACCCGACCGTCAACACCGCCATTTCCAGCGGATCGACATTGCGGGCAACGATGCTCTGCAGGGCGGTGATGAAGGAGGCGGAAGCGAGAACCGGGTCCACCGTTTCATGCGGTGAAGCGCCGTGGCCGCCCTTCCCGATGATACGTATCAAAGCCTGATCGACCGATGCCATGGCCGGTCCTTCGACAAAACCGAATTGCCCGGCGGTGACACCCGGCCAATTGTGCAGGCCAAAAATCGCATCGACCGGGAAGCGTTCGAAAAGACGGTCCTCGATCATCTTCTTCGCACCGGCACCGACTTCCTCGGCCGGTTGAAAAATCAGTGTCAGCGTGCCGGAAAAACGGCCGTGTTCGGCAAGGTAACGTGCAGCACCAAGCAGGATCGTTGTGTGGCCATCATGACCGCAGGCATGCATGACGCGCGGATTACGGCTGGCATAGGGGAGATCCGTTGCCTCCTCTATCGGCAGCGCATCGATATCGGCGCGAATGCCGATCCGTCTGTCGCCGTCGCCACGCCGCAGTGTGGCGACCACGCCATAACCGCCGACACCTTCCGTCACCTCGTAACCGTAGGAGGCGAGATATTTTGCGATGACCTTGGCCGTGCGCCCCTCGTGAAAGGAGAGTTCGGGATATTGGTGCAGGTCATGGCGGATCGCCACCAGTTCGGGAGCGTAGGCAAGGATCGTCCGTTCGGCGTCATCGCGATGACGCGCGTCGATATGGATATTCATGGCTTTGCTTTCCAAAGGTTGGCGTCGACCAATGCTGGCCGGCTGGTTCACCTTTTTGAGAGTGTCAGGCGCGGGCCTTTTCGGCCTCCCCCTCAACCTCCGCATAAACGCTGCGGCGGTATGGCAGGCCGAGATTTTCCCGCAATGTGCCTGCCTTCAGCTGCGGATCGAAATATCCGCGCTCCTCAAGGATCGGCAGGACGAGGCGGGTAAAATCGTCCAGACC
>Ga0075364_10000213_pt1 | contig 27332 bp, 24 predicted proteins | sample EndMetdeltDD1764_FD_71517 | JGI IMG/M metagenome (GOLD analysis project Ga0075364, IMG submission 71517) | Populus endosphere microbial communities from Tennessee, USA - Endosphere MetaG P. deltoides DD176-4 | ecosystem: Host-associated > Plants > Roots > Endosphere | place: USA: Tennessee... | reverse complement strand
CGTTTGTATGATTCCGATAAGCAAGAAACACGTACGATGCGTAGCAAAGAAAATGCGAACGACTATCGTTATTTTGCGGATCCTGATTTATGTCCCGTGGTATTAAATGCTGATTTTATAGAAGGTATACGTCAAAAACTACCTGAACTACCTCATCAAAAAACACAACGCTTTCAAGAAGCGTATGAACTCAGCGCCTATGATGCTAGCTTACTCACCAGTAGCCGTGAATTAGCCGATTACTTTGAACGTGTCGCGCAGCAAAGCATTCCTGCGAAACTAGCCGCTAATTGGGTGATGGGCGAACTTTCTGCCGCATTAAACAAGGATAACTTAAACATTAGCGAGTCTCCTTTATCAGCAGAACGATTAGCTGACTTATTAAAACGTATTGCGGATAACACTATTTCCAGCAAAATTGCGAAAGACATTTTTCCAATGTTATGGGAAAGCAAAAAAACAACTGATGATATTATTCAAGAACAAGGATTACGCCAAGTCACCGATCAAACAGCAATTGCTAAAATTATCGATGAAGTGTTAGCTGCACATCCGCAACAACTTAGCGATTATCGTGCTGGCCGAGATAAGCTGTATGGCTTCTTCGTCGGCCAAGTAATGAAAGCATCAGGTGGAAAATTAAATCCGCAACAACTCAATGCATTACTTAAACAAAAACTAGATTCATAATATGACGACCTTGCAGAAACTTTATATTGAAACCCACGGCTGTCAGATGAATGAATATGATTCTGACAGTATGGCCAACCTGTTGCATCATTCTCATGGCTTAACACGCACCAACGATCCTAGCGAAGCCGATGTATTATTGTTAAATAGCTGTTCTATTCGTGAAAGAGCAGAAGAAAAAGTATTTTCTCAAGTCGGTCAATTTCGTAAAATAAAAGACCGGCATCCACACGTGATTATCGGTGTGGGTGGCTGCGTCGCGAGCCAAGAAGGTGCAGGCATTCGTCAGCGTGCGCCTTATGTGGATATCGTATTTGGCCCACAAACACTACACCGCCTACCTCAACTCATTGACCATGTTTTAGAACAAAAACGCCCTATCGTGGATATTTCCTTTCCGGAGATCGAAAAATTCGACCATTTACCGGCACCCCGTGCAGAAGGCGTGCGCGCTTTTGTCTCTATCATGGAAGGCTGTAATAAATATTGTAGTTTTTGTGTGGTTCCCTACACACGTGGTGAAGAAATTAGCCGTCCTTTAGACGATGTTTTGGCAGAAGTGGTGGCACTGAGCGAACAAGGTGTACGTGAAATTACTTTATTAGGTCAAAATGTTAACGATTACCAAGGCCCACGTCATGAAGGTGGACTGGCTGATTTGGCAGATCTCATCCGCTATATAGCGGCTTTGGACGGCATTGATCGTATTCGATTTACTACCTCACATCCATTGGCCTTTTCTGAGCGATTAATTCAAGCCTATGCCGACATTCCTAAGCTGGCTAACCATTTACACCTGCCGGTACAAAGTGGCTCAGATCGCATTTTAGCCGCGATGAAACGAGGCTATACCGCCTTAGAATTTAAGTCCAAAATGCGTAAATTACGCAAAGTACGGCCCGATATTAGTATTTCTTCCGATTTTATCATTGGCTTCCCCGGGGAAACCGAGGATGATTTTCAAGCCACACTCAATTTAGTTGAGTCAGTAGACATTGATCACTCCTTCAGTTTCATTTATAGCCGCCGCCCAGGTACACCTGCTGCCGAGCTTCCCGATAATGTACCCCTAGAAACCAAGAAGCAACGTTTACAGATTCTGCAAAATCTCCTAGTATTTCAAGGAAGGGCTATCAGTGAAAAGATGCTGGGCAAGGTAGAACAAATACTGGTAGACGGACCTTCTAAGAAAAACGACAACGTTCTGCAAGGACGTACAGAAAATAACCGTGTCGTGAACTTTAAGGGTAATACACGCTTAATAGGACACATTGTTCCTGTCACGATTACGGAGGTCTTGAGAAACTCTTTACGCGGAGAATTAGTAATCTCTTGAATACTCAACCAGAGCCTTACAGTTTTCAACTTAGCCCCGAAGATAATCATCGCTTAGCGAATCTTTGTGGACCTTTTGACCAGCACTTACGTCAAATTGAACAGCAGCTAAATGTTAGTATTTATAATCGTGGCCACGACTTTCAAATTAATGGGCCTATCCCATCTGTTGAAGTAGCTGCTAAAGTGTTACATCATCTGTATGAAGAAACACAGGGTAAAACCACGTTAACGCCTAATAATATTCACTTAGCCTTACAAACCCTACAAACGGGTAACGCTGCGCCAGAAAAAACAAAATCACCGGCAGACATGGTCATACAAACAAGACGCGGCATGATTAAATCGTGCAGCCCTAACCAAGCACGCTATCTAAAAAATATTTTAAGCCATGATATTAATTTTGGCTTAGGACCTGCTGGAACAGGAAAAACTTACTTAGCTGTTGCCTGTGCAGTTGCCGCCTTAGAACAAGAAAAAATCAGTCGTATTATTCTAGTGCGACCTGCGGTAGAAGCCGGCGAAAAATTAGGTTTTTTACCGGGGGACTTTTCACAAAAACTTGATCCTTATTTTCGGCCTCTCTATGATGCGCTCAATGAAATGCTAGGCTTTGAACAAGTGTTACAATGTGTAGAACAACATATTATTGAAGTCGTTGCATTAGCTTATATGCGTGGCCGTACACTCAACGATGCTTTTATCATCTTAGATGAAGCACAAAATACGACAAAAGAACAAATGAAAATGTTTTTAACACGTATAGGCTTTAATTCTAAAGTCGTCATTAATGGCGATATTACACAAACTGATTTACCGCGCGGTGTAGAATCCGGTCTGCGCCACTCGTTAGCTATTTTACAAGGTATTAAGGGTATTAGCTTTACTGAGTTTGATTCACCCGACATTGTCAGACATTCTCTTGTACAAGCCATATTACATGCTTATGCCGAATACGAAGTTCAAAAAAAAGCAGATTAAAATCGCCATACAAAACATGACGCGCCGATCTTTTATTCCTAATCGCTATTATTTTCAGCGTTGGGTTAACAACGCACTGCTTGATCGCACACGCTTATCCGAAATTACCATTCGACTGGTGGACAAAAAAGAAAGCACGGATCTCAATGAAACGTTTAGGCATAAAAAAGGGCCGACCAATATCTTATCTTTTCCTTTTGATCCACCGCCTGACGTTCATTCACCTTTATTAGGCGATTTAGTGATTTATGCAGGTCTTGTTAATCAAGAAGCCAAACAACAGAAAAAAACACGTTTAGCGCATTGGGCACATTTAGTGATTCATGGCTGTCTGCACTTAGTCGGCTATGATCATGGCAATGAAGAAGATGCCACTAAAATGGAAACACTTGAAATTCAATTATTACAGGAACTAGGCTATGAAAACCCCTACCTCTGACGATAAACGAAAAAGAAAAAAAAATCGTCAGTCTTTGTTAAAGCGGTTTAATCAAATGTTATCCCGTGGACCTCGAAATAGGGAACAATTAGTCCAGCAGCTACGTGCTTCCAAACAACGTAAATTACTGGATGCACAAGCGCTAAAAATGATAGAGGGTGTACTACAAATATCTGATCGTCACGTGCGCGATATCATGATCCCACGCGCTAAAATAACCGTTATCTCAGACACCACCTCTCTACCTGAACTTTTACCGATTGTGATAGATTCAGGCCACTCTCGTTTTCCAGTTATTGGCAACAGTAATAAAGAAGTCATTGGGTTGTTACTTGCAAAAGATTTACTTAAATATAATCCTTTAGTTCACCAAGATACTTTTAATATTCGCGATATCATCCGTCCTGCGGTGTTTATACCCGAAAGTAAACGCTTAGATAGCTTACTCGAAGAATTTCAACATAAGCACTATCACATGGCGATTGTGGTAGACGAATATGGCGCCGTTTCCGGACTCGTCACCATTGAAGATGTACTCGAAGAAATTGTGGGCGAAATAGAAGATGAATATGACGATAATGAAGAAATTTTTGTTCAAAAACAAACCGAACATCAATTTTTAGTCAAAGCACTTATGCCGATTGAAGCCTTTAATCACTATTTTTCTTGTGATTTTACCACCGAACAATTCGATACCATTGGTGGATTTATCGCTAACCGTTTTGGTTACCTACCCAAACGTGGTGCAAGCATTAGCTTAGCGCCTTTACATTTTAAAGTATTGCGTGCCGATAATCGTCAAATCCGTTTATTGCAAGTCACTAACGATGTCGATGCCTAATACCGTCAGCGAAGATTTGAACTTCAGGCACTTGTTTTGCCTGTTCTGTCGTTTCTTTTTGATTTTCTAGTCCGCTCTGCATTTTTTCTAACGGAGAATACAGGATTCTAAATGCCTCATCTCCTCTTCGACTCTCTTTTTCTTTTTCAATACAAATGGCTACTCCATCATAATGGACTTTAGGGACCGGCTGGTTAAAATACTTGATCCTTTCCCACATATATTTTATTGGTTTTATGATCAACCACTCAAAGATTTCTTTAATTGCATCTATAAAACTTTTTAATTGGATAATTTTTCTAGCAATAAAGGCTTGATAATAGGCTTTTCGAATCTCCCTATACCTTTGCAGAATGGGATAGAATTTATTTTCTCTATGCCATACAAATCGCTGATAAGCTTCATCACTTTTATCCTTCGCATTTGCGACCTCTAAATATTTTAATGTCTGTTTTGCCTGTTTTAGATGATGATGCGCCTCTTCGAACGCTATTTTTAAGGCAAGATACGGTAGCTTTAGCAAGTCTTCCTCTTCTTCTTCCTCCTCTTCCTCACAACAAGATTGTTCGGAGATTGCCTCATGCGGCCATTGGGGCTCGACAGTCATTCTCTGTGCATAGGATTGAGCCTCTGTTCTTGCTCGTAATGATTCGAAATGTGCTATCGCTTTTTCCGCTGCTAGCATGCAGCTATCTACATCGTCCCCACTCAACTGGGACGGCAAATAATTATCCAAATTCTGATGGGGCATTATCAACTTTATCTGTCAAGAATGGGTATTATCCATCGTACTGACAAATCCTTAAGCAAGCCTTAAGCCTGTTTTTATTCTAATAGTATCAAGCAAATTTAAAAAAATTATACCTCTGTTTCTCGTTGGCAATACTAACGTTTATTTGTATGCTTCACTTTATTGTACCCCTGAATGCCCAAATCCGCCTTGTCCACGCTCACTTTCAATAAACTCAGGGACAACATCAAACTGCGTTCTTACGATAGGAACAAAAACCAGCTGGGCAATACGATCCCCGGGTTGAATAGCAAAACTATCTTTACCTCGATTCCAACAAGAAATCTTTAATTCACCCTGATAGTCCGAATCGATTAAACCGATCAAATTACCTAATACAATGCCATTTTTATGCCCTAAACCTGAGCGTGGCAAAATAACCGCCGCCATATCCGGCTGTGCAATATGCATAGCTAATCCGGTAGGAATCAATTCTACTTGATTGGGCAATAATTGAACTGTTTCGGTCAAGCAGGCTCGTAAATCAAGACCTGCCGACCCATCCGTGGCATACGTAGGCAGCGGAAAAGCTTGTCCTAAGCGCGCATCCAGAATTTTAAGCTGTATATTTTTCATACGGTTTCCTTCTTTTAGACCGTGGTTTTGCCTATCAGATTATACGCTTTATCTGGCAAATGCCCCTACCCCTACTATACTTTTCTTATAAAGACAGTGATTAGCAATACAGTCATTTTTTTCTTCGTGGAGAATAAATCATGAAAAAATTCAATTCTTTTCTATTGATCGGCGTTGCCCTCATTGGGTTAACCGCTTGTGACAGCATGTCTCCTGACCAACGCGCAGTTGCCGGTGGATTAGGTGGTGCTGCAGTAGGTGGTCTTTTAGGTAACGCTATTGGTGGCGGTACAGGTCGAACCGTTGCTACCATCGCTGGTGCAGGTCTTGGTGCTGTTGCAGGTAGCTCATTAGGTCGTAGCACGGGAAACAGCCAACAACCAGTACGTTACTATCGCGGTCAAGACGGTAGATACTACCCTGTTCGATAATCATCTAAAGGGATTCAATAAAGTTCAGCATACGCTATCTCAGCGTATGCTGAACGATATCCCGCCCTTCCTATCCTCTCTTAACAAGCATATCGCTGAATTTACTGAAAATGCTATACTTCGAAGCTTAAAATCACTATTTGGCTTACTATGCGTTTAGAAAGTATCAAATTAGCGGGATTCAAATCGTTTGTTGACCCAACCACCCTCGCCTTTCCTAGCAATCTAACCGCGATTGTAGGACCCAATGGCTGTGGAAAATCGAATATTATCGATGCCATTCGCTGGGTTATGGGTGAAAGCTCCGCGAAACAACTACGCGGTCAATCTCTAGACGATGTCATCTTCAATGGCTGCACCACCCGTAAACCCCTGGGCCAAGCCGCCATTGAGCTCAACTTTGATAACTCCGATGGCGGCCTAGGCGGCCAATATAGTAGTTATGCACAAATTTCTATACGACGTGAAATCACCCGAGAAGGCCAATCCATCTATTATCTCAATGGATCACGTTGTAGACGTCGCGATATACGGGATATCTTTCTAGGCACCGGCCTAGGTCCTAGAAGCTATGCCATCATCGAACAAGGCATGATTTCGCGTGTAGTAGAAGCAAAGCCCGATGAATTACGTGCCTATATAGAAGAAGCGGCGGGCATTTCTAAATATAAAGAACGACGCCGCGAAACGGAAAACCGCTTAGAACATACGCAAGAGAATCTAAATCGATTAAATGATCTGAGAGAAGAACTCGCTAAACAAGCTAAACATTTACAACGCCAAGCCAATGCGGCGGAACGTTATAAAAATTTTAAAGAAGAAGAACGTTTACTCAAAGCCCACCTTCAAGCATTACGCTATCGAACACTGAATAATCAATTGCAATCCCAGTTAATCACTATTGCTGAAACCGAAGCACAGCTTAATGCAACACAGGGTCAGCAACAAACGCTGTTAAAAGAATTAAGCCGTGATCGTGATCAGCAAAATGAAATAAGAACAGACTGTGATACATTGCAAAGTCGTTATTATGAATTAGGCAATGAAATAACGCGTTTAGAAGAAAAACTGCGCAGCCAAACCACGCAATTTAAACAAAATCAGCAGGAAGAAAGTGAGCTGCGCCAAAAAAGTATTTTCTTAGATCAACAATCTCAAGAAAACCAAGCGCTACAAAGCCGCTTGAATCAAGAGATAGCGATTTTGCATAAAGAATGGACTAGCGTTCAAGAAACCACCGAACAAAGCCAAACTACCTTAAAACAAAGCGAATTAGACTTAAAGAATTGCCAATTACAATGGGAAGAATTTCAAGCGCATGCTGCCCAATTAACCCAGCAAAATCGTGTCGCCCAAACGCAACATCAACACTATCAACAACAGTCAGAAACATTAAAAAAACGCATTGAGCGATTAGAACAAGAACAAACGGAACAAAATCAAATTCTAGGCAACGATAACGATATTGCCGATCTCACGGTCGCATTAACAGAATCCCAACAAAAACAAGCCAGTGCTCAATTAGAACAAACACAAACCACTCAACAAATTAATGCACAACGCGTGGCGCTGCAGCAATTAGCCAAAGAATTAGATCATTGTAAAAGCCAACTGCAAAAAAAACAGGGACACACCGCTTCTTTAATGGCATTACAACAAGAAGCGTTAGGACAACGTGAAGAATCTCTGCTAACTTGGCTAAAAAAACATAATTTAAATGAGCACCCTCGTCTTGCACAATTAGTACAAGTTGAAACAGGTTGGGAGCGTGCGGTAGAAGTTGCTTTAAATCAGCATATACAAGCCGTTTGTTTCACGGATCGCGATTCCTTAGACGATTTTTTCGATCACTCACTGCCTGAGAGTTCTGTGAGCTTGATGGCAAAATCTACGTTGTGTGAACACACCTCATTGCAATTTGAATCACAACTACCGCTGCCGCGACTGAGCACAAAATTAACGGCACCTTGGCCACTGGATAACTTATTAGCGGGCGTTTATGTCGCAGAAACACTTGCAGAAGCACTGACGCATAGCAAACAATTAAAAGGCTATGAATCGATTATTACGCGTGAAGGTGTTTGTTTAGGGAATCATTGGCTTAGCTTAAGCAATAATAGCACGGTTAAAACAGGACTCTTACAACGTGAACGTGAACTAAACACCTTAAAAAAAGAACAGCATGCTATCCAAGCACAAATTGATACACAACAAGCGGATTACACGGCTAAACAAAAACAGCTTAAAGAACTCGAAGAAAAATTAGTAGAAAAACAAAAACAATTAAGCGAATTGGTATCTGGTCAAGCCGATTTAAAAGCACGCCATCAAGTCAAAGAAGCGCGGTTATCGCAGGCAAAACAACGCCTACACCGTATTCAGCAAGAATTACAAGAAAATAAAGCACAATGCGATGAAATAGACATAAAATGGCAGCAAATCAGGCAGGAACAAATAAGCACACAAGCACAGCTTGATGAAGTACAGCCACAACGTGAAGCTTTACTTGAAAACAAAACCCAACTACAAAAAAAATTAAGCGAAGCGGCACAAAAAGCGAAAACGGATGAAACTCAATGCCACCAACTCGAGCTACGTAAACAAACGACAGAACATCAATTTAAAACCCTAGAAGAAACAATTGCACGCTTGCAGCAGCAACAAACACGGCTAAAAGAACGTGTTTCCCATCTGCAACAAACGCTAGCAGGCGCAGAAAATCCTTTGCACACGATAAAACAGCAACTGGATTCTCTGAACGATCAACGCCATACACTGGCAAGTGAACTCAAACAAAGCCAAACAACGCTTCAAGACATTGAGCAACGTTTGAAGCACAAGGAACAACAGACACAAACCTTAGAAACAGATCTTAGCCTGGATCGTGATGATCTAGAACAGCGACGTCTACAGTGCCAAGAACTACGCGTACGTGCTAAAACGCTGGAAGAACAGCTACACGAACAAACCTATGAAGTAGAAACACTGCTAAAAGAATTACCGGATGAAGCCGATATTTCAAGCTATGAGGCACAGCTTAGCGAAATAACACAGCGCATTGAACAAATTGGTGCAGTTAACCTAGCCGCCTTAGAAGAACACCAATCGGTTTCAGAACGAAAAATCTATTTAGATGCGCAACACCACGATCTAGAACAAGCATTAGAAACCTTAAAAACCGCCATCCAAAAAATGGACAAAGAAACACGCAGTCGGTTTAAAGAAACGTTTGATAAAATTAATCAAAACTTTAAAGATTTATTTCCACGTTTATTTTCTGGTGGCGAAGCATCATTACAGCTTCAAGATCCTGATTTATTGAGTAGCGGCATTTGCATCATGGCTCAACCACCTGGAAAGCGTAATAGCAGCATCCAATTATTATCGGGTGGAGAAAAAGCACTGACCGCAACCGCTTTAGTATTTTCATTTTTCCAACTTAATCCAGCACCTTTTTGTATGTTGGATGAAGTAGATGCGCCACTCGATGACACCAATGTGCTTAGATTTTGTAAACTGGTAAAAGAAATGGCTACCGATGTACAATTTATCTTTATTAGCCATAATAAAGTCGCTATTGAGATGGCACAACATTTAGCCGGCGTTACGATGCATGAACCTGGCGTATCGCGCTTAGTCACGGTAGATATTGAAAAAGCGATAGCCATTGCATCTGCTTAAGCCTACAATTTATTTATTTGCAAAGCGTTGGAGAATGTAGAGTATGGATATCGATTATTTGCTAATCATTCTACCTGGTATTGTTTTTCTTGGGTTTCTCGGGTTAATTCTTGTTATTTGGCAGTATGGCAATTTCCGTAGCAACCAAGAAGACGAAGATGAACCGCTAGCAACAATGCCTTCTAAAGCCCCCTATAAACTAACACCTGATTATTCTAGCGTAGAAGATAAAGAAGAACTCATACTCAACGAGACCATGAGTGAAATCAATATAAAGGGGCCTAGCGTGAATGCAACCGAATCACTTATCATTTTGCATTTACTCGCCGCAGAAGAAAGACCTTATGCAGGCTATGAGTTGGTACAAACACTCAGCAGCGCTGGGTTTTACTACGGCACCATGAATATCTTCCATTACTATGAAGATCAAAATGAAAAAAATCCACGCTTATTTAGTCTGGCTTCCGCCGTTGAGCCGGGTACGTTTGATCTGACACACATTGCTGAGATCCTAGCGCCTGGATTATGTTTATTTATGTCACTTAAAGATAAAAACGCACCGGCTAACTTTGAATTAATGTTAGAGACGGCTCAACTACTTATTCAAGATTTAGGCGGCCAGCTGTGTGACGGACAACGTCAACCACTCACTGACTACGTATTAACGCATTATCGTTCACAACTCTATAGCTATGCCTAAACCATTATCCGCGCTTATAAAAAAAATCACTGAACTTAAAAAAAAAATTAATGAACATAATTACCGTTACCATATCTTAGATGATCCACAAATCAGCGATGCAAGCTTTGATAAACTTTTTAGAGAATTACAAACACTGGAGAAACAACATCCCGAACTTATTACGCAAGATTCACCCACTCAACGCATAGGCGCAACACCTTTAACCAGTTTTAATCAAGTTGAGCATGCCATGCCCATGCTTTCATTGGACAATGCTTTTTCTGACCAAGAAGTTTTAGCCTTTAATAAACGCATTCAGGATAGGCTCGGCAGTGACAAAACAATTGAATACGCTTGCGAACCCAAACTGGATGGCATCGCCGTTAGCTTGACTTATCAACACGGAAAATTAATTCGCGCCGCAACACGTGGCGATGGAAATATCGGTGAAGATATCACCTTAAATAGCCGAACTATTTTAAGCATCCCCTTACAATTACGCGGTTCCGATTACCCCGATACACTAGAAGTACGTGGCGAAGTTTATATGCCTAAAAAAGCTTTTCAGCAACTCAATCAGAAGCTACAGCAAGCCGGTGAAAAAACCTTTGTTAATCCACGCAACGCCGCCGCTGGCAGCCTACGCCAATTGGATCCGAAAATAACCGCAAAACGCGCCTTAGCTTTTTTTACTCACAGTGTCGGTGCTGTTAAAAAAGGTCAATTAGCGGATAAACACACCGCCATTTTAAAACAATTCGAACAATGGGGTCTGCCTCACTGTCCGCAAACGCAACGCGTACAAGGCATTGGAGCCTGCTTAGACTATTACCACAAAATAGGTGAACAACGATCCCAACTGCCCTATGAAATTGATGGTGTCGTTTATAAAGTCAATGCATTGGCATTACAGCAACGCTTAGGTTTTATATCGCGTGCACCCCGTTGGGCATTGGCACATAAATTCCCTGCACAGGAGGAATTAAGCCGTATTTTAGCGATTGAATTTCAAGTGGGACGTACCGGTGCCCTAACCCCTGTCGCACGCTTAGAACCGGTCTTTGTTGGCGGCGCGACGGTGAGTAACGCTACGTTACACAATATCGATGAAGTGAATCGCAAAGACATACGGGTAGGTGATACCGTTGTTGTGCGCCGTGCTGGCGATGTGATTCCAGAGGTGGTACGTGTTATTAAAGAAAAACGTCCTCAACACACGCAGCTGATACAATTACCCAAAAACTGCCCTGCCTGTGGTTCAGAAGTCACTAAATTAGCCTCTGAGTCCGTAGCACGCTGTAATGGTGGCCTATATTGCCCCGCACAACTGAAAGAAGCTATTAAGCATTTTGCTTCGCGCAAAGCCATGAATATCGAAGGTCTGGGTGATAAAATCGTTGATCAACTCGTAGAAAAATCGCTGATCAAGGATGTAGCCGATCTGTATACACTCACCACTACTCAATTAGCTGGCTTAGAACGCTTGGGCGAAAAATCAGCGGCTAAGCTCTGTCGTGCCATTGCAGCCAGTAAAAATACGAGTTTTTCCCGTTTTCTATATGCCCTAGGCATACGTGATGTCGGTATTTCTACGGCTTTAAATCTTGCTCAACACTTTCAACAACTCCAACCTTTAATGCAAGCTGATGAAGCGCATCTTCAGTCTATTTCTGATATTGGCCCCATTGTCGCAATGCATATTAAGACATTCTTCACACAAACGCACAATCAAGAAATCATTCAACGTCTCTTGGCGGCGCCTATCCATTGGCCCCGACCCATCTTAAATAAAAAACAAACGCCACTGGCAGGAAAAACCTTTGTTTTAACCGGTAGTTTAAATGATTTAAACCGTGAAGAAGCCACCCATCAACTGCAAGCACAAGGCGCAAAAGTCAGTAGTAGTGTCAGCAAAAAAACAGATTATGTGGTCGTAGGCAAGGATCCTGGCTCAAAATTCAGTCAGGCTAAAAAATTAGGGGTTACTTGTTTGACAGAAGCAGAGCTTCAAATCTTATTAAGAAGCCTTTAAGGCTAAGCCATTGGCTTAGCTTTTTCACTAAAAACCGTATTGACATTTAATGGCTTATACAGTTTATTAGTCCTCTTTCAAAAATAGGGGTTTATACCTATTTTCATATGGAAATATCACGGTAATTTATCAAGCTTATGTAAGTATTTTTAGTCTTTATGTGATTTTCGTCAAATCCAGAAGGTATAAACCCCAGGATCAACCGATTTTTTAAACATTTTTGGCCAGTCTACACTGCAAAAGCATTGCACTAGAAATAATAATAATAATAATAAGAGGAAAGCATGCGCATTCTTTTAGTTGAAGATGATGAATCCTTAGGGGATGGCATTTACAAAGGGCTCAAACATTATGGCTATACGGTCGATTGGCTAAAGGATGGAAAAACAGCCCTAAGCTTTATTAAGGCAGAAAGCTTTGATGTTATCCTACTCGATTTAAATCTACCGGGCTTAGCAGGCTTATCCGTTTTAAGTGAAATGCGCGCAGCCGGGATAACCACGCCTGTTCTGATCCTAACCGCTCGCCATGCGGTAGAAGATAGAATAAAAGGCCTAGACGGTGGCGCTGATGATTACTTAACCAAACCTTTTGATCTTGATGAATTATCGGCAAGAATCCGTGCTTTGCAACGCCGTTTTTCCAGTAATCGAGCCGTATCTGTTTTAACGTACCGCGATATTCAACTCGATCCTAGTTCATTCTCTGTCACCGCCAAAGGACAAGCCATCAATCTCTCTCGCCGAGAATTTAGTTTATTACAAAAATTACTAGAAAATGCAGGCCATGTCATTTCTCGCGACTCGCTCAATCAATGTCTGTATGGCTGGGACGATGAAATCGACAGTAATACACTTGAAGTACATGTGCATAATATACGAAAAAAATTAGCGGGCATTAATTTTATACGTACTATTCGTGGCGTAGGTTATATGGCAGAAAAGGAAAATAATTAATGTACACCATCCTGTCCATTAGGCGATTTTTATTATTTAATCTGGTTACGACCGTCATCGCTACGATTATCATTACCGCACTCGGTAACTATTATATTGATAACCAAGCCATCAATGAGAGTTTAGATAGTTCATTAGTAGAGACGGGTTCGTTAATCAAGACGATTATGCATACGCCAGATCTAGCAATACCTTCTAAACTTCAAGCTATTCAATCGCAATTAAATGCGCACCCTTCCCTGCAAAAAGTGCTTATTGAAGAAGATAAATTTAAACTAGATGAAATCATCAAAGAAAATAACCGTTATAAATTTCAATTATGGGATGGTGATGGCAAATTACTACTCAATTCACCTCAAGCCCCTACCATTCCTTTAATTGGAAAACCTGGACTTAGCAATAAAACCATTGCTGGAAATAAATGGCGCACCTTTACTATTTATGACCATCAAGAAGGTTTAATCCTTGCAATTGGGGAAAAGCATACATCACGTTATACCTTGATTCGCCACATGCTCATTGATGATGCCTATCTCACACTACTCATTTATCCCTTATCTGGACTTTTTATTTGGCTTATTATTGGTAGTAGTTTAAAAAGTATTCGCTTTTTTGCTAAAGAGCTTGCTGAACGCGCCGCGGATCATCTTGAGCCGGTTGATCTGAATCAGGTACCCATAGAGATTAGTCCTTTAGCCGACGAACTCAATAAACTTTTTTCACGTCTACAACAAGCCTTTGAACGCGAACAACGCTTTGCGGCGGATGCAGCGCATGAACTGCACACGCCGCTCGCCGCGCTGAAAACCCAAGCACAACTCGCCCTTAAAGCAGCCGATCCACAAGAGTGTTACTCGCATTTAAAACAGGTGATTGCTGGTGTTGATCGTTGCACACATGTCATACAGCAATTACTCACCCTGTGCCGTTTAAGCCCTGAAACCATCATGCCTGAGCACTTCACTCAAATTAACTTAGCACGCATAGCAACTGAAGTGGTTGCACAATTAGCGCCTCAAGCTATTTTAAAACAAATTGAAATTGAACTGGTTGCGACAGATCCTGAATACAAATTATTAGGAAACGCGACCGGCTTACATGTTCTCATCCGCAATCTGGTTGATAATGCGATACGTTATACGCCACGCGGCGGTATGGTCAAAGTCGTTATTTTGAATCTCCCTCATACCATACATCTACATGTGATAGACAATGGTCCAGGAATTCCCGAAAAATTACGCGCACGCGTATTTGAGCGTTTTTTCCGCGTATTAGGCAACAATGCACAGGGTAGCGGCTTGGGCCTTGCGATTGTAGAGCAAATTGCCAAACTCCATCATGGTTCCATTCACTTAGATCAACCTGCAACAGAAACGGGACTTAAAGTAGAAGTACGATTCCCGAGGAATAAAGACTAATACTTTCGCCATGGCGAGTGCCTCATGCCTGCGGCACTCTAGTAACACTTTTATTTTAATTGTTTTTTTAATATCTTACCTAACGATGATTTTGGAAGATAATCAAGAAAAGAAATTTGTGTAGGCACTTTATAAGCGCTGAGGCTGTGACGACAATAACTTAATAATTCTTCTACCGTTAACGTATTATCCCTGCGCACTACGAATGCTTTAACGGCCTCGCCTGTGCTTTCAGAAGGAATACCCATAACAGCCACTTCACTGACCTTAGAATTTTTTTGAATAACCTCTTCTATTTCACAAGGATAAACGTTAAAACCTGAAACGAGAATTAACTCTTTCTTACGACCCACGATAAAAACGAAGCCTTGTTGATCTAACCTGGCTAAATCGCCAGTTAACAACCAGCCTTCACTATCAAAAATAGGAATAGTCTCTTCTACATCGGCTGTCCAATATGCCTTCATTACTTGGGGGCCTTTAACGCATAATTCTCCCACTTCCCCTAAAGGTACTTCACGTCCTTGTGTATCACACAAACGAATATCCGTAGAAGGTAAAGGCAAGCCCACATGATTACCTGCCGTAACCAAATCCCAGGGCGGTGCACAAACCACGGGTGATGCTTCTGTCAAACCATAACCTTCGAGTAATAATTTACCGGTAACTTCTTTCCAACGTTTTTTTACAACATCCTGTAGTGGCGCGCCACCGCCTAATGCGATCTTTAATGAACTAAAATCTAATTGTGAAAAAGCAGGTTTCTTTAAAAGTGCCCTAAATAAGGTATTCACCCCCAACAATACACTAAAATGCTGCTTTCCTAATACACTTATTAATTGCCGAATATTTCTTGCATCAGGAATGAGCACATTCGTTGCGCCTAAACGTAAACCCATTAAACCGTTCACCATCAATGAAAAAATATGGTACAGCGGTAATGCCGTAATCATTGTTTCTGAACCTTCTTTCAAAATAGGTCTTACCCATGCGGTTAATTGCTCAATATTCGCGAGCATATTACGATGCGTTAACATAGCGGCTTTTGGAGTGCCTGTTGTGCCGCCTGTATATTGTAAGAACGCAATATCCTGGCTTTGAAGTGAAGGTGGCTGGCAATGCAAATTATTAGCCTCTTTTAAACATCGCGAAAACTTAATCGTTGGAAAATGACTCTTTGCTTTTGGACTATTTTTTATCGTTCGTCGCGCAAACCAACTAATAACCCATGAGCGCCACCATGGCAATAGATCGCCTAACTCACTACTAATCACATGTTTGACATGCGTCCCCTTTAAACCTTGCGATAATTTGGGTAAAAAATTTTCGAGAATAACAATGGTTTCTGCTTGTGAATGTTTAATTTGTTGAATCAATTCTGAGGGGGTATACAGTGGGTTGACATTAACAACCGTCAACCCAGCTTGTAACACCGCAAAAACACAAACCATATACTGCGGGCAATTAGGCAACATCAACGCCACCCTCCCGCCTTTTTTTAAATTTAATTGTTTTTGCAAATACGCTGCCAGCTGCTCGCTCAGCATGGCCCATTTTTGATAGCTAATAGCTGTATTAAAAAAATTCAATGCCGGTAAGTTTTTAAATTTTTGACATGAGTCGGTAAATAAGGCACTGAGTGAAGGATAAATATCAGGATCAATTTCAGAAGGTACTTGTTGCTGATAACGATTTAACCAAATCTTTTCCATTCTTTAGTCCATTGGCGGTTAACGCAAGTTAAGTAAAATCACTGTCCTCTTTTTAGTATATAATACTTATCTATCTCTTACTCTGAATGTATACTCACGGCAATGGGATTTTCGGCAAGTGCCGCGAGACAGCCGATGTCAAGTGCGAAAAGTATATTAGCAAATCACAGGTGAACATTTAATGAACAGTCTAATGGGGGCATCCAAAGAAAGCTTTAAATTAAAAGCAAGCCTGTTTACCTTGACGACCTTGCATTTATTTAATGCGGATCCTTTATTTATACAACAACAATTAAAATCTTTAATTGAACAAACACCGCATTTTTTCCAACAGCTCCCTATTATTCTCGATTTATCAGCGTTAAAAAATAATGCTGAACAAAGCATTGATTTCCCTGGTATCATCAGTTGTTTGCGTCGTTCGGGTGTTATTCCGGTTGGCATTCGAGGCGGTAATGCGGAACAACAAACATTAGCCATTCAAGCAGGCCTGACTATTTTCCCTAATGTCAAATTAGAAAACACCGATACAACGCCGAAACCTTCCTCTGCCCCTACGGCTACCGCCAAACTGATTACTCAACCGGTACGTTCAGGCCAACAAATCTATGCTAAAAACGCTGATTTAATCGTACTTGCTTCAGTCAGCCCGGGTGCGGAGTTATTAGCGGATGGAAACATTCATATTTATGGCCGGTTAAAAGGTCGTGCGTTAGCAGGTGTCACTGGCAATCAAAATACACACATTTTTTGCAAACACTTAGAAGCCGAATTAGTCGCTATCGCAGGTCATTATTGGCTAAGCGAAGATTTACATGATTTAGAACAAACCCAAGCTTTAGCCAAAGACGGCGTACATATTTCGCTACATCAAGAGCGCCTACAAATAAAAACATTGAATTAAGCTAAAGATAAGTTCGTTGCAGGTGTCCATCTTTCTAGGATAGACATGATTGCTTCTAGACTAATAGGTTTAATCACTACTTCATCCATACCTGCAGCAAGAAATCTTTCTTTATCTTTTGCATCACCATGTGCTGTGATGGCAATAATAGGTATTCGTTCTCCTTTTGCTTCCTGCTGCCGAATAATTTGTGTCAGCTCTATACCAGAACTATCGGGCAAACAAATATCCATGAAGATCAAGTCATAAGAATATTGCATATAATATTCCAACGCCATCTGTGCATTCATTGCGCTATCGACAGAACAACCCTCTATTGATTCTAATACAGCCCTATAAACTCGTTGAATAAGGCCATTATCTTCGATCAATAAAATGCGTAATTCACTTGCCCCCAATGATAGGCTTTTACGCTGTACCTCTATTTTTTCATCTAGGCTATTTATCATTTGCCGCAACGGTATGTTACAAACAAATAAACCACCTTTCTCCGTTTCACTTGCTATTTCTAAAGTGACATTGAGCAACTTGATATACGTTAATGTAATCGACATGCCCAAATCGATACCTCTATAGTCACGTATATAACTGGGTTCAAACTGATCTAAGCACGCCTTTAATCGGATTAAATCTTGTTTTTGTATCCCTTGCCCACCATCTTTAATACTCAATTTAAACTGATCTGGCTCTTGCTCATCCTGACCTTGTTCGCAATTTACTTGTATTACAATCGAACCGTGTTCCATATTTTTCATCAAATAATGACTTAAATGTATCACCATCTGATAGATCAAATCCGGCGCACCGATAACATTGACAGGAACATGGCTAGGATAATCCAGTAACACCTGCAACCCTTTACTCTTCGCTTCGAATAATAATTGCTTAATTACTTTTTCTAATAAAGTTTTTAAGTTAAAAGGACGTACACTCTGCCTCATTTGCTGCGTTTCTTGTTCAGAAAGATTTAACAGCCGGTTAACGAGTGGTAAAATGGCATCGCTGACATTAAGAATATCCGTGACATATTGCTGCTGGGTAGGTAATAAGCAGTCCATTGTCAAAAGTTGTGCTGTACCCATGATGCTAGTCAGCGCGGTACGTAATTCATAGCTTAAATTAGCAATCAATTCAGATTTAGCACGCTCAGCTTTTATTGCCTCTCGTGCAATTTTAATGGTCGAGGACAACAAACCTTTATCTTTTTGCATTATTGTTTCCTTATCATCAAATGCTGAGCCACTATTCCTCGATATTAAACTTCCATAAGCTTAGAAAAGTGAATCTCTGGCCAGCGCTCTATCGTCAAATTTAAATTGACATTACTTGGCGCTAAATAAGCCAGATTTTCTTTACTATCGACGGCTAGATGCATAAATGCCTTGGTTTTGAACTCTTCTAATCGTTTCGCATCATGACAACTAACCCAGCGTGCGGTTACCACACTGATCGGTTCATAAGCACATTCCACTTTATATTCATATTTTAAGCGGTATGCAACGACATCAAATTGCAAAACACCAATTGCACCTAAAATTAAATCGCTGCTTGCCAACGGGCGAAAGATTTGTATCGCACCTTCTTCTGACAATTGTACTAAACCTTTTAGCAAGGCTTTTGATTTCAGTGGATCTTTTAGGCGTACACGTTGGAATAACTCAGGCGAGAAAGAAGGGATACCCACAAACTTCAGGGATTCACCCGCTGTAAAGCTATCACCAATTTGTATGGTGCCATGATTATGCAACCCAATGATATCGCCTGGCCAAGCTTCATCAGCACGGCTACGATCACCTGCCATAAAGGTAAGCGCATTATTAACCATGACTTCGCGCTGTGTACGTACATGGTATAACTTCATTCCCGGCGTATATTTTCCAGAACAGAGACGCAGAAAGGCAATTCTATCCCGATGTGCTGGATCCATATTCGCCTGAATCTTAAATACAAATCCACTAAAGTGCGGTTCTTCTGGTTTGACTAAACGCGTATCCGCCTGCCTTGGCTGAGGAGAAGGCGCAAATTTAACAAACGCCGCCAGTAATTCTTGTATACCAAAATTATTAATCGCTGAACCAAAAAACACCGGTGTTAATTTGCCTTCTCTATACGCTTGCTCGTTAAATGCAGGACATACGCCCCGCACCAGCGCTAATTCATCTTGTAATTCTTGATATAAGAACCCAATGCGCTCTTTCACGGTAGGATCATCTAATCCAGAGAAACATTCACCTTCTTTTCTTTTTAAATTACTGGAAGGCGCATAAAAATAAACCTTGTCCTCGGGTATATGATAAATACCCTTAAATTGTTTCCCCATACCGATAGGCCAGGTCATCGGTGCACAACTAATTCCCAACGTAGATTCAATATCATCTAATAATTCTATAGGCGGCCGCGCTTCTCTATCCATTTTATTAATAAAAGTTAAAATGGGTATCTGGCGTAAACGACATATCTCAAGTAATTTTTTCGTTCGAGGCTCAACACCTTTGGCGGCATCAATCACCATCAAAGCAGAATCAACGGCGGTTAAGGTACGATAGGTATCCTCTGAGAAATCAGCATGGCCTGGCGTATCTAACAAATTAAAAATACAACCCTGATAAGGAAACTGCATCACCGACGTGGTGACCGAAATACCACGCTCTTTTTCCAGTGCCATCCAATCAGACGTAGCGTGATGGGCCGCTTTACGCGCCTTCACCGTCCCCGCTAACTGAATTACCCCACCCCACAACAAAAGCTTTTCCGTGAGCGTAGTTTTACCCGCATCCGGATGCGAAATAATGGCAAATGTCCGTCTAGCTTGTATTTCAGGTTCTAACATTCGGGCCCTGGCCTATAAAATGGATGGGTGATATATAAAATAAGGTGGTATAATTCTACACGACTCTCTATAAAAGTGTTTAAAATTTAATCGTAAAAAACTTTATTCGTCATTGCGAGCGCCGCAGGCGCGCGGCAATCTAGGCCATACTTAATAAGCATAAAAAAATGCTTGGTACTAAAAAATATGCTGACTGGATGGCCGCGCTCATTTCATTCGCTCGCCATGACGATTTAAAATCTATATTTGATAAAATCTTTATTCTAGTTTAACCTGGGCGCCTTTCTTATGGGAGAGGTGTCCGAGCGGCTTAAGGAGCACGCCTGGAAAGTGTGTGTAGGTTAATCCCTACCGCGGGTTCGAATCCCGCCCTCTCCGCCAATGGTGGTTATATGGGTCCCTTCGCAGCGCGAAGCAACGAACCCCGTCAGATCCGGAAGGAAGCAGCGGTAGTTGTGGATGCGGGTGCCGAAGTGAGGCTGGTATAACCGCCGCCATTCAAGGTGATTGTAAAGTATGAGTTACCAAGTCCTTGCTAGAAAATATCGACCTCGTTCTTTTACTCAACTGGTGGGCCAAGAATCGACTTGCCGTATCCTAAAAAACGCCCTTGAAAGCCAACGCATTCACCACGCTTATCTTTTTACAGGAACCCGTGGCGTTGGGAAAACCAGCTTAGCAAGGCTGCTTGCCAAATGCTTAAACTGTGCCACAAAAATAACGGCTGAGCCCTGCGATCAATGTTCAGCCTGCCAGGCAATCAATGCCAATCGATTTACCGATCTTCTTGAAGTCGATGCGGCTTCACGCACCAAAGTAGAAGATACGCGTGACCTACTTGCTGATATTCACTATGCGCCTAGCCAAGGACGTTACAAAGTTTATCTGATCGATGAAGTGCATATGCTGTCTTCACACAGTTTTAATGCCTTACTAAAAACACTGGAAGAACCGCCACCGCATGTGGTTTTTTTACTAGCAACAACCGATCCACAGCGCTTGCCCGCCACTATTCTTTCGCGTTGCCTACAATTTCATTTAAAAGCACTGTCTGTTGAGCAAATTAGCCAGCACTTAGAAACGATTTTAAAAAATGAGCAAGTCCCTTATGAATTGAATGCATTGCAGATTCTTGCTCAGGCCTCCCGAGGAAGCCTACGTGATAGCCTCAGCTTATTAGATCAAGCTATCGCTTATGCCAAGCAAACGATTACCGAACAAGATATAAAAACCTTATTGGGGAGTGTAGCCACTACTGACATAACCGAATTACTTGAAGCGCTTATTTTACAGGATGCGGTTAAACTCTGGGCTATCGTAGAAAAACTCAATGCTCAAGCCGCCGATTTTTTACAAGTGATTGATGCACTTTTAACGCATTTACATCAGATGGCACTTATTCAGGTACTCCCCGCTAGCATGACTAAAGAAAATGAGTGCCTTCAGCCGCTAGCACAACAACTTTCTGCTGAAGATACACAGCTTTACTATCAAATTGCTTTACTAAGCCGACGCGACTTATCGCTTGCACCTACGCCTCGCTTGGGTTTTGAAATGATGCTATTAAGAATGCTAGCCTTCAATCCCATCAAACCAGCTGAAAACAATCAATCGCCTGTAAAAAAATCGTTAGCACCTGCCGTGGTTTCTCTCGCAACAGATCGACCGTCCATCAAACATAATAAACTCGATAAAACACATCAAAAATCAGCACTAGACTGGATTACGCTGGTTAAACAATTAAATTTAACCGGCTTAAGCTACACCTTTGCCTGTCAATGTGTTCTACAAGAATATGCTAACAATCAAGTTAAATTATTACTGGACCCCAAACAAACCGCATTACACACGCCCAAGCAGGAAGAAAAATTAGCACAGGCGCTTTCTAAGCATTTTGCTCAGCCCATCGGCTTAACGATCAGCCTAGGGGACAGCAATCTTTTAACGCCTGCACGTTACGAACAACAGCAAAAAGCACAACGACTCGAGGAAACCACAAAAAACTTACAAGAAGATCCCACACTACAAGCTATTATCAAAACATTTGATGCTAAACTACAACCCGAATCGATACAGCTTCTAGATGAAAACTAAGGCGGGCTCCGATCGTCATCCTGTGCGAAAGCGCGGGATCCAGAAAAATTAATATTCTTAAATAATAGAGGAAAATAACGATGAATATGAAAGTTGATCTCAATAACCTTTTAAAACAAGCACAAGATATGCAGTCGAAAATGCAATCAGCTCAGGAAGAGTTAGCAAAAATAGTCGTCACCGGTGAAGCTGGCGGTGGTTTAGTTAAGATTGACATAGATGGCCGACACACTGCCAAATCTATCTGGCTTGATCCGAGCTTATTAAAAGAAACTAAAGAGGTTATAGAAGAATTGTTGGTAGGCGCATTTAACAATGCACTACAAAAAGTTGAAAAAGCTTCGCGACAAAAATTAACCGATTTAACCGCGCAAATTCAAACTAAATTTGCTGATAGCGCAATAGAAAACTAAATACTCTATTGTATAAATGAGGGAACCGTTTGCATGGCCTTCAGTCCTCTGATCACACAGCTGATGACACATTTGCGTTGTTTGCCGGGTATTGGCCCTAAATCTGCTCAACGCATGGCCTTTCATTTGCTAGAAAGAGCAAGGCCCGAAGGTTTGGCGCTAGCAAAAACTATAGAACAAGCGATTCAAAAAATTGGCCACTGTGAGCAATGCCGTAGTTTAAGTGAAACACAGATTTGTACGCTTTGCGCAAATCCCAGTCGAGATGGTGATCTGCTTTGTGTGGTTGAAACCCCTATTGATGTCATGGCCATTGAACAAACTGCTAGCTATAATGGCTATTATTTTGTGCTCATGGGACGCTTATCCCCTTTAGATGGGATTGGGCCTGAAGAAATCGGCATTAAACACTTCATTCAGCGTATCAATACACACCCTCCCAAAGAAGTTATTCTAGCGACAAATCCTACGGTAGAAGGAGAAGCTACGGCGCATTATCTTGCCGAATTGCTTAAACAACACCATATTAAAACAAGCCGCATCGCACATGGTGTTCCCTTAGGGAGTGAGCTTGAATTTATAGACGGCAATACCATCATTCGCTCACTTCACTCACGGATTACGATTACAGAAACTGCTTAAGGCCCGAGCGGTTCAATTTTTATTTTTTTCTGCGCGGGCTCACAGAAATCTGAGTACAGCTCCTGAATCATCGCGTCTAATTGAGCGCTCGGAATATCTATATTTAAGCTAGCCTCCATATCCAGTTCCGCATCGCTTGTATTAACAACGGATAAAAAATTACTACCTGATGTTTTTCTTTTATTTGTTTGTTCTTGCTGATGGATCGCTGTTGATAGGCTAAAAAAAGTAACTGTTTTAATAGTAATAGCGCTAGATTGATTAGCCTGTAGCAAAATTTTATTAAAAGGATTATCTGCGCCATAGGTACGTGGCAAAAGATAATTCTGCGGCAGCAACGCTCGCAATTTTTGTAATTGAGGCGAAAGAAAGCATTGATCATCTTTTTGATCAATCAGAAAAAAAGGCCGCGATTGAGCATTAGCGGTGAAATTTTCCTCTACATTTAATCGAGAAGTAGACTCTGCTTTTGACATGTTTTTACTCCATTAACTGATTGTTAATCCATAGCTAAGCGCATGCTAACAAACAAATTTCTTTAAATCAAAAAAATTTAATGCCATTTATTAACATACCATCACCATGCTAGAATTTGCCCGTTTTATAAATATCAGGGAGAAAATAAAAATGAACACGATTATCATCGTATCCGACGAAGGTGCTAGGTCACAGGCGAAAGAGCTTGAACAATTAATAAAATTAATAAATTGTACCGATGAAATAATACAGCTGGGTTATGATGAATATTTCCCGTTAAGAGAAGAAGATAGGATGTTTGCTGTGTGCCCCAGTAAGCCTATTTGCGATTTACTCCGTGTACCTGCGCCGGCTATCAAAAAAACCCCTGCTCAAATAATTCCAGTAACTTATCTAGGTAGTGATAAAAATAATTTACCCTATGATTTACAACATATTAAAGGTTTAGTTATAAGCGGTCACTACTTCCCTTCCTTTGCCCTCGATATCCTGTACGGAATACTCGATGCACCCAACCGTTTAAATACTAAATATACTCACCTAATCCTTCAAAATAAATCACTAGAAAAATCCTATACAGGTACCATCCTAAATGCACTATCCAATTTGAGTGCCGCTCGGTGGATTACGAATACAACTACATTACAGTATATAAAAAACCTAAAAGATGAGACTCAAGAGGCCGCAGAAAAATTAAAAAACATCTTAGCTTCACTGCCTGAATCAGAACAACGGAAAATTACCTCTGTTTTAAAAGACACGCCTTTAGGTGAATGTTTAGAGAAAATCGACCTAGAAAAAAGCCAAGAAGCAGCCACTACGGCAACAATCCGGCTCCGGCATTAGAATTTATATAGGTAAGATAGCTCCGGAAGCTCAGCCCTTGGTTTTTTAAGCAGAGGGCTGAGCACGGAATTGAGAAGATAATGCGTTAGACTAAGGCTTGTTTTGCTTTTTCTACCAACTGAGCAAAGGTTGCTTTGTCGGTTACGGCTAAATCAGCTAACACTTTACGATCAACGGCAATCTCTGCTTTCGCTAAACCTGCAATTAAACGGCTATAGGATAAACCATTTTCACGCGCACCCGCATTAATACGCACGATCCATAATGCACGAAAATCACGTTTTTTCTGTTTTCTATCACGGTAAGCATATTGACCTGCTTTTGTTACCGCTTGTTTTGCAGCCCGTATAACGCGACTACGCGCGCCTTTATAACCTTTAGCTGCTTTTAAAATTTTCTTATGTCGGGCTCTAGCAGTGACCCCTCGTTTTACTCTTGCCATGGTATTAAACCTCTATCAATCTCTAATTATTTTAAGAACCTTGCAGCATACGATCAACAGAACGTACGTCACTTGGGTGAACTAAATTTGTTTGACGCAAGTTTCGTTTGCGCTTGGTATCTTTCTTCGTCAGGATATGGTTATGATGTGACTGTGCACATTTATAACCCTTAGCTGTAGGCTTAAAGCGCTTAGCAGCCCCTCGATGGGTTTTTAACTTTGGCATAATAATCTCCGCATTACTTATTTAAATAATATATTTGTTACTTAGTTTTCTTAGGGCTAACCACTAAAACCATCTGTTTTCCTTCCATCTTAGGTCTATCGTCAATCGCGGCATATGCAGCGAGATCCTTTTCTAAGCGTTCAATCAGCTTAGCACCTAAATGGACGTGTGCGATTTCTCGACCCCGAAACCGCACGGTAATTTTAGCTTTGTCGCCCTGTTCTAGGAAACGGATCAGGTTGCGTAGCTTGACCTGATAATCCCCTTCTTCTGTCACGGGTCGAAATTTAACTTCTTTTAACTGAATCCTTTTTTGTTTCTTCTTTTGCGCTGCTTTCTGTTTGTTAAGCTCAAAGAGATACTTACCATAATCCATAATACGACAAACAGGCGGTGCTGCTGTTGGCGCAATCTCTACTAAGTCGAGACCGGCTTGTTGAGCCTGACGTAACGCTTCTGTTAAAGAAAGAACACCTAATTGCTCACGCTCAGGACCTATTAACCTGACTTGAGGAACTCGAATTTCCCCATTCACTCTCACTTTCTTCGTATTACTACTACCTGTTCTAGGTTGATACGCGCCCCCTGGCCTTGGCCTCACTGGCTGCTGAATCACTTTTTCGTTGCTAATAATTATTTCTCCGCATCAATTCTACTACGTTGTACAAGCCCTTCTCCCTTCACCATCTGTTCGAACTCGCGAACGGACATAGAAAGAGGCTGAGGGGGGGACATACTACCTAAATTACCCCCCCCCTGTCTACGTACATTCACCTGTTTTGCCTGTACTTCTTGATCGCCTACAATCAGTTGGTAAGGGACTTTCTGCAAACTATGCTCGCGGATTTTATAGCCGATCTTCTCATTTCTCAAGTCTAACTTTATTCTAAGCCCTAAAGACTCTAATTCTTGGGCTACCGCCTTGGCATAATCATTTTGTTTGTCTGTAATCGTCATAACAACAGCCTGAATAGGCGCTAACCAGACCGGGAAGTGTCCGGCATAATGTTCGATAAGAATCGCTATAAATCGCTCAAAAGAGCCTAAAATAGCCCTATGTAGCATAACTGGCGTCTTACGCTCGCCTTGTTCTGTCGTATATTCAGCGCCTAAACGACCTGGCATAGAGAAATCAACCTGAATCGTGCCACATTGCCAAATACGTCCCAGACAGTCCTTTAAAGAAAATTCTATTTTAGGCCCATAAAAAGCCCCTTCACCGGGTGAAGACTCCCATTTTAGCCCCTTGTCATCCAATGCCTGGGCCAGCGCCTGTTCTGCTTTATCCCAACTTTCATCACTGCCCACGCGTAATTCAGGGCGTGTGGCCAATTTAAGTAAGATTTCATTAAAACCAAAGTCTGCATATACCGCATAAAGTAGGTCTATAAACGCTGAAACTTCCGGCTGAATTTGTTCTTCGGTACAAAAGATATGTGCGTCATCTTGCACAAAGCCACGCACCCTCATTAAGCCATGCAATGCACCGGATGGCTCATTACGGTGACAACAACCAAACTCAGAGAAGCGTAAGGGTAAATCCCTATAGCTTTTCAAGCCTTGGTTAAAAACCTGAATATGACCCGGACAGTTCATCGGCTTGATTGCAAATTCGGTATTCTCAGAAGCACGGGTCGTAAACATCTCATTAAAAAACTTCTCCCAGTGACCTGAACGTTCCCATAATTGGCGCGAAAGCAATTGTGGTGTACGTATTTCCTGATAACCACATTTTTCTAAGCGTTCTCGTATATACCGTTCGATGATTTGATAAATACTCCAGCCCTTGGGATGCCAAAATATCATGCCCGGTGCTTCTTCTTGGATATGAAACAATTCTAATTGTTTACCCAATTTACGATGATCGCGCTTTTCAGCCTCTTCAATGCCTTGT
>Ga0075364_10000212_pt1 | contig 27340 bp, 21 predicted proteins | sample EndMetdeltDD1764_FD_71517 | JGI IMG/M metagenome (GOLD analysis project Ga0075364, IMG submission 71517) | Populus endosphere microbial communities from Tennessee, USA - Endosphere MetaG P. deltoides DD176-4 | ecosystem: Host-associated > Plants > Roots > Endosphere | place: USA: Tennessee... | reverse complement strand
GTCACGATTGCCATTCGTGTCGGTCAGCTCGATCCTGACGGCAAGGCGACATCCTTCGCGCTGGTTTCAAGTCTGGGGGCAGCGGCGGCACTGTTCTCCAACCCTATTTTCGGGGCACTCAGCGACCGCTCGACGTCCCGCTGGGGTCAGCGTCGACCTTTCATCATCGGTGGTATTGTCGTGGGGTCGCTTGCGGTGATCGGCATCGGTTTTGCCCCGTCGATCGCTATGGTCGCCATCGGCTGGGCTGTGGCGCAGGCCGGGTTTAATGCCGCGCTTTCTTCCGTGGTCGCTGTTCTGCCCGAGCGCGTGCCGGATCAATTACGCGGTCGTGTTTCGGGCTTCATGGGCATGTCGGCCCAGGTCGGCGTGGTCGGCGGCACCTACCTGACGCAGCTGGTGGGAACCGGCGGCGCCGGCATGTTCCTCGTACCGGCCTTGCTCGGGTTCGCCATGGCGCTTCCCTTCGTCCTGACGCTGCGTGAAGTCGCTCGCACCAGAACCGAGGTGAAGCCGATCAATCTTTCGGCGATTGTCGGCGCTCTTTGGATCAACCCGTTCCAGCACCGTGATTTCGGCATGGTCTGGATGGGGCGTTTCCTGGCATGGACCTCGCTTTATCTGCTGACCACCTACAAGACCTATTTCCTGATCGATCATCTCGGCTACACGACAAGCACGGTGGCTCCGATCCTGACGACCGCCATGTTCGTTCTGGCGATTGCTGTTGTCATCTCCAGTATTGGTGGCGGGTGGCTATCCGACCGCGTTGGAGCACGAAAACCCTTCGTGGTTCTGGCCTCGATCTTCTTCGTCATCGCCATGATTGTGGTTGCCTATTCGACCACTGTTGAAGGATTCCTGATCGGCATTGCCATCGCCGGTCTCGGTAACGGACTTTATTTCGGAGTCGACTATGCCCTCGTCTCCGAAGTTCTGCCCGACAGGCATGAATCCGCCGGCAAGGGTATGGGTGTCTTCAATCTGTCCAGCACCATTCCGCAAACCGTTGCGCCCTTGATCGCACCCGTCCTGCTGATGATCGGCGCCGACGGCAATGGCGGCAATTATACATCGCTCTACCTGTGCGCGGCAGGCTTTGCCGCCGCAAGCGCTCTGTTCATTCTGTTTATAAGAGGATCCAAGTAATGGATACGCAATCGAGCCCCAAGGCGACCAAATCGGACACGATCGAGCCCAAGGTCGAGGAAGCCCTGTCTTTGGCGACCGGCGCCGATTACTGGACCAGTATCGAAGCAAAAGAGAACGGTTTTCGCGCATTGCGTTTTGCCGATGGACCGCATGGCCTGCGCGTGCAGGACGATGAGAACCCCGACCATCTTGGTATCGGTCGCAGCCTTCCTGCCACCTGCTTTCCGCCGGCCGTAACCCTGGCTTCGTCCTGGGATGAAGACCTCCTTCATGAGATCGGTGTGGCGCTTGGCAAGGAAGCGCGCGCCATGGGGGTCAACGTCGTTCTGGGGCCGGGCCTCAATCTCAAGCGCAGCCCGCTTTGCGGTCGCAATTTCGAATATTATTCGGAAGATCCGTTTCTGGGTGGCGTACTGGCAGCCGCGGTCGTTGACGGCATGCAGAGCCAGGGCGTCGGCGCCTGCCTCAAGCATTTTGCCGTCAACAACCAGGAAACTGACCGCCTAAGGGTGAGTGCCAATCTCGACGAGCGCACTTTGCGCGAAATCTATCTGCGGACTTTCGAGGTCGCGGTACGCCGTTCGCGCCCATGGGCGATCATGTCCTCCTACAATCGCATCAACGGCGTCCACGCGGCACAGAACAAGTGGCTGCTGACGGATGTGCTCCGCAATGAATGGGGCTTTGACGGCATTGTCGTTTCGGACTGGGGTGGGGTCAGGGATCCGGTGGCATCCGTCAATGCCGGCCTCGACCTGCGCATGCCCGGACGGCAGGAAGACGACCGGCTGCGTCAGGCCTACCTGGCGGGCGAGGTCGATGCCGATGCGCTTGCAAGTCTTGTCGAACGTTTTCGCCTGCTGGCTGAAAGAACGAAAGTCTCGGGCGATACGCAGGCGGTCGATTATGACGGCCACAATGCTCTGGTCAGACGCGCTGCGGCGGAATCGGCGGTTCTTTTGACCAATGACGGTACGCTTCCTTTGACGCTTGAAAAGGGAAAGCGCATCGCTGTCATCGGTGAGCTTGCCCGCAAGTCGCGTTACCAGGGTGCCGGCAGTTCATATGTCAATGCCAGATCCGATATCTCCGGTCTGGATGCGCTTGGCAAGCGCGCCGCGGCGATCGGCGCCGATCTGACATTTGCCGCAGGCTATTCGCTTGAGCGCAAACCGGTTGCCGATAATGTCATCGCAGAAGCGGTTGCGGCTGCCAGCACCGCCGATGTGGTGATCCTTTTCCTCGGCCTGCCCGGTGATTATGAGGCGGAAGGTCGTGACCGCACCTCGGTCGATCTGCCCGAAGACCAGCTCGCGCTGGCCGCCGCATTGCACGCGACCGGCAAGCCGATTGTCGTTGCCATGTCCAACGGCTCCGCCGTCACCACCTCGAACTGGCGGGGCAGCGTCAACGCTATCGTCGAATTCTGGCTGACCGGCCAGGCGCATGGCGATGCCGTGGCCGACGTGCTGTTCGGTGACGTCAATCCATCTGGCAAGCTGCCGGAAACGATCCCCGTACGCCTCGCCGATACGCCGTCCTACCTGCATTTCCCCGGCGGCCACGCCAATGTGAGCTATGGTGAAGGCATCTATGTCGGCTACCGGTATTATGATGCCCGCGATATTGCTGTCGATCATCCTTTCGGCCATGGCCTGTCTTATACGACCTTCGATTTTATTGGTCTCGATATCATCGAAAAGCCGAAGGACGATCAGATCGCTTTCGTCGCTCGTGTCAGCGTCCGCAACAGCGGTTCGCGCGAAGGTGCCGAGGTCGTGCAGCTCTATGTCGGCGATCACAGCCATTTCGTCGACACACCGCCATTGGAACTGCGAGGCTGGAAAAAGATCCGCCTGCAGCCGGGCCAGTCTGGCACGGTCGACATCGAAGTGCCGCGCGAACAGCTCGAGCACTGGAACGAGTTGACGAAGTCATGGCTTTATCCAGGCGGCCCGGTTACCGTACATGTCGGCAGCTCCTCTCGCGACCTGCGACTGAAAAAGACATTCGATGTGCCGGGTGACGCTGTCGTCGTGCCCCTGACGCCTTGGTCGACCACCGGAGAATGGCTGGACGATCCTGTCGGCGGTCCGATGCTGCAGGCAATTTTCGATGCCCGCGGAGGCCTGCGTGGCCGCATGGGCGACCTGATGTCTGATCCGGCCGGTCGCGATTCCGCACGCGGCATTCCGCTTGCCTCGATTGCCGAGTTTCCAGGCGTTCCCATCGACATGGAAGAGATTACGGCATTGGCGGAGAAGATCGAGACAAAAAGAGCAAAGTGAGGCAGCTGCTTAAAGCATCGACCTTGAGCGCATAATCGTTCAAGGTCGATGTGCTATCTCTGCTTAACTCAGTCGTTGTATCAGCGGCACGGACGTGTGGGGATGAGTGAATTCGGACTGGTTATAGCCAGATAGCCGGGTTGGATTATTTTATCCCGACAAATTGGAGACAGTGATCGTGCCGCGTCAGAAGCCAGTGACGCCCTGTGCGCATATCGCGATGGTATCAAATTCATTTATGAAAAGACCATCGAGGGCCTTGGACGGGGGAAGGCCGTCGAGGAATTGGTCCGAGATGTGCAGCTTCCTGATCGTCTGGCTACTCACCCGTATCTGCAGGAGTTTTATGGAACGGTTGCTTTGGCTGTGCGGGGCATCTACGTACAGCATGCCGGTTGGTTCGATGGTAACCCGACCAACATCTTTCCGTTGCCAGATAAGGTGCGGGCGCAAAAGCTGATTGATTTGGTGGGTGGTGCAGACAAAGTACTGCATAGCGCGAAAATCGCGCTGCAGAACGGCGATTTTCAATGGGCTTGTGAGCAGGCTGACTATCTATTGGCCATTGATGAAGCTGATGCTGCAGGCAATGATGTCAAAGCTGAAGCAGTTCGCGCCCTTGGTGAGCGTCAAATGAATGCTACAGCGAGAAACTACTATTTAACAGTTGCGAACAATCTTCGCGAAAAAATTGCGCAGAGCTGACAGAGACCTGGTGGCTATCAGATATTACGTCTGGTTTTGAACGTTGCGGCGACGGGCGGGTAACAGGCCTGCCCAATCCAATTGGTATGGTTCACGTTTCACAAATGGCGGGCGCGTCATGCCAAAAACTGTGGGATGCTTGCAGCCACATAAACCGAGCGACGACAAAATTGGGAACACGGCATTGGAAGACTTGAAGAACTGGCAAGGCGTGGCCAAGCCGCAGCGCCGGGCCATCGAAGGGACGTTCGCGCGCCTGGAGCCATTGGAACCGAAAAAACATGCGGCCAGCGTATTCGAAGCCGCGGCGTCACCGGGCGCTGAGGGCCGTTTTCGATATCTCTTCGAAGTGCCGCCAGTCGATCTCCCGTCGTTTGAGGACTGGGTGTCCAAGGTTTCGCCAAGCGCGGATCCAATGTTCTTCGCTGTTGTCGATAAGGCAACCGGGCGTGCTGAGGGAAGACAGGCGCTGATGCGCATCGATCCTGCCTATGGCGTCATTGAGATTGGCCATATCATGTGGGGGCCGAATATCGCTCGCTCCCGTGTCACGACAGAAGCATTGTTCCTGTTTGCTGACTACGTTTTTGGTCTTGGATATCGGCGCTTCGAATGGAAATGCAACAATCACAACGAGCCCTCGAAAAGGGCCGCGGAACGATTTGGTTTTTCCGCCGAAGGCGTTTTCCGACAGCACATGGTCGTGAAGGGCCTGAGCCGGGATACCGCATGGTTTTCAATTATCGATCGTGACTGGCCCCGGCTGCGCGCCGGCTATCAGCGCTGGTTGCAACCTGAAAATTTCGATGCTTCCGGTCAGCAGATGAGCAAGCTGGTTTTCGATCAGTGAGTGACGCTTTAGGCAGTAACCGCCAGAGGAGCCGCGATATCACCATTCGTGATTTGCTCCCCGCCGACGAGGCGGGATGGCGCCGGCTTTGGGACGGTTACAACGCTTTCTATGAAACAGCCGTCGCCCCGGAAATCACCGCTCGGACCTGGGACCGCATTCTCGACCCGGCATCGAGCGTTTTCGGTCGCCTTGCAGAGGCGGATGGTTCCTCGGTCGGTTTCAGCCTCAGCATCATCCACGAGGGAACGTGGGTGCCCGACAGGGTGTGCTACCTTGAGGATCTGTATGTGGATCCGATCTGCAGGGGGCGCGGGATCGGTAGACGGCTGATCCAGGATCTCATCGAGCAAGGCCGTGAAAGAGGGTGGGCTACCCTCTATTGGCATACGCGCAGGGATAATCCAGGTCGACGCCTATACGACGAGTTTATCACGGCTGACGACTTCGTTCGTTATCGGCTGCCCCTATAGCCGGCGCCATTGCTGCAAAAAATACCACCGAACGCCGCGTCGATCCGCTTTTCGAACCACATGGAATAGAAATGAAACAGAGACTTAACGTCCCCGCTTTGACCCCTGACCTCTACAAGGCAGTTCTGGCACTGGATACCGCAGTTAGAAACTCCGGCATCGACCACAATTTTCTGCACCTGATCAAGCTGCGAGCCTCGCAGATCAACGGATGCGCCTATTGCGTTGATATGCACGTCAAGGAATCCTTGGCCGATGGCATCCCTGCCCAGAAGCTGCATCTCGTGTCGGTATGGCGAGAGTCGCCCCTTTTTGACGAACGCGAGCGTGCTGTTCTGGACTGGACCGAGAGCGTTACCCTGCTTGCCGAAACGGGCGTGCCGGACGGCGTTTACGACGCGCTAGCGAAGCATTTCTCGTCGGAACAGATCGCGCAGCTGATCATGGCGATCGGCACGATCAATATCTGGAACCGCATTGCTGTCAGCGCTCGCAACATCCACAGTTGAGGCAGGATTCATAGGCGACAGTGTGTCCGGCGGATAGCTGCCGGGCACACTCAAGACCTCTAATTGGTTCAGAGCCGAAGCGTTCGATGTTTGCCCGGTGATAGGTCGGCAAAGGTAGATATTGTCATGTCGGCGAAGCTCCCTTTTCCGAAAATCAGTAGGGGAGCGGGAACCGGCCCACGAGATTGCGGACCTCGCTGTTGATACGAGCACGATCAGTATCAAGAGTATCGGCGCTCACGGCACGGAGCGTATCGAGAATGAGCGCCCCGATCTTCCGATACTCGTCCGCTCCAAAACCACGTGACGTGCCGGCGGCACTGCCGACGCGAATGCCCGACGTGACCATGGGCTTTTCCGGATCATTCGGAATGGCGTTCTTGTTGAGGGTGATCCCGACCGATTCAAGCGCTTTTTCCGCAACGTTACCCGTAACGCCAAGCGAACGCAGATCGACAACGGCAAGGTGGCAGTCGGTGCCGCCCGTTGTGATGGCAAGCCCTCCGTCGGTGAGGGTCTGCGCGAGAGCGCGACAATTTTCGACCACGCGCACGGCATAAGTCGCAAAGTTGGGCTCCAACGCTTCCCCGAAAGCAATCGCCTTCGCTGCAATAACGTGCATCAATGGGCCGCCCTGAAGACCTGGGAACGTGGCGGAATTGATCTTCTTTGCGATTTCCGCATCATTGGTGAGCACGAACCCGCCGCGCGGTCCGCGCAGCGTTTTATGCGTGGTAGAAGTCACGACATCGGCAAAACCGACCGGTGACGGGAACGCGCCACCCGCCACCAGCCCGGCGAAATGCGCCATATCCACGAGGAATACGGCGCCTACCTCATCCGCGATCTCGCGGAAGCGAGCGAAGTCGAGGACGCGAGGATAGGCGGAGCCGCCGGCGATCAAAAGTTTTGGACGGTGCGCGCGTGCAAGGTCGGCAACCCTGTCCATGTCGATGAGGTGTGTATCGGGATCGACACCGTAGCTCACGGCAGTGAACCATTTGCCGGACATGTTTACGGAAGCGCCGTGGGTCAGATGGCCTCCCGCTTTCAGATCGAGGCCAAGAATGGTATCGCCGGGCTGCAGCAGCGACAGGAAGACGGCCTGATTGGCCTGGCTGCCAGAATGGGGCTGCACATTGGCATAGGCGCTACCGAAGAGCTGTTTGACCCGCTCCATGGCCAAGTCTTCGATGACGTCCACATTGGCGCAACCGCCATAATACCGCCGATGTGGATAGCCTTCGGCGTATTTGTTGGTGAGAACAGAGCCCTGTGCCGCGAGGACGGCGGGGCTGACGAAATTCTCGGATGCAATGAGCTCGATGGAGTTCATTTGACGATCAAGCTCACTGCCAATGGCATCCCAGACCGCTTTGTCGGTGTGAGAGAGGGCCGTGGCCGCGAGGCTGTCGTCCGCTGATGAACGTGCGGCAAAAGTTTCGGCTGGTGCGTCCATGCGCGGTCTCCTTGGCACAAATCGAATGAACCGCGTCGCTACAGCGCGGTTGGACTTGCCGAGCACTATCATTTGAATGGTCCGCCACGCCCATCCACTTTCCGTTCAATGAGCAGACCAATTTAAAATGGCCCGCTCACTGAGCTTGTCGCTTCAGGATATCGAGCGCAAAGCCTTTGCCAATTTCAGCACCCCGGCTTCCAGCTCGGTCGGCGTATAGGCCGCAAACCCCATGAGGATACCCGGTTCAGCAATGGTCGTCGCGTGCAGGCCCGTCAGCCCCATGAGATCGATGCCAGCTCGCTGTGCTGCCTCGATCACGGACCGTTCGGAAAGATCGCAGGTCAGGATGCAGGGCATCTGCAATCCGCCGATCGGTATCCGCGGCTCGACAAAGTCCGCCAGATGCTTGGTTACGAGTGAGGCGAGAAAATCCAGCCTTTCCGAGTAGACGCCACGCATCGTCCGCACATAAGCACCGAAATGCCCGTTCTCCATAAACCTTGCGAGCGTGTGTTGAGTGATTGTTGCGGTGTGACCATCGAGCAGAGTCCGGGCGATAGTCATGGGTTTTACCAACTGGGGTGGCAAAACTGCGTAGCCGATCCTCAGTCCGGGAAAGAGCGATTTGGTGAAGGTGCCGATATAAATTGTCCGGTCGTGGGGATCTAGCCCCTGGACACAAGCCGTTGGCTTGCCGGCATAATGAAACTCGCTGTCGTAATCGTCTTCTATGATCCAGGCCTGATAGCGAGCCGCCCATTCGATCAGAGCAAGCCGCCGATCAAGCGCCAGGGTCGCGCCAGTGGGGAACTGGTGGGATGGCGTCAGGAAGATGGCTTTGGCCTGTTTCGGCGCTTCCATGATCTGATCGACCAGAATGCCATGCCGATCAAGCGGAACCGGAACACTTGTCAAGCCGGCCGCATCAAATACCTTGCGGGCGCCATGATAGACCGGGTCCTCCGTAAAAATGCGGTCGCCCGGATCGAGCAACATGTTGGCGCATAGTGTCATGGCTTGTTGCGAACTGGTAAGGACAATAACGCGATCTGCAGTCGCGCGAGCGCCCCGTTCGAGATTGATGTAATCGGCAATGGCTCGGCGAAGCGGCTCGATACCTTGCGGGTCGCCCTGCAATAGGGCCTCGTATCCGATTTCCTTGAGGACCTGCCGCTGAAGACGCTCCCAGAGCTGAAGCGGAAACGAACGCGTTTCAGGGACGCCATGGGTAAAAGGGCGCAAAACAAGACTGTTGCCCGCGCCGCCACTCTGGAAAGTCGCCATACCCCTTTTGCTGAGGTTGGGCTCCTGGTTCCTCAGCATCGCCTCTCGCGCGGATCGGCGCTGACCGGGCTTGAACTCCACCATTTCCGCCACGAAGCTGCCACTGCCTATTTTCCGTTCGATAAAGCCTTCGGCATGGAGCTGCGCATAGGCCGACTCGACGGTATCTCTCGATACCGCAAGCGATTTCGCCAACGTGCGGGAAGCGGGCAGGGGGCGGCCTTGGCCGAGGGTGCCATCAAGGATGAGTTGCTTGATGGCGCGCTGGATCCGGGCGTGGAGCGGCATTCCAGCATTCGCAGGGTGGGCAAGCAGGGCTTTGACGGTTTCGAGTTGTGAATGCTTGAACATTTCGATTTTCCCGCACCTACGGAACAGCCGTGATTTTGCCCAACTCTCGGAGAGGAAGGACAGGGCCTGTTATGCAGGAAAGCGAACAACCCCGCGCGATGAATTGGTCTGCCTCATCCTCATGAAGTGGATGGGTGTTTCAGTCCATTTGTTCTGTAGAAGTCAAGCCAATTTTGATCAGTAAACGAATTCAGGAGGCGGGCAAAAGCCATGCCGACATCCAGCAAGCCCACCAGACTACGCCTAAGCGACTTCACTCACCCTATCGTTGCGGGCCTGATATCCGTCATCGTCAACTATGGCGGCACCTTCATTCTCGTATTTCAGGCCGCAAAGGTCGCAGGGCTCAGTCCTGAGCTGACTGCATCATGGGTCTGGTCGGTTTCGATCGGCGTTGGAGTGACCGGGCTATTCCTGAGCTGGCGCTACAAGGAGCCTATCATCACTGCCTGGTCGACGCCGGCCGCGGCGTTCCTCGTGACCGCCCTCGCATCGACACCTTATGCCGAGGCGGTTGGAGCCTACATGATTTCGGCTGCGGCGTTCGTCTTGCTCGGGGTATCAGGATATTTCGACAAGCTCATTCGCCTGATACCGGTCGGGATAGCATCAGGCCTGCTGGCTGGCATCCTGTTGCAATTCGGCATTGGCGCCTTTGGCGGAGCCTCGATCGATCCGCTGCTTGTCGGGCTTCTGATTTGCGCCTATGTGCTGCTCAAGCGTTTTTCCGCACGCTATGCCGTCGTCGGCATTCTCATGCTCGGGCTCATATTCCTGCTGACGCAAGGGCGCGTAGATCTTACGCAACTCGAACTCCGCTTCGCGACACCGGTATTCACGATGCCCGAATTCTCGCTGAACGCGCTTCTCAGTGTGGCCCTGCCATTGTTTCTCATCACCCTGACGGGCCAGTATATGCCCGGCATGCTCGTGCTGCGAAATGATGGCTTCAAAACCAGCGCTAACCCCATCGTGGCGATAACTGGCCTTGGATCGTTGATCATGGCGCTATTCGGATCCCATGCCTTCAATGTTGCTGCGATCACCGCAGCCATTGTGACCGGTCGCGAAGCGCACGAAGACCCATCCAAGCGCTGGATTGGTGGTATCGCAGCTGGCGTGTTCTATATCACTGTCGGTGTGTTCGGCGTGACTCTCGCGGCAGTATTCATGGCTTTTCCGGCGACGTTTATCTCAACGCTCGCGGGGCTTGCGCTTCTGGGAACGATCGGTGGAAGCCTCGCCAACGCAATGGCGGATCCGAGAACGCGTGAGGCGGCGCTGATAACATTCCTCGCTTCTGCCGCGAACATAAAGCTGCTGGGCATTGGAGGGGCCTTTTGGGGTCTGGTTATCGGACTCATCGCCTATGCCGCTCTGAACGGGGCCGTGCCCAGCCGGGGAGAGAAAGCGGCAGCAGTCACTTCTCCTCCCGGTCAATGACAAACGGAAACACAGATCAGAACCATGCTTCAAACGTGGTGGCGGCATCAATGAGAAGTCGAATTAACGCGAAACCGAATAGGGTCGATCCTCATTGTCGTATCTACGCCAAGTCTCTAATTTTTCTCGTGAATCCGCAAGGGTCAGGAACCGAGGCGCGTTCGGGCAATTCGGATCCTGCCAATCGCGTGGGCTCAATAGGTATATTTAACGGGACTGTCCTGAATGGCTGGCATTCAGGACAGTTTTTCATTCAGTGAGACGGCTCACATATGCTTGTTATTCAACGCTTCGATAAGTGCTGCGATGTAGCCGTAGCAGAAAGCGAAGGCGACGCCTGTCGGGTCGCGGCCTGAAATGGTTGGCACGTGGTCAGGCATGATCATGTATTTGTAGCCGAGCTCGTGATAGAGCTTCAGTGATCGCACCATGTCCATATCGCCTTCGTCCGGGAAGGTCTCCATGAAGGACAGCTTGCCGCCACTGATATTTCGGAAGTGGACGTTGAAAATCTTGTCGCGGCTGCCGAACCAACGAATGATATCGTCGATCTCTTCGCGAGGATTATCGAGCATTTCGCCGACCGATCCCTGGCAGAAGTTCAAACCGTGATACGGGTTTTCCCGCATCTGCACGAATTTTTTCAAACCTTCGACCGTGCCAAGAACACGCGTGACGCCCTTGTAGCCCGGCGGCGTGTAGGGGTCGTGCGGATGGCAGGCGAGGCGGATCCTGTTGCTTTCTGCAACCGGTACGACTCGTTCGAGGAAATAATCGATACGCTCCCAGTTTTCGTCTTCCGACAGAACGCCGGCGAGGCCCGGAGCCGCATTGTGGTCGGCCTTATCCCAGCGCCAGGCTTCGTTGAGCGAACCGCCGCGCCCACGCTCCATCTCTGTGCGCGGAATGCCTATAATGTTGAGATTGTATTTCGCCGAAGGAATGCCGGCAGTCGCAAGATTTTCGATCATCTTGCAGACGGCATCGATCTGCCGGTCGCGATCAGGGCCGGCGAGCAGGATATCCGGGTAGGACGCCTTTTCGATCTGCTGCGACGGCAAAGGAAGCTGGATCATGTCGAGCACGAGACCGAAACCTTCGACCTTTTCGCGGTGACGTTTCAGGTCGTCGAGGCTCCAGCTGGAAGGCGCGCCTGGCGGATCCGAGCTGATGTTCTTGACACCAAGCTGTGCCCAAATCTTGAAATCTTCATCGTCGCGCGCTGCGACCTGTGTGCCGACATACATTAAAAAACTCTCCCACTTAACTCAGTCATCATATGACATAATATGAATCGCGTGGGTGTGTCGACCACCTATTACGCATCGGCAAGATTGCGATATTACAGCTGGCTGGTGAGGCGCATGGTTGCACGTCTCCATCCTGCTCTATTAGGGGTTTAACTCGTGTTTATATTGACAATCAGCCCGTGTTTTTCTCGGGAGAGACAGCTTCTGCGGTAGTTGCGTCTCGTCTCGCGCTCCGTGCACAAGACGCCGCCCTTCCTGAACGTAGAGACTAGCTGGCCCCCTTGCCAATCTGCAAGTGGTTCTATAGTTCGTATTATGACGTTTGGACGACGTAGTATGTGTTCTGTGTTAGCTCAGGGAGGAGTTACAATGAAGCATCTTTGCAAGCGATTGTTGATCGGGGCTGTTCTGACCACGTTTACGATGGGGGCGCCAGCTGCATTTGCCGCCACGCCCGCCAATCAATTGGTGTTGGGAACTTCGCTCGCACAGGTCCTGTCTCTCGATCCGCATCAGGCGACAGAAGCCAAAGCGGTCGAGATCATGGCCAATCTTTATGACCGGCTGGTCGCAACCGATCCGGGCGGAGCCGACAAGGTCGTGCCGCAGCTGGCCGAAAGCTGGCAGATCGACGACAAGGGCATCACCTTCAAGCTGCGCGATGCCAGCTTTGCGTCGGGCAATCCGGTCACCGCCAAGGACGTAGCCTATTCACTCACGCGGCTTTTGAAGATGAACCAGGCGGCCGCCGCAAATTTCATGCGTGTCGGTTATACCGCGGACAATATTGAATCGCTGGTTCACGCCGTCGACGACAAGACATTCCGGATCGATCTGTCCGGCAAGGTCACCGCCGATCTGCTGCTCTTCCGTCTCGGCATGGTTGTTGCCAGTGTCGTGGACAGCCAAGAAGTCGAAAAGCATGTCAGCAGCGACGATCGTGGTAACGGCTGGCTGCGCATCAATTCGGCAGGCTCCGGACCGTTCACATTGAACAAGTGGACGCCGAACGAAATCGTCATTCTGGAAGCCAACAAGGATTATGCGAGCGGTGCGCCGAAAATGCGCCGTGTCATCATGCGCCACGTGCCGGAAAGCCAGGTCGAGCGTCTGATGCTGGAGCGCGGCGATATCGATATCGCCAATGCCATGTCGCCGCCGGACATTGCCACATTCAACGGCAAGGCGGGCTTCGTCATTCAACGTGTTGCTGTCGGCGGTTTTTATGTTCTGGCCATGAATGCCGGCAACAAATATCTCGCCGATCCGAAGGTGCGTGAAGCGATTGCCTATGGCATCGACTACGCCGGTATCGAAAAGACCGTGATGGGTCCTTACGGCCGCATCCGCAATGTTCCTGTGCCTGAAAATTATGAGGGCGCAATCGCCAATCCCGATTGGAAATTCGACCCCGCAAAAGCCAAGGCTCTGCTCGCCGAGGCTGGATATCCCGATGGTTTTTCGCTGACCATCAAGACGATAGCGCAGACACCGCGTATCGATCTGGCGACCGCCATCCAGGCATCGCTCGGCGAAATCGGCATCAAGATCAGCATTCAGCAGGGTAATGGCGCCGATATCATTGCTGCCCATCGTGCCCGTGATTTCGATCTGCTGATGCCGCAGACCAGCGCCTATATGCCGAATACGCTCGGCTCCATGGAGCAGTTCAGCAGCAATCCGGACAATTCCCGCGAGGCCAACAATGCCGGCAATTTCGTCTGGCGCTCGGCCTGGGACATTCCGGAACTGACCAAGCTGACGGCTCAGGCGACAATGGAGCCTGACGCCAAGAAGCGTTCCGAGATCTACGTGCAGATGCAGAAAACATTCGTAGACCTCAAACCTGCGGTTCTGCCGATGTTCGAGCGTTTCGAGCCGATCGTCGTGAGCGACCGGGTGAAGAACTACATCGGTCATCCGATGGCGGCCACGCGCCTTGAAAACGTGGAAAAGACTGAGAAATAACGAATATCGGAGCATCCCGTCATGAAGGAACTCTCCATCGGGCAGTTGGGGCAACGCGCATTTCAGCTCGTCGTCAGTCTGTTCATCCTGTTATGCGTCACCTTCGTGATCGGTCGCGTCATGCCGACGGACCCGGTCGGCGCCATCGTCGGCGAACTTGCCGACCCGAAGGCCTATGAAGCAATGCGAGCCCGTCTAGGGCTCGATCTTCCTCTCTACCAGCAATTCTTCCTTTATCTCCGTGGTCTGGTGCAGGGCGATTTCGGTACTGCCATCCTGACCGGTAATCCGGTGACGAAGGATCTGGCGCAGGCATTTCCCGCAACGCTGGAATTGGCCACGCTGGCAGTCATCATCTCTACGGTTATCGGTGTGCCGTTAGGGCTTGCCGCGGCCCTGTTCCGCGACACGTTCATCGACAAGTTCGCGCGTGTTTTTGCGCTTGTCGGCCACTCCATCCCGGTTTTCTGGTTCGGGATTGTTGGTCTGGTTATCTTTTATGCCACCCTCAATCTTGTTGGTGGACCGGGCCGTGTCGATGTCTTTTATGAAGGTCTCATCGAACCGACCACCGGAATGATGCTGGTCGACAGCCTGCTGGAAGGCGAGACCGAGATCTTCTGGAATGCGCTGTCGCATATCATCCTGCCGGCAATCATCCTGGCATATATGGCAATGGCTTATATCACCCGCATGACCCGCGCCTTCACTTTGGAGCAGTTGAGCCAGGATTACGTCATCGCGGCTCGCGCCAAGGGTGTCAGTCCGGCCCGCACGGTTGTTCGTCACGTTCTGCCCAACATCGCCGTGCAGCTGATCACCGTTCTGGCCATCTCCTACGGCAACCTGCTCGAAGGCGCCGTCGTGACCGAGATCGTCTTTTCATGGCCGGGCATCGGCCAGTACATGACGAACGCCCTGATGATCGGTGACATGAATGCCATTCTCGCGGCCACCATCGTCATTGGCTTCATTTTCATGATGCTCAATTTCCTTGCGGACGTTGCCTATACATTGCTTGATCCACGTACCCGGGAGGTCGCTCGATGAGCCACGTCACCCACACGCCCACGGTCGAACCCAGAGGGCTCCTTTCACGCGCAACGGCATCGACCCGGCATCTCCTGCGCAAGCTGGCGGATGAGCCGCTCGGCATGATCGGCTTTGCCATCCTCGCCCTTCTCGTGATCATCGCAATCTTTGCGCCTCTGATCGCCCCTTATGATCCGGCACGGCAAATGCTGGAAAATGCACTGCAGCCGCCAAGCTGGGCCCATCTGGCTGGCACGGATGAATTCGGCCGCGATATTTTCAGCCGCCTTGTCTACGGTACACGCATTACGATCCAGACGGTGCTTTCGGTGTCGCTGATCGTCGGTCCGATCGGCCTCATTATCGGTGTCGTTGCAGGCTTTTTTGGTGGCCGTACGGATGCGATCCTGATGCGCGCCACCGATATCGTCCTGTCCTTCCCGTCGCTTATCCTGGCGCTGGCTTTTGCAGCCGCCATGGGCGCCGGTCTCGGCACCGCGATCATCGCCATTTCGCTCACCGGCTGGCCGCCGATCGCACGCCTTGCCCGCGCGGAAGCGCTGGTCGTCCGAAACACCGATTACGTGGCTGCTGCACGCCTTTATGGTGCCTCGCCACTGCGCATCCTGTTTCTCTATATCGCGCCGATGTGCATTCCTTCGGTCATCGTGCGTCTGACGCTGAACATGGCCGGCATCATCCTCACTGCCGCATCGCTCGGCTTTTTGGGCCTCGGTGCGCAGCCGCCATTGCCTGAATGGGGCGCTATGATTTCAAGTGGCCGTAAGTTCATGCTCGATTACTGGTGGGTTGCCGTCATGCCCGGCATTGCCATCCTTCTCACGAGCCTTGCTTTCAACATCGCCGGCGACACGCTGCGCGACCTTTTGGATCCGCGCCATGCCCGTTCCTGATAGCTCCCCAATCCTTTCGGTTCGCGATCTCAACGTTCGTTTCGGTCGCAACACCGTCTCCGCCGTGTCCAATGTCAGTTTCGATGTCGGGCGTGAACGTATCGGTATCGTCGGCGAATCCGGCTCAGGCAAGTCAACGACCGGCCGCGCTGCCATGCGGCTTCTGCCCAAAAGTGCGGTCGTGACTGCAGAACGGATGGATTTCCTCTCCGAACCGCTGCTTGCCAAATCGGAACGCCAGATGGGGGCGATCCGTGGAAGCGACATGGCGCTGATCATGCAGGATCCGCGTTACTCGCTGAATCCGGTGCTGACGATTGGAAATCAGGTCGCGGAAGCTGCCGAACTGCACCTTTCCCTTCGAGGCAAGGCGGCCAGGTCAGCGGCACGCGACATGTTGCTGCGCGTGCGCATCAATGATCCGGATCGCGTGATGGGCCTCTACCCGCATCAGATATCCGGTGGCATGGGGCAGCGTGTGATGATCGCCATGATGCTCCTCGCCAAACCGAAGCTCGTTATCGCCGATGAGCCGACCTCTGCACTCGATGTCAGCGTGCGTAAGGATGTTCTGGTTCTTCTCGATGAGATGGTGCGCGAAAACAATTCGGGCCTCATTCTCATCAGCCATGACATTCGCATGGTGTCTGCCTTCTGCGAACGTGTGCTTGTGATGTACGGCGGTCGCGTCGTGGAAACGCTGACAAGCCTCGAAGATGCGCAGCATCCCTATACGCGCGGGCTGATTGCGGCGATGCCCGATCCGCGCAATCCGGTGCGGCGCCTCAAGGTGCTGGACCGCAAATCGATCGATGCGGAGGTCATGCGATGATCACGGTAGATAATCTCGATGTCGTTTATGGCTCCAAGGAGAGCCGGAACCACGTCGTACGCGGCGTCAGCTTCAAGGTCGACAAGGGTGAGACACTCGGCATCGTCGGTGAAAGCGGCTGCGGCAAGTCGACCCTTCTGCGATCGCTGGCCGGTCTGGAATCCGTTTGGACGGGGGAGGTCACCTTTGACGGGAAACCGGTTGGCAAGGTTCGTAGCCGTGAGGAGTTGAAACTCGCCCAGATGGTGTTTCAGGATCCCTACGGTTCTTTGCACCCCCGCCATAGGATCGGTCGCGCCTTGGCCGAGCCGATCCGCTCGATGGGGCTTGGCGATGGCTGGTCGCAGGTGGCGAGCGCGCTGCAGCAGGTCGGTCTGCCTGCGCATTTTGCGGAGCGGTTTCCGCATGAACTTTCCGGTGGTCAGCGCCAGCGTGTGGCAATTGCCCGTGCGCTGATCCTCGAGCCGCCGATCCTGCTCCTCGATGAGCCGACGTCTGCACTCGATGTTTCCATCCAGGCGGAAGTGTTGAACCTGTTGGCTGATCAGCGTGAGGAGCGTAACCTCACCTTCGTTCTCGTCAGCCACGACCTTTCGGTCATCGCCCATATGTGTGACCGTGTTCTGGTTATGCAAAACGGTGTTTTCGTCGATGAACTGACCAAGGCCGATCTTGAGGCGGGTGTGACACATTCCGCCTATTCGGGTGAGCTTTTCAGCGCCAGCTTTCTGTAGCGCAAACAATGAGCATTGCGGGGCAGCCTGAAAAAAGGTGTCCCGCATTAATCGGGCAGCATAAAAAAAGGCCCCACATGGGTTTCCCATGTGGGGCCTTTCCATGTCCTAGGAGGACTATTTCGCTTCGGTCTTGGTAACGCCTTCCATGCGGGTCAGGGACCATGGATGCGCCTTGAAATTCTGCAGGCGCTCGCTGACGACGACCGGCTCGAACCGCTCGAACATCGGCAATACGGCTGGTTTCTGCTCGATAAACTTCGTCTGGATTTCCTTCACCAATTCCAGTCGCTTGGCATCGTCGCGTTCGCTGTTGGCCTGTGTGCGCAGGCTGTTCAGTTCGGGAATGTCCCAGGCAGAACGCCAGACGAAATTGCCGGCATTGTTGGCTTCCTTGCGGTTATCCGGGTTGGAGGCAAAGTTGTCTAGCGAACCGAGTGCCGTCGGCATGAAGGACGATGTCTGCGGGATCAGCAGATCGAAGTCACGGGCGCGGTGCGCTGCAACGATATCTGCGCCGCTACCCTGCTGGATGTTCACCTTGATGCCGATCTGCGCCAGGTTGGCCTGAATGGCGGTCGCCACATCGATGCGCGGGGTCTGTGCAATGGTCTTCAGAGTCAGGGAAAATCCGTTTGGATAGCCTGCATCGGCCAGCAGCTTTTTTGCCTTTTCCGGCTGAAGCGACCAGTCGGGGTTTTCGATCGCGCCTTCCCAATCTGCCGGCACCGGTACGTTTCGCGCGCGGCCATATGAACCGAGAATGGTCTTGGCGATGCCGGTATAGTCGATGCCGTAGGCAATCGCCTCGCGCACTTCCGGTTTCGAAAGTGGTTCCTTGCCGGCATTCATGGCCAATACATAGAAGCCGCCCGTCTTGACCTCGTCGATGACAAAGTCCTTGCGGGTTTCGAAGGTTTTCACATCCGGCGCAGACAGCGCATTGGCAATGTCGATATCACCACGATCCAGCATCAGACGCGCCGTTTGGCTTTCCGGCACGTGACGCATGATAATGCGACGCATGGGTGGCGTACCGTCGCGATATTCCTTGTTGGCTTCCAGAAGCACCAGTTCGTTAGGCGTCCATTTGCGCAGCGTGTAGGGGCCGGATCCTGCGGTATTGGTGCGCAGCCATTCGTTGCCGTAGTCGTCGTTTTTCACATGGTCGAGAACCTCGACGCTATCGACTACGCTCGATACGCCCATGGCGAGACGGTAAAGCAGCGCTTCGGGGATAACCTTGTCGGTGAATTCGATGCGGAATGTGCGATCATCGATCGCCGAAACCATGCTCTCGATAGTGTCGGATGTGTATCCGGCTGTCTTGTAGTTCGTCGCCGCTGCCTGGTCGAGTTTCATCAGGCGTACCAGCGAGAACACGACATCCTTGGCGGTGACGAGATTGCCGGAGGCGAAATTGGCCTCACGCAACTTGAAGGTAATGCCTTTCTCGTCAATCTCCCAGCTTTCGGCCAACTGCGGCTTGATCTTGTCACCGTCGGCCTGATCGGCAAGCACGAGGCGGTCATAGGTGTTCGCCAGAATTTCCTGGGTCTTGACCTCGGTTGCCTGCTGCGGATCAAGCGAGAGAACCTGCGCAAGCGACGTACCGACCACCAGCTGGTCGGCCGGTGTCTCGGCGAATGCCGGCATCGTGCCGCCAGTCAAGGCCAGTGACACGGTCGCTGCCAGAGCGAGTTGAGGGATACGTTGCTTCATCGGTTCCTCCAGACACTGAAACTGTCGCTATCGAGCGATAAGTCATATTAGGACCTATGTCGTTTGTGGAGGCTTATCAACCCCTCATCCAATTGCTTTCATCGCCGAGATGAAAAAATATTGCCTATGAAATCCTCGATAATAATGAGGTTTTCCGCTGTAAGTATCGACTTAATATAGGTTTTATAGCGCGTTCATTGCTTCCATTGGCAGATCGTAATCGGCAGAGGCTGAGGTGGGAATTTCTCTCTCTCCGTCTCGACACTGCGTTTCAATCATATTATGTCATACTTAATCCGTGATGATCGAAATGTCGTGTTTCATCAAATCGCTACTGCCGCAGGCCCGCTCTCACCAGCCTTTCGGTGATGTCAGTCAGGGTCGACGTCTTCCAACCCATGTCGTATTCGAGAGAAAAATGTTCACACACAAGCGCGCAGACTTCGGCCAGGATTTCATTTTTGGTGTCGCCATGGCGGCTCATCAGATCGAAGGCGGCCAGACCGATGGTCGCGGCCCCTCTATCTGGGATACTTTCGCGAATACACCCGGCAATACCCGCAATTTCGATAACGGCAACGTCGCCTGCGACCATTACAATCGCTGGGCAGAAGACCTCGATCTCATTCGCGATGGTGGCTTTGACGCCTACCGTTTTTCCTTCTCGTGGTCGCGGCTCATTCCTGAAGGAACGGGTCGCATAAATCAGAAGGGGGTGGATTTTTATGACCGGCTGATCGACGGCATGCTTGAACGCGGCATCAAGCCGCTGGCGACGCTTTATCACTGGGATCTGCCGAGCGCTCTGCAGGACCGTGGCGGCTGGATGAACCGCGATACCGCAAATGCCTTTGCCGACTACGCCGCGATTGCGGCAGAAAAATTCGGCAGCCGGCTGGAAAGCATCGCCACGTTCAATGAGCCCTGGTGCATCACTGTTCTCAGCCATTTCCTCGGTGCCCATGCTCCGGGCTATCGGGACGTTCGCGCAACGGCACGGGCCATGCACCATGTTCTGCTTGCCCACGGCCTGGGCATCAAGGCGATGCGTGAGGTCGGCACGAACACCAATCTGGGCATCGTGTGCAACATGGAGAAATGCGACCCGGCAAGCGATAGCCCTGCGGACATCGAAGCCGCCGCGCTTGGCGATGCGATCTTCAACGAATTTTTCCTCGATGGCGTTCTGAAAGGCAGCTACCCGAAGAAGGTGACCGACATTCTGGAGCCTTATATGCCGGCCAATTGGCAGGACGATATGGAAACGCTTTGCCAGCCTTTGGATTGGGTCGGCATCAACTATTACACGCGCTTCCTTTATACCGCCGATCCGAGCGTGCCCGTCTTCCCGTTCACACAGGCGCGCGGCCCGCTGGAAAAGACCAATGTCGGATGGGAAGTCATTCCCGAGGCGCTGACCGAGTTTCTGGTGCGCGTATCGAAACGCTATCCCGGACTGCCGATATACGTGACGGAAAACGGCGCCTCCGAAACTGATGAGGTAAAACGCATCTCCTTCTTCGATCGCCACTTCGCCGCCATGGTGGAAGCCAAAAAACAGGGCGTGGACCTGCGTGGCTACATCGCCTGGACCTTGATCGACAATTTTGAATGGGCAGAGGGTTTTGTTCCGAAATTCGGCATTGTCGGCATGGATCCGGACACTCTCGATCGCCAGCCCAAGCAAAGCTATCACGCGTTCCGCGAGATGTTGACCGCTCCTCGGTGATACTTCCTGCTGCCGGCGTCGTCCGGCAGCTTTCCCTGCAATAGAGAAAGATGACCATGCGCGCCGTCGGGACGATCCATAGCAGTTACACAATCGGAACCATCGATAACCGGCTTTACGGCTCGTTCATCGAACATCTCGGCCGCGCAGTTTATACCGGCATCTATGAGCCGGAGCATGCCACGGCAGACCAGAACGGTATGCGTGGCGATGTTATCGATCTGGTGCGCGAACTCGATATCCCGATCGTGCGTTATCCTGGCGGTAATTTCGTCTCGGCCTATAACTGGGAAGACGGAATTGGCCCCAAGGAACAGCGCCCGGTGCGGCTGGATCTGGCCTGGCATAGCGCCGAATCCAACCATGTCGGCATCCATGAATTCGCCGACTGGGCGCAAGCGGCAGGGACCGAGATGATGCTGGCCGTCAATCTCGGTTCGCGGGGGCTTGATGAAGCGCGTTCCTTCGTTGAATACGTCAACCATCCGGGCGGCACATACTGGTCCGATCTTCGTCGCAAGAACGGCCGCGAAGAGCCTTGGAATGTAAAAATGTGGTGTCTCGGCAACGAGATGGACGGCCCCTGGCAGATCGGCCAGAAAACTGCGGAGGAATACGGCAGGCTGGCATCAGAGACGGCAAAGGCGCTCCGCGCTTTTGATCCGAGCGTCGAACTTGTGGTGTGCGGTTCGTCTTCGCCGCGTATGCCGACCTATCCGGAATGGGAGGCTACCGTTCTCGACCACACCTACGACACTGTCGATTACATCAGCCTGCACCTCTATTTCGACTATGAGACCGGCAATACTGCCGATTATCTTGCGGAGACGGTGCGTCTGGACGAGTATATCGAAACGGTCGCAGGTGTTATCGCTTATACCAAGGCAAAAAAACGATCCAAGAAGGACATCTATATCAGCTTCGACGAGTGGAATGTCTGGTACCATTCGCGGCATCTTGAAAAGGAATATCTCGATGGCAAGCACGGCTGGCCGCATGCGCCGGCGCTTGCCGAAGAGATTTATACATTCGAAGATGCACTGCTGGTCGGCTGCATGCTTAATTCCTTCATTCGCCGTGCCGATATCGTCAAGGTCGCCTGCCTGGCGCAGCTGGTCAATGTCATAGCGCCGATCATGACGGTGGCCGATGGTACTGCCTGGCGCCAGACCACCTTTTTTCCGATGCTGTTCGCTTCGCGTTATGGGCGAGGCACGGCGCTGAAGCTTGCGCTCGACGTGCCGACCTACTCCACGGCTCTTGCCAGCAACGTGCCCTATCTGGATATCTCGGCAGTCAGAAGCGAAACGGATGGTGCCTTGACCTTCTTCATCGTCAGCCGTCACGACAGTGAGACACTCGAACTCGACGTCGCGATTGAGGGATTTGGTCAGAGAAAAGTCATACTGGACAAGGTGATCGCGGGGCACGACCTCAAGGCTGTGAATGGTCCTGAAGGTGAAGTCGTGGGGCCTCGGGATGGCGAAGGAGCAGAGGTTCGGGATGGCCGGCTCATTGCTGCAATCGCACCGCTTTCCTACCGTGTGATCAGGCTGGGCGAGTAGCTGCGAGAGGTCTCGCCTGAAGCGCAGGCAATTCGTCACGTAGAATGAGTTCATTGAGCAGCCGGAGGCTGAAGTTTTAAGAACAGTCCGGGCTCGCTCCGCGAACGAACAAGTCGATGCACCTGCGCAAGTGTTGCCGACGGTCGGCACGGGTCTTCCAGTCGTGGCTTGCAGGTCCCATGCCGCCGAACAGCAGGTCCATCAGCATGCGGGCGCCGCTCATCGTGTCGTCGAGAGCGAGATTTTTGTTCGCCACTTGCATATCCAGCCAGTCCGCCAGCAGACGTCGGGATTGATCGATCCCCTCGCGTCGCAAGATGTCTGCCAGCTCCGGTACTTGCGAAGATTCCTGAATGACAAAGGAGATGAAGGCTCCGCGTTCCTGCTCGGCTGCCTCATCAATGTCGATCATGAAAATGTCTTCGAGCACTTTTTCCGGCGGACGATCTTCGCCTGCCGGCCGTGGCAACGCCAGCATCAGCCGCCGGTGCGCTCCCACGACGGCGAGAAACAGATCCGCCTTGCTGGCAAATACCCTGTAGATTGTCTGTTTGGAAATATGACAGCGCGCTGCAACGATATCGGTCGTGGTGCCGCGATAACCCAATTCGATGAAAGTCCGCCGCGCCTCATCGACAATCGCCTTGCGGCGATCGTCGTCGCTATGGGTTTTCGGGCGCCCTCTCGGGCGCTTTGTCTCCGGCGCAGATGCCATGCTGTTATCGTTCATACCCCTTCGTTATCATCTCGAAGGCGATCAGGCGAGTGCGGCAACTGGATCCAGCCGTGATGCGTTGCGAGCGGGCAAATAACCGAAGGCGATACCAATCAGGCAGGATGACAGCACCGCAAGCACGATCGGTGCCGTGGTAAAGACAAGGTTGAAACTGGAGCCGAACAGACTGAACGTGAAGCCGAACAACAAGGCAAGTGCCACGCCAAGAACGCCGCCGATCATGCAGACAAGCACCGCTTCGATCAAAAACTGTTGTAGGATATCCTGACGCCGCGCGCCAACCGCCATGCGCACGCCGATTTCGCTTACCCGTTCCGAAACGGAGACCAGCATGATGTTCATCACGCCGATCCCGCCGACAATCAGCGAGATGACCGCAATTGCGCCGATCAGCAGTGTCATCGTCTGTGTCGTACTGGTAATGGTCTGGCGAATATCGTCAGTGTTGAGAATGAAGAAATCCTGCGTTCCGTGCCGCCCGGTCAGGAATGTGGTGACGGCCTGTTCTGCAACGCTGGTTTCGGCATCATCACTGATGCGCAATGTGATACTGCGCAGCGACTGGTCGCCGGTGAACCGTGTCTGCACGCTGGTATAGGGCAGATAGATCGACAAGTTGTCGCTGGAGCCAAAGCCACCCTGCTGCGAGGAAATCACGCCAATGATGCGGCAAGGCACGCTGCCGACCAGCAGAACCTGACCGATGGCCTGATTGGCGTCATCGCCGAACAGGGTTTTGGCGGTGTTTTCGTCGATGACGGCATCCTGTTCGATAGCTGCAATACCGGCATCATCGAAAAAACGCCCGGCGATCAGCTTGGAGCCTTTGACGTCAAAATACTGACTTCCGACGCCGTTTACCAGCGCGTTGGCCTCGGTCGCGCCGAACCGGGCCGTGGTGCTGGTGGAAACAGTCGGGGTCGCGGCGGAAACGTAGGAGAGTTTGGCCAAGGCATCGGCGTCGGAAACGACGAGCGTCTTTACCCGACCGGATCGCATGTCGCCGAAGCCGCTGCCTGGAAAGACTTCCAGCGTGTTCGTTCCTAGATTGCTTATGTTCGCGAGCACTTTTTGCTGGCTGCCGGTGCCGAGCGCCACGACGGAGATAACCGAGGCAATGCCGATAATAATGCCCAGCATGGTGAGGAACGAGCGCATGCGATGCGCCTTCAGCGCCTTGCAGGCCATCAGGAAGGCTTCTCGAAAACGATCTAGGCCGGCGCCGACCCGATTGGCCGGCGAGGGCGTGCGTGCGGAAGACGTGCCTGCCCGTTCCTGTGTTTGCCCGGAACGGTTGTCGGAAATGATAACGCCATCGGAAATCTCGATGACGCGTTCGGCACGTGCTGCCACGCTGGCATCGTGAGTGACGATGATGATGGTGCGACCTTCGGCATGCAGTTCATCCAGAATGCGCAGGACTTCCTCGCCGCTCGCCTTGTCGAGCGCGCCGGTCGGTTCGTCGGCGAGGATCACGTCTGCATCGTTCATCAGAGCGCGTGCGATAGAGACACGTTGCTGCTGGCCACCGGAGAGATGGCCGGGTCTGTGATCGGTGCGGTCGGCCATGCCAAGGCGACCGAGCAGTGCGGCGGCGCGTTCGCGACGCTGGTTGCGGTCGCGCCCTGCATAAACAGCAGGGATCTCAACGTTGGAAAGGGCGGAAATCTCGTCCAGCAGGTGATATCGCTGAAAAATGAAGCCGAAATGTTCACGGCGCATTGCCGAGCGGGCATCGTTATCGAGCGTCGATGTCTCGCGGCCGGAGATCGTGTATGTGCCTGACGTCGGACGGTCGAGCAGACCGAGGATGTTCATCAAGGTCGATTTTCCGGAGCCCGAGGCGCCGATAATCGCGACCATCTCACCCTTTTGGATCGTCAGGTCGACATCTTTCAGAACGGTGATCTTGCCGTCGCCTGAAGCATAGTCGCGTCGCAGGCCGCTCAGCGAAATGAGAGGTTCGGTCATGAACGGCACCTCCCTCAGAACATCGGCGGCGGGCCGCCTGGTCCGCTGTTGCGGGGTGTCGTTGTTGTGGCCGTCGCTTCGCCGATAACCACGCGTTCGCCTTCCTCGAGGCCGGACTTCACTTCCGCCGTGATCTTGTTGTTGAGGCCGATGTCCACCTTGCGGTTTTCGACCTTGCCATCCTTTTCGACACGCACTTGAGAAGTGCCGGTGGCTGTCGTTTCGGACAGCGCAGAGGAGGGGATCGTCAGTGCATCGGTCGCCGCGCCGAGAATGATGTTGACCTCAGCCGACATGTAGGTGCGGAAGCGACCATCATCATTGGCGACATCGAAAACGCCGATGTAGTAGATGGCAGAGGATGATGTTGAGGAAGACGACGAACTCGTGGTGGAAGTCGATACGCTGCTGTCTTCGGTAATCGATTCCGGCGCCGGCTCGATTGTTTTCAGCGTTGCGTCATAGGTTTTTGCACGGTCGCCGATCACATTGAAGCGGACGGTCTGGCCGGCCCGAACGCGAGTAATATCGGCCTCAGATATTTCGGCGCGCACCGTCATTCGTGTCAGGTCTCCCAGCACGACGATTGTCGGTGCCGATTGTGCAGCATTGACGGTGCGGCCTTCCTGGTTGACGATCGCCAGAACGGTTCCGTCCATCGGCGCGCTGATACGGGTGTAACCGACATCAGCCTGCGCTGTTTCGACCGCAACTTCGGCTTCGGTGATCTGGGCATCCAGCGCATGGATCTGAGCCGTCACGACTTTCACCTGGGATTCCGCCGATTGCAGGTCGGCTTTAGAACCTGCCTGCTTCTGATAGATCGCCCTCTGGCGCTCCAGTGTCAGATTGGCGTTTTCCAGTTCGGCAATTCGCTCGTCCCGCTGCGCCTGGACATTGGCCAGTGCCGCCTTCGAGGTGCGCAGGGCGTTGTCCTGTGTGGTGGAATCGATTTCCGCAATGAGATCGCCGGCTTTCACCGTGTCCCCAATCATCACTTTCAGCGAAGTGATCCTGCCGGATGCCTGTGAACCCACTGCGACAAGTCGCGATGGCTTCAATGTGCCGGTGGCAAGGACTGTGGACTCCACATTTGCGCGCGTCACCGGTGCTGTCAGCATTACCGGCGTCGAAGCCGATGACGACAGGGTAAATGCCGCCACGCCACCGACGGTCGCGATCGCGAGGATGAAGATTGGCAGGGCCGTCTTGAGACGCATTCAGGAAACTCAATATATTGGAACGTTGAAGTACTGATATTGTCTTCGCCGTCGTTCCTGTCAACGCGACTGGGATTAAATGATCGTAAGGAAAGGCCGAACCCTGACGATTTCGTCGCAGGTTACGGCATTGGAAATTGGCCGGATAGTGAGCGGCTTTCGGATGATGTTTTCGTAAATAAACCGGCCGGAAGATACCAAAAGTGCGGTTCGGTGTCTTCCGGCCGGATACCGGCGATTTCTATGGCGCGCGATCTCATAGGGGCGGGAGAGATCCGGGCGCCAGGGGTTAGTCCTCGCCAGGTATTGGAAATTTCGAAGGTGGTCCGAATGCGTCGTCGTGCATCGGAGGGGCTGGCGGTTGCAGCCCCGGTTCCGCGTTGCGCAACCGTTCTATTTGCTCATCGGACAAAACGGCCAAGAGCGCTTTTATGCCCTCTTTCAAGAGACGGGCTTTGTCAGCGGTTGCGATAGCGTGGTCGGCAAGCATCTCGGCGGAAAGCGGAGGCTGCTTCCGCGGTTCATGACGGTCATCGTTTTCAGGCTCTACCGGCCAAGCCGGCGCACTGGTTTCGATCATGGCAAGCAATGCTGTTGTATAGGCACGCCACGCTTCCATCTGCGCCGGTTTGATCCCAGCATAGGTCTCGGTCACCGAAAGCTGACGGGCGGCATCGAGGGCCGGATCGAAAGGCGGTCTTGCCGCGGGACCATGCTCGTGGTGTGGTCCTCGTTTTTCGCCATGCGGTGGAAGAACCCCGTGGCGTGGTGGCGCAGGGGAAAATTCTGCCTGTTTGCAGGGGCCCTCAGAAACTCCGATATTGGCCGACAGTGTCGGGACCGCCGTCCATACTGTGGCAGCACCGGCTAGAAGTATAACGGCGATCTGCTTGCGGTTCATCTGGCTTCCTTTCGATCAGCGTTGAAGATGATCTAAAAGCTGCCTGTATCTGCCGTTTGACCGGACGTTTCCGCTTGGTTTCTCCGTGGCGGTATCTTGTAAACGAATGTGTCTGGGTGTTCGCGGTTGGGTGGGCTGATGTCCTCCGGGCGCTGGGGAGACTTCGGGAAACAAATCGTCACAAATATTCCTTAAGGAGAAACGATCCGGACATAAATCGAACGCTTGCGGACAAATGCCGATGTTATG
>Ga0075364_10000210_pt1 | contig 27547 bp, 23 predicted proteins | sample EndMetdeltDD1764_FD_71517 | JGI IMG/M metagenome (GOLD analysis project Ga0075364, IMG submission 71517) | Populus endosphere microbial communities from Tennessee, USA - Endosphere MetaG P. deltoides DD176-4 | ecosystem: Host-associated > Plants > Roots > Endosphere | place: USA: Tennessee... | reverse complement strand
TGGTGGGCGGCTCGGGCTCGGGCAAGACCACCCTCCTGAAGACCATCAACCGTCTGGTCGAGCCGGACGCGGGCCAGGTGCGGCTGGCCGGCGAGGACGTGCGCGCCACCCCGGCTCCGGCGCTTCGCCGGCGGATCGGCTACGTCTTCCAGGAGGTCGGCCTCTTTCCGCACCTGAGCGTGGGCGAGAACATCGCGGTGACGCCCCGCCTGCTGGGCTGGGAGCGGGCGCGGATCGAGGCCCGCACGGCAGAACTGCTGGCGCTCGTCGACCTTCCCGCCGATGTCGCCGGCCGCGCGCCCGCCGCGCTCTCCGGGGGCCAGCGGCAGCGGGTGGGCGTCGCCCGCGCGCTCGCCGCCGAGCCGGCACTGATGCTGATGGACGAGCCCTTCGGCGCGCTCGACCCCCTGACCCGCGACGCGCTTGGCCGCGACTACCGCGCCCTGCACGAGCGCCTGGGGCTGACCACGGTGATGGTCACCCACGACATGGCCGAGGCCGTCCTGCTGGCCGACCGCATCGCGGTGCTGGCGCAGGGCGAGCTGCTGGCGGAGGGGACGCCGGGAGAGCTGATGTCCACGGCGGCCGACCCGCGGGTGCGCGAGCTCCTGGAGGCGCCGCGCCGCCAGGCCGAGCGGCTGCGCGAGCGCTTGGCGGGGCGCGCATGAGCCCGCGCCTGGCCGCAGCGCTGGAGGGCCTGCCGCTCCACCTGGCCTGGCACGTGGCGCTCTCGGCCTCGGCCCTGGCGCTGGGCGCGGCGGTGAGCCTGCCGCTGGCGGTGGCGGCCAGCCGGAGCCCTCGCCTGCGCTGGCCGCTGCTGGCCGGGGCGAGCCTGATCCAGACCCTGCCGGGCCTGGCCCTCTTGGCGCTCTTCTATCCCCTGCTGCTGGCGCTTTCGACGCTCGCGCGGGCGGTGTCGGGGCACGGCTTCTCGGCGCTGGGCTTCCTGCCGGCCCTGCTGGCGCTTGGCCTCTACGCCATGCTGCCGATCCTGCGGAACGGCGTGGCGGGGCTGACCGGCGTCGATCCCGCCGTGCGCGAAGCCGCCGACGGGGTCGGCATGACGCCCGCCCAGCGGCTGCGACAGGTCGAGCTGCCGCTCGCCGCGCCGGTGATCATGGCCGGGATCCGCACCGCGGCGGTCTGGACCGTGGGCGCGGCCACCCTCTCGACCTCGGTCGGCCAGACCAGCCTTGGCGACTACATCTTCTCCGGCCTGCAGACCGAGAACTGGGTCGACGTGCTGGTGGGCTGCGCGGCCTCCGCGGCGCTGGCGCTGATCGCCGACCAGCTCCTGGGCCTGATCGAGGCGGGGGTGCGGCGGCGCAGCCGGCTCCTGGTCCTGGCCGGGGCGGGCGGGCTGGTCCTTGGACTGGTGCTGGCCCTGGCGCCGCTGGCCGGCGGCGGCGCGCGGCCAGCCTATGTGGTGGGCGCCAAGAACTTCTCCGAACAGTACATCCTGGCCGAGCTGATGGCCGACCGCCTGACCGCCCAGGGGGAGAGGATCGAGCGCAAGGAGGACCTGGGCTCTGTGGTGGCCTATCGCGCGCTCGCCGCCGGAGAGATCGACGCCTACGTCGACTATTCCGGGACGCTCTGGACCAATGTGCTGGGACGCACCGACAATCCCGGCCGTCAGGCGGTGCTGAGCCAGTTGACCGCCGAGCTCGCCCGGCGCGACGGGGTGGTGGTGCTGGGGCCCCTGGGCTTCGAGAACGCCTACGCCCTGGCCATGCGGCAGGACCGCGCCAAGGCGCTGGGGATCGCGTCCCTCGCCGACCTTTCCGCCCACGCCCGCGACCTCAAGCTGGGCGCCGACCTGGAGTTCCTCGCCCGGCCGGAATGGAAGGCGGTGGCGAGCGCCTACGGCCTGCGCTTTTCCCAGGCGCGGGCCTACCAGCCGACCTTCATGTACCGCGCCCTGGCCAGCGGCGATGTGGACGCCATCAGCGCCTTCTCCTCGGACGGGCGCATCGCCGCCGACCACCTGGTGACGCTCACCGACCCCAAGGGCGCCCTGCCGCCGTACGATGCGGTGGTGCTGATCTCCCCCCGCCGGGCGTCGGACGTGAAGCTCCGCGCCGCGCTCGAGCCCCTGGTCGGCAAGATCCCCGTCGAGGCCATGCGGGCGGCCAACTACGCCGTCGACCGCGACCGCGGCAAGCTGACGCCGGCCCAGGCGGCGCGAGAGCTGGAGCGCCGGCTGGGGCTCTGAGGCGTGGGCGAAGTGTTAACGCCGGTAGCCCTTCATTAACCATGATCGCCAAGGGTGGGGCAGGCGCCGAGCGCCCTTGAGTCTTAAAGCTTTCGTAGAGGTCAGCATGAACGGCGCCGAGGTTCTGGATATCGGGCGCGACGCCATCTGGCTCACCCTGCAGCTCTGCGCCCCGGTGCTGATCGTCGGCCTGGTGGTGGGCGTGGGGATCGGCCTGTTCCAGGCGCTCACCCAGGTGCAGGAGCAGACCCTGGTGTTCGCCCCCAAGATCGTGGCGATCTTCGTGGCCCTGCTGGTCTTCCTGCCGCTGATGGGGGCGCTGATGAGCACCTTCATGCAGCACATCGCCGCGCGCATCGCCGCCTTGTGACCTGACGGCCCTGGGCCTGCCTTGGAACATTACGCGACAGCCCAGCAGGTCTTCGTCGGAGGCCTGATCTTCGCCCGCATGGCGGGGATCGTCATGCTGATCCCGGGCATAGGCGAGGCCTACATCCCGGTGCGCATCCGCCTGTCGCTGGTCTTCGTCATGACCCTGGCGCTGTTCCCGGTGCTGAGCGCGGGCGCGCCGAACGAGCCGGCGACCGTGGCGGGGCTCGCCGGGGCGATCATCAAGGAGAGCCTGATCGGGCTGATGATCGGCGGGATCCTGCGGATGTTCATGGGCTCGCTGGCGACGGCGGGCGAGATCGTCTCGCTGCAGACCACGCTGTCCTTCTCGCAGACCGCCAACCCGACCCAGGCCCAGCCCTCCACCACCCTTGGCACCTTCCTGGGGCTGATCGGCGTCCTCCTGGTGATGACCACCGACCTGCACCACATGTTCCTGAGCGCCATGGTGCGCAGCTACACCATCTTCCCCTTCCACAAGGACGTGCCGATCTCCGACGCCGGGATGCTGGCCGTCCGCACCATGGGGAGCGCGTTCTCGCTGGGGCTGCAGCTGGCCGCCCCGGTGATGGTCTTCGCCTTCGTCTTCAACATCGCCACCGGCCTGGTGGGCCGGGTGATGCCGCAGTTCCAGGTCTTCTTCGTCGCCAGTCCCCTGATGCTGCTGACCGGCCTGTCGGTCTTCGCGCTCAGCCTGGGCGCCCTTGGCATGGTGTGGGTCGACCGCTATCGCGACCTCCTCGCGGTCTTCGGCTGACCCATGGCCGAGGAAAAGGACGGCGCATCCCAGACAGAAGAGCCGACACCCCGGAAGCTCGAGCAGGCCCGGGCGCAGGGCGATGTCATCAAGACGATGGAGCTGCCGCAGTTCGCCTCCCTGGCGGCGAGCGCGGCGGTGGTGGCGGCGCTGGGCGGGGCCATGTGCCGCAACCTGGCGCGCCAGCTCCAGCCCTTCCTGGCCCATCCCGAGGCCATGGCGCTGGAGGGGCATGGGGGCATGCAGGTGGCGCGCTACGCCCTGGGGGCGGCCCTGCCGGTGGTGCTGACGGTGATGCTGGCGGCCGGGGCGGCCGGGGCGGCGGGCCACCTGGTGCAGACCGGGCTGATGTTCACCCCCGACAAGCTCAAGCCCGACTTCGGCAAGCTGTCCCTGCTCAAGGGGCTCAAGCGCATCTTCGGCCTGGACGGCTTCATCCAGTTCGCCAAGTCGCTGGCCAAGGTGGCGCTCACCGCGGCGGTGGCCTGGTTCGTGCTCAAGCCCCAGCTCAGCGGGCTGACCCAGCTGGCGGCCAACGATCCCTCGGCGATCCTGCCCTTCCTCGCCGACATCCTGCGCCGGCTGATCTTCGCCATCCTGGCCCTGACCCTGGTGCTCTCCGGCGGCGACTGGTTCATCCAGCGGCAGCGCTTCATGACGCGCATGCGGATGAGCAAGGAGGAGGTGAAGGAGGAGTTCCGCAACACCGAGGGCGATCCTCACGTGAAGGCGCGCCAGAAGCAGATCCGCGCCGACCGCGCGCGCCGGCGGATGATGCAGGCGGTGCCCAAGGCCACCGTGGTGGTGATGAACCCGACCCACTACGCCGTGGCGCTGCGCTACGAGCAGGGCCAGGACGAGGCGCCCATCTGCGTCGCCAAGGGCCTCGACCGCGTCGCCCTGAAGATACGCGAGATCGCCGAGGAGGCGAAGGTGCCGATCATCGAGGACCCGCCGCTGGCGCGGGCCCTCTACGCCGCGGTGGAGATCGACGAGATGATCCCCACCGCCCAGTACGAAGCCGTGGCCAAGATCATCGGCTTCATCCTCAAGCAAAGCCGCCGCCGTGCGGCGCAGCGCGCGCTGTGAGACAATGATGACGAGCGAATCGGCGGCGACGCGCGTGCGGGGCCGAGGGACGCCAGGAGAAGCGGCGAGCCAGCCCATGGTGGAGCCTTCGTCCCAACCTCGATCGTCCCGGCCCGGGTCCGCCCGCGATGGCGCGTCTCCGCGGCGCCCCGCCGCCGGCGCGCGCCGTGGCGCGGAGATCCTGACCGCCGCGGCGGTGACCTTCTTCCTGCTGGCGGTGGCCTTCACCGCCTGGGTGGCGATGCACGCCAGCCCGGTGCTGCTGGCCACCCTGATGCTGCTCGCCGGCCTGGCGGGCGTGGCCTGCCTTGGTCTCTTCGTGCTGCGGGGTTCCAGCGAGCCCCACGCCGAGGGCGAGCTTTCCGCCGACCAGGTGGTGGCCGCCCTGGAGGAGCCGGCGGCGCTGGCGGGCGCCGACGGGCGGGTGCTGGCCGCCAACGAGGGCTGGCGCCTGGCCATGGGCAAGTCGCAGCGCCTGCCCAAGACCGGATCGGCCGCGGCCAGCCTGTTCGCCGCCATGGCCGCCGCCCGCCGCGGCGAGCCGGCGCGGGCGGCCCTTCGCGCGGCCGACGGCGAGCGGCCGGCCCTGGTCAGCGCCCTGGGGGAGCGTCGCTTCCTGATCCGGCTCTCCGCCGCGCCGGGCGCGGCCCTGGCGCTGCCGGCCGCGGCCCTGGAGGTGCTCACCGCCTTCTCCACCGCCAGCGGCCCGCCGCCCAAGGTGCTGGACGCCTTCGCCGCGGCCTCGCCCTTCGGCGCGGCCCTGCTGGACGGGGAGGACCCCTTCGCCGCGGTGATCCTGGAAGCCAATCCGGCGCTGCGGGCGGTGGCCGGCGGCGGCGAGGCCGGCCAGGCCTTCGGCGAACTGATCGAGCCCACGTCCCGGGCCGAGGCCGCCCTGCGGCTGGCCCAGGCCAGCGCCGGCGCCGCGCCCCTGGAGGTCCGCCTGGCCTACGATCCCTCGCGGATCGCCCACCTTTACCTGGCCAAGACCGAGGGCCGCTGGGTGGCCTATCTGGTGGACGTCTCCGAGCAGAAGCAGATCGAGCTGCAGCTCGCCCAGAGCCAGAAGATGCAGGCCATCGGCCAGCTCGCCGGCGGCGTGGCCCACGATTTCAACAACCTGCTCACCGCCATCTTCATGCAGCTCGACGTGCTGGCTTCGCGCCACCCGGTGGGCGACCCCTCCTACGAGGGGCTGAACGAGATCCGCCAGACCTCCGCCCGGGCCGCCGACCTGGTGCGCAAGCTGCTGGCCTTCTCGCGCAAGCAGACCGTGCAGCGGGAGATCCTCGACCTTGGCGAGCTGATCAGCGAGTTCGAGGTGCTGCTGCGCCGCGTGCTCTACGAGGACGTCAAGCTGGCCACCGAATATGGCCGCAACCTGCCGCGCGTGCGCGCCGACCGCAGCCAGCTCGAGACCGCGGTGATGAACCTGGCGGTCAACGCCCGGGACGCCGTGCGCGCGCACGGCGGCGGCAAGGTGACCATCCGCACCGCGCGGCTGACCCAGGAGCAGGCCCGCGAGCTGGGCTACCCGACCGCCCAGGGCGACCAGGCGCTGATCGAGGTCTCCGACGACGGCCCGGGCATCCCGCCGGAGATCCGCGACAAGATCTTCGACCCCTTCTTCACCACCAAGCCGGTGGGCGAGGGGACCGGGCTCGGGCTCGCCACGGTCTATGGCATCGTCAAGCAGTCGGACGGCTGGATCCACCTGGAGTCGCGGCCCGGGGAGGGCGCGGCCTTCCGCATCTTCCTGCCGGTCCACCATGCGGCCGAGGTCGCCGCCGCGGCGCCCGCCCCGGCCCAGCCCAAACGGCCTGTGGCGCGCGATCTCTCGGGCGCCGGGCGGATCCTGTTCGTCGAGGACGAGGACGCCGTGCGCGGCGTGGCGGCCAAGCTGCTGCGGGCGCGGGGCTATGAGGTGATCGAGGCGGCCAGCGGCGAGGAGGCCCTGGAGCTGGCCGAGGCCCACGCCGGCGCCATCGACCTGATGATCTCCGACGTGGTCATGCCGGGCATGCAGGGGCCGGACCTGCTCAAACAGGCCAGGCGCTACCTGGGCGGGGCGCCGGTGATGTTCATCTCCGGCTACGCCGAGAGCGAGTTCTCCGACCTGCTGGAAGGGGAGGCCAACATCTCCTTCCTGCCCAAGCCGATCGACATCAAGACCCTGGCCGAGCGGGTGAAGCAGGAGCTTCAGAAGGCGGCCTAGCCTCCCGCGGCGCGCCTTGCGCCCAGTTCGCTCGCCGCGCCTGGGGTCGCGGCCATGCGCAGCCATCTGGCGGCCAGTTCGAGGTAGCTGGCGAGCATGTCCGGATCCTCGCACCAGTCCGCGATCGCATAGGTGGCGTTGGCCATCGCGTGGCAGTGATCGATCCGGCGGCGTTCGAGGTCCTTGTCCATTTCGGCGACACGTGTTCAGGCTGCGGGGGGCGGGGAAATAGCCTGCTAATCACCGTTTGGAGCCGCGTTGAGGCTCATAATGGGCCGGTTCGGCCAGAGCGGGCGGAGCTGAGGCATGGCGCTGTCGCGCACGGAGATCGTTGAACTGCTCGACGCCAAGTCGACCGCCATCGCCGCCGATCTCGTGGAGCCGCTGACCAACTTCCTCTCGATCGCCCGCAGCCTGGTGCAGCACGACGCCGAGAAGATGCTGCTGATGCTGGTGATCATCGTGCGCACCAACCTGCATCCGGAGTACCGCCGGCTCGATCCCGCCGACATCCGCGCCGGCCGCGTGCGACGCCTGCCCAGCCTGGGGGTGAACCTGCGCTCGCTGGCCGAATCCACCGGCATCCCGAAGGAGACGGTGCGCCGCAAGGTGCAGGACCTGATCGACGCCGGCTGGGTCGAGCGCAGCGGCAGCCACCTGCTCTTCACGCCCAAGGCCTACAAGGCCGCCGAGCCGGCGCGGGCGGCGCTTCTGCGCATGGCCGCGCGCACCTACGAGGTGGTCGGGCAGGTGATCGAGGAAGCCCAGACCTAAGCTCGCCGGACCCCCTGCCGAGCTTGTGTTCGACGGCCCGGCGTACCAAAGATCGGCGCTGCATATCCAGCGGAAGCCAGCCTTGCCCGAGCCCAGCGCCAAGCCCAAACCCCTTACCGAAGCGGACATCGTCCGCATGGCGATGGAGGCCGACAAGGCCGGGCGGTCGGCCGAGGCCGAACGGCTTTTGCGCAACCTTCTGAGGGTGGTGCTCTCCGCGCCCGGCTCGGCCAACCTTGGCCTGCTGCTGCAGCAGCAGGAGAAGTTCGGCGAGGCGGAGGCCCTGCTGCGCAAGGCGATGGCCGCCCACCCGACCATCGACTTCCTGAAGTGGCACCTGGCCTTCCTGCTGCTGCGCAACGGCGAATACGCCGAGGGCTGGCAGCTCTACGAGTACCGCCGCGCCCGGCTCGACTGGAATCAGCGGCTGAGCTTCCCGGAGTGGCGGGGAGAGCCGGTCCGCTCCCTCCTGGTGCTGCCCGACCAGGGGCTGGGCGACCAGATCATGTTCGCCCGCTTCGTCCCCATGCTGAAGGCCAAGGGCGTGGAGGTGACCCTGCTGTGCGCGCCGCACCTGGTGCGCCTGTTCGAGCCGCTGGGCGTCAAGGTGGTGCCGGCCCGGGGCGACGTGGCCATTCCGCGCCATGACGCCTGGGTGATGGCCGGATCCCTGCCCGGCCGGATCGGCGTGACGCTGGAGACCCTGTCGGGAGAGGCCTATCTGCCCGGCGCCCCAGGCGGTCGCGGCATAGGCTTCGTGGGCAAGGGCAACCCCGCCCACGCCAACGATCGGAACCGCTCGCTGCCGCCGGAGCTTGTCGCTGAGGTGCTGTCCTGGCCCGGCGTGGAGAGCCTGGAGCCGCAGGACACCGGCGTTCGCGACATGGAGGACACCGCCCGGCGTATCGACGGACTCGAGCTGGTGATCGCGGTCGACACCGCGGTGGCGCACCTGGCCGGCGCGATGGGCAAGCCGGTGTGGCTGTTGCTGCCCAAGGTCGGCGACTGGCGCTGGGGGTTCAGGGGCGAGACCTCCCCCTGGTACGCCTCGGCGCGGCTGTTCCGGCAGTCCACGCCTGGCGACTGGCGCGAGCTGCTGGACAGGGTTCGGGCCGCGCTGGCGGCCCGCGAGCAGGGCGAATGAGCCTGCCGTCCAAGCCCGCGCGCGGCCAGCTCCTGGGCGCCGGCGGGGTCGGCGCGGCGGCGCTGGGGGCGCTGGCCCTGGGCGCGCTGGCCGTGGGCGCGGTGGCGCTGGGCCGGCTGGCGGTCGGGCGCCTGGCGATCGGCCGGGCGCGGATCGGGCGGCTGGAGGTTGACGAGCTGACGGTGGGGCGACTGACCATCCGACGTCCGGAGGTCCGCAACTGAAGGCGTGAGGCCATGATCGAGCAGACGGTGGAGATTCCGGCCCGCGAAGGGTCCGTCACGACCTTCATCGTGCACCCGGAGCGGGATGGCCCCCATCCTGTGGTGCTGCTCTTCATGGATGGTCCCGGCGTTCGCGAGGAGCTGCGCGACATGGCCCGGCGCCTGGCCAGCGTGGGCTACTACGCCATGCTGCCCAACCTCTATCGCCGGCAGGGGGTGCTCGAGCTCGCCGATCTGCCGCAGGCCTCCGCCGCGGAGGCGCGCCGCCGCGCCCAGGGGCTGGTCGGGGGCCTCACCACGGCCGAGGTGCTGGACGACGCCGACCGGCTGCTGGCCTTCGCCGACCAGGACGCCGCGGCCAGCCCCGGCCGCGCGGGCTGCGTGGGCTACTGCATGAGCGGCTCCTTCGCCGTGAACTTCGCCGCCCGCCATCCCGAGCGGATCGGGGCCGCGGCCTCGATCTGCGGCAGCACCCTGGTCAGCGACCGCGACGACAGCCCCCACCTGGCGCTCCGCCGCGCCCGCTGCGAGTTCTACTTCGGCTGCGCCGGGCACGACGACTGGACCCCGATCGAGATGGTCGAGACCCTGGAGATGGCCGCCAAGGCGCACCGGCCCGCCTCGGAGGTCGAACTGTTCCCCGACGCCCATCACGGCTTCTGCTTCCAGAGCCGGCCGGTCTACGACCGCGCGAGCGCCGAGCGGCACTGGGAGCGGCTGTTCTCGCTGTTCCGCCGGCGGCTGAAGGGCTGAGCCGCATTACGACGAATTAACGCGGCGTGATCTTGCCGTGACCGGGCGGCGGGGCCGTAATGGGCCCATGTCACAGGATGTAACACTCCGCTCCGCCGCGCTCAGCCGCCGGGCCCTGATCGGCTCGGCGGGCGCGCTCGCCCTGGTCGGCTGCGCGACCCAGCCGCCGCCTCCGCCCCTCGCCAGCGCGCCGCCGCCGCCGCCGCCAGCGCCGGCCCCCACGCCGGCCCAGCAGCTCAACGCGACCCTGGAGGCCTTCTTCCAGGAGCAGCTTCGGGAGAGCCCCGAGTTCGTCACCCAGCTTGGCCTGGACAAGGGCGAGCACGCCGACGCCAAGTCGAAGCTGGCGGACCAGTCCCTCGCCAACCTCGAGCACCTGCGCGCGCTGAACGCCGACCAGCTCCGCCGCCTGCAGGCCATCGACCGCGCGCGGCTGACCGGCATGGACGCGGTGAACTACGACGCGGTCTACTTCGCCACCGAGACCACCGCCGAGTGCGACCGCCGCTTCCCCTACGGCCAGCAGGGCGGCGGCGCGCCCTACGTGATCTCCCAGCTCACCGGCTCCTACCAGAGCACGCCCAACTTCCTGGCCACCCAGCACGTGATCGAGACCAAGGCCGACGCCGACGCCTATCTCGCCCGTCTGGAGGCCTTCGCCACGGTGATGGACCAGGAGGTGGAGCGCGCGCGCCGGGACGTCGGCCTGGGGGTGATCCCGCCGGACTTCGTCGTCGACCGCACGATCAGCCAGATGCGAGGCCTGCAGGTGGCCCCGGAGAAATCCACCCTGGTCAGCTCGCTCGCCGACCGCGCGCGGGAGAAGGGGATCGCCGGCGACTATGCGGGGCAGGCCTCCCGGATCTACCTGGACAAGGTGGCGCCGGCGCTGGCGCGCCAGGTGGCGCTGATGCAGGAGATGCGCCCCAAGGCGCCCCATGACGCGGGCGTCTGGCGCCTGCCGGACGGGGAGGCCTATTACGCGCTCAGCCTGAAGGTCGGCACCACCACCAACATGACGCCGGCCGAGGTGCACCAGCTTGGCCTGGACCAGGCGCGGGCGCTCTCCGAACGCGCCGACCTCCTGCTGCGCAAGCAGGGCATGAGCCGCGGCACGGTGGGGGCGCGGATCCACGCCCTCTCCAGGCAGAAGCGCTACTGGTACCCCAACACCGACCCCGGCAAGGTCAAGCTGATCGAGGACCTGAACGCCCAGGTCCGGGCCATGCAGGCGCGCCTGCCGGACTGGTTCGGCACGCTCCCCAAGGCGCCGGTGGAGATCCGCCGCGTGCCCAAGTTCATCGAGGCCGGGGCGCCGGGCGGCTACTACAACAACGCCAGCCTCGACGGCTCGCGGCCCGGCATCTACTGGATCAATCTGCGCGACACCGCCGAGGTGCCCAAGTGGGCGCTGCCGACGCTGACCTATCACGAGGCGATCCCGGGCCATCACCTGCAGCTTTCGCTGCAGCAGGAAGCGGACCTGCCGATGGTCCGCCGGGCGGCCTTCTACTCCGCCTACGGCGAGGGCTGGGCGCTCTACGCCGAGCAGCTCGCCCAGGAGATGGGGGTCTACGAGAACGACCCGCTCGGCGAGATCGGCTACCTGCAGTCGGCCCTGTTCCGCGCCGCCCGCCTGGTGGTCGACACCGGCCTGCACGCGATGCGCTGGAGCCGCGAGAAGGCCATCGCCACCATGGTGGAGATCGACGGGGACGCCGAGTCCGCGGCCGCCACGGAGAACGAGCGCTACTGCGTCTGGCCGGGGCAGGCCTGCAGCTATCTGGTGGGCAAGCTCACCTGGCTGCGGCTGCGCGAAAAGGCCCGCGCCGCGCTGGGCCCGCGCTTCGACATCAAGGCCTTCCACGACGCGGGCCTGCTGTCGGGCAACATGCCGCTGGTGGCGCTGGAGAACGTGGTCGACGGCTTCATCGCCCGCGGCGGCCTGGCCAAGGTGTAAGCCGGCCCAAGCGGCCGCGGTCGCATAGGCGGTTGTATTTGTCGCCCAAGGCGCGTCACGCTGCGTATCGCCGGTAACAGGGAGGAGCCGCCCATGGCCCAGGCCTTGGTCTTCTACACCAACCCCATGTCCCGCGGGCGCCTGGTGCGCTGGATGCTCGAGGAGGTGGGCGAGCCCTACCAGACCGAGATCATCGACTACGCGCGGATGAAGGCGCCGGCCTATCTGGCGGTCAATCCGATGGGCAAGGTCCCGGCGATCCGGCACGGCGAGACGGTGGTGACCGAGGGCGCGGCCATCTGCGCCTATCTCGCCGACGCCTTCCCCAAGGCCGGCCTCGCCCCGCCGCCGGGGGATCCGGCGCGGGGCGCCTATTACCGCTGGCTGTTCTTCGCCGCGGGGCCGCTGGAGCAGGCCGTGACCGATCATCGCCTGGGCCTCGATCCGGGCCCCGACCAGCGGCGGATGGTGGGCTATGGCTCCTACGGCGACGTGCTCGACGTCATCGAGGCCCAGCTCGCCGCCCGCGACCACCTGGCGGGCGAGCGGTTCAGCGCCGCCGACCTCTACCTGGGCTCGCACCTGGCGTTCGGCATGATGTTCGGCACCATCGAGTCCCGGCCGGCCTTCCAGGCCTATGTGGAGCGCCTCAAGGCCCGCCCGGCCTGGGGCCGCGCCGCGGCGATCGACGACGCCCTGATCCCGGCCCCCACGCCGGCCTAGGCGCCCTTACAGCGAGGTGGCGGTGCTGAGGATCAGCTCGCGCATCCAGGCGATGGCGGGCTCCACCAGACGGTCCTTCAGATAGATCAGCGCCAGCTCGGCGGTGGGGGAATCGTAGGGCGGCTCGATCATCTGGAAGCGTCCCCCCATGGTCGAGGCCGCCGCGAGGCGGCGGGGCACCAGCACGGCCATGTCGGACCCGGCGACCACCGACATGGCGGCGTAGACGTCGGGCACGACGATGCCGATGCGGCGGGTCAGGCCGTTCGCGGCGAGCGCCGATTCGAAGGCGCCATAGTGGTCCCAGCTCGGGGGATCGAGCCCGCGCCGCTCATTGTCCTCATCGCCGCCCAGCAGGGCGGGCGGGGTCACCACCACCCGCGGCGCCGAGGCCAGGGCCGCCAGGTCGACGCGCTCGAGCTGGGCCAGCGCATGGCCGGAGCGGACCACCCAGACCAGGTCCTCGGTCAGCAGCACGTCGCGACCAAAGCGCGCAGAGCCGCCCGCCGCCCCGCTCACCATGAAGTCGACCTTGTGCGCGTCCATGCGATCGAAGGCGTCGGCGGCGTAGGGGCTGATCGCCAGCTCCGCCACCGGCGCGGCCTCGGCGAATCGGCGGACCAGCGAGGGGGCCAGGACCGCCGCCGGATAGGATCCGGCCACCAGGACGAAGCGCCGCTCGCTGGTGGCGGGGGTGAAGTCGGAGGGGGCGAGCGCCGCCTGCAGCTGCGCCAGGGCGGCGTGCACCTGGGCGCCCATCTCCAGCGCCCGGGTGGTCGGCTGCATGCCCGAGGGGCCGCGCAGGAAGAGCTCGTCGCCAATGGCGTAGCGCAGGCGATTGAGCGCGTGGCTGACCGCCGACTGGGTCAGGCCCAGGCGCGCGGCGGCCCGCGTCACGCTGCGCTCCTCGAGCATCACGTCGAGCACGCGCAGGAGATTAAGGTCCAGGGGTGTCATGCGCCAAATTCATTCGCCTAGTGACTAGGTATCATTTGAATCATCACCCGGGCAGTCCTATTGCATCCCACGAGCATGGCGACGCCCCTGGGCGAGCGCCCGTTTTCGCATACAGCCCGGGGCCCTCAGCTTGGATCAGACGGAAGTGATCGACCGCCGTAGCGACGCCGACTATGCGGACACCTCAGGCCGGGCCTTCCTGCGCCGCTGGCGCTGGCCGCTGATCCTGGGCGGCCCGATCCTGATCCTGCTGGTGGTCGCCTATGTGATGATCTCCGGGCGGCGCTACGAATCCACCGACAACGCCTACGTGCAGATCGCCAAGACGCCGGTCGCCCCCTCGGTGGCGGGGCGGGTGACGGACATCTACGTCAAGGAGAACCAGTTCGTCCGCCGGGGCCAGCTGCTGTTCCGCCTCGATTCCCGTGACCTGCAGAGCATGGCAGCGGGCGCCGCCGCCCAACTCGCCGCCGCCGAGCAGCAGGTTCTCGCCCAGCGCGCGGCCTACGGCCAGACCCAGGCCGCCATCGCCGCCGCCCGCGACTCGGTGAGCTACGCGAACACCGACCTGGCCCGCCAGCGCAAGCTGGTGGCCGCCGGCGTCGCCTCGCAGGCCGACCTGGACAAGGCCGCCAACGCCGCCCGCCAGGCGCAGCAGCAACTCGCCGTCGCCCAGCAGCAGGCCGCCCAGGCGCTCGCCAACCTGGGCGCCGCCGCCAACGGCCCGGTCACCGCCAATCCGACGGTGATGGTCGCCCAGGCCCAGCTCCAGCGGGCGCGGCTGAACGTCACCTACACCGACGTCGTGGCGCCGGCCGACGGCATCGTGACCCGCGTCGAGCAGATGCCTGTCGGCAGCTACATGAACGCCTCGCAGACGGCCTTCTGGCTGCTCACCGGCGCGCCCTGGATCGAGGCGAACTTCAAGGAAGACCAGCTGGCGCACATGAAGGTCGGCCAGCCGGTGCAGATCCGGGTGGACGCCTATCCGGACGCGCGGCTGACGGGCCATGTGGCGAGCTTCTCTCCCGGCACCGGCTCGGCCTTCTCGGCCCTGCCGGCGCAGAACGCCACGGGCAACTGGGTGAAGGTGGTGCAGCGCCTTCCGGTGCGGATCGCCTTCGACGGCACGCCCCCGGACATGGCCTCGCGGGCGGGGCTCTCGGCCCGGGTCAAGGTGGACGTGCGCGCGCCTGGCCACGGCGGCTAACATCGGCCGCCGGGTGAGCGTCGCCAGCCCAACCCCCTCGCTGAATCGAGGCGCCATCACCGCCTCGATCATGCTGTGCATCCTGATGGTCTCGCTCGACATGACCATCGCCAACGTGGCCTTGCCCCACATCATGGGCAGCCTGTCGGCCAGCGGCGACCAGATCGTCTGGGTGCTTACCTCCTACATCGTGGCCAGCGCCATCGTCACCCCGACCACCGGCTGGCTGGAGTCACGCTTCGGCCGCAAGCGGATCTTCATCGTCTGCACCCTGGGCTTCGTGGCCGCCTCGATGCTCTGCGGCCTGGCCGCCAGCCTCCCGCAGATCGTCGTCTTCCGGATCCTGCAGGGCGTCTTCGGCGCGCCGATGTCGCCGCTCGCCCAGGCCCAGATGCTCGACATGAACCCGCCCGAGCGTCACGGCTCGGCCATGGCCCTGTTTGGCATGGGCGCGCTGGTGGGGCCGATCATGGGCCCGGCGCTGGGCGGCTACATCACCGAGCACCTGGACTGGCGGTGGGTGTTCTACATCAACGTCCCGATCGGCGCGGTCGCCCTGCTGGGCCAGGTCGCCTTCCTGCCCAGCGGCCGGCGCCCGGCGCCCCGGCGCTTCGACTTCGTGGGCATGGGCATGCTCGCGCTCTCCATCGCCGCCCTGCAGCTGATGCTGGACCGTGGGCCGGGCGAGGACTGGTTCTCCTCGCCGGAGATCTGGACCTACGCCGCCGTCGCCGCGGCCGGGCTTTGGGTCTTCGTCTTCTATTCCGCGACGACCCGGAAGCCGTTCTTCGACCCTCGCCTGATGGCCGATCGCAATTTCACGATCAACACGGTCATGGGGATCTTCCTGTTCCTGCTGACCGGCTCCAGCGTCGCGCTGGTGCCGCCGATGCTGCAGACGCTGCTGGGCTATCCGGTGCAGACCGCGGGGATTGTCATGATGCCCCGCGCGTTCGGCACCGTGGTGGGGATGTTCCTGGTCGGCCGGATGATCGGGCGTTTCGACCACCGCCTGCTCCTCATCATCGGCATCGTCCTGATCGGCGGGGCCAACTGGTCGATGACCGGCTTTGACCTGGCGATGGACATCCGGCCGCTCGTCATCTCCAGCACCGTCCAGGGCTTTGGCATGGGCTTTTTGATGGTGCCGCTGTCGGCGGCCGCCTTCGTCACACTGCCGGGCGTGCTGCGTGCGGAGGGCTCGGCGCTGGTTTCGCTGACGCGCAGCATGTCCCAGGGCGTGGGCATTTCGCTGATGCAGGCGCTTTTGACCCGCAACACCCAGACGATGCACGCCTCCCTGGCCGCGCGGTTCAGCTTCAGCGACCCGGTGGTCGCCGCCGCCCTTCCGCCGGTCCTGACGCCGGAGGCGGCCTCAGGCGTGGCGGCGGCGGTCAATGCGGAGATCAACCGGCAGGCGGCGATGGTCGCCTATGTCGACGACTTCAAGCTGATGACGATCATCGCCTTCGCCTGCATGCCGCTGGTGCTGCTGCTGACCGGCCGGAAGAAACCCGCGCCGAGCGCCAGGAAAGAGCTCCATGCCCAGGCGCATTGAGCGGGCGGCGGCTCCGCCCGCCGTGACCGGAGAGGTTGTCCCCAACCTGGGCCTGACCACCTTCTTCCTCGCCCTGTCGAGCCTTCTGGTGACGCTCGACGCCACCATCGCCAACATCGCCCTGCCGCATGTGATGGGATCCATCTCGGCCGCGCCGGACCAGATCACCTGGGTGATCACCTCCTACATCGTGGCCGCCGCCGTGACCCTGCCCATGTCCGGCTGGCTGGCCTCGCGGTTCGGCATCAAGCCGGTTCTGCTCGTCTCGATCGCCGGCTTCACCCTGGCCTCGATGCTGTGCGGCACCGCATCCAGCCTGGCCGAACTGGTGGCCTTTCGGCTGCTGCAGGGGATGTTCGGCGCGCCGCTGATGCCGCTGACCCAGGCCCAGCTCTTCGACCTCTACCCGCCCGAGCGGCATGGCAAGGCGATGGCCGTCTATGGGCTGGGCGGGCTGATGGGGCCGATCATCGGCCCGACCGTCGGGGGCTATGTGACCGACCACTTCTCCTGGCGCTGGATCTTCTACCTCAACGTCCCGCTGGGGGCGGTGGTGTTCCTGGGACTGCTCCTGCTGCTCAACACCCGGAGCCGGGCGGCGCCGCGGGCCTTCGACCTGTTCGGCTTCGCCGCCCTGGTGGTGTTCGTGGCGAGCCTGCAGCTGGTGCTCGACCGCGGGCCCCACCTGGACTGGTTCCACTCCGGCGAGATCTGGACCGAGGCGGTGCTGTCGGCCATGGCCCTTTGGGTGTTCGTCGCCCATTCGGCCACCGCCAAGGCGGCCTTCTTCTCCCCGGCCCTGATGCGCGACCGCACCTTCATCGCCATGGGCGCGTTCGGCTTCTTCGGCTATTTCCTGCTCAACTCCACCTCGGCCTTCGTGCCGCTGATGCTGCAGTCGGCGATGGGCTATCCGGCGATGACCACCGGCATGCTGCTGATCCCCCGCGGGCTCGGCGCGATCGTCGGCACGGTGGCGGCCGGCCGGCTGCTGGGCCGGGTCGACGCGCGGGTCCTGCTCCTGGCCGGGCTGGTGATCTGCGCCCTCTCGCTCTGGAGCACCTCCCGCTTCGACCTGATGATGGGGCGCGGGCCCATACTGGCGACCGGGGTCTTCCAGGGCATGAGCTTTGGACTGATCATGGTCCCGGCCAGCACCTCGGCCTTCGCCACCCTAGCGGCCTCCCTGCGCCCCGAGGGCGCGGCGCTGCTGTCGATGATGCGCAACATCGGCGGCAGCATCGGCATCGCGGTGATGCAGGGCCTCCTGGCCCGCAACCTCCAGGCCATGCACGCCTCGCTGGCCGCCCACGTGGTGGCCTCCGACCCGCTGCTCGCCCAGGCGGCGGCGGGGGGCCTGGCGCTCGTCCCGACCGCGGCGCTGGCGATCGACGCTGAAATCAACCGCCAGGCGGCCATGGTCGCCTACCTCGACGACTTCCGGGTCATGTGCTTCATCGCCCTGGCCTGCATCCCCTTGCTGATCATCGTCCGAAAGCCGCGTCCCCGCGGTGGAGATCCCGTCCATGCCGCTGCCCGCTAGACCCGTCCGGAACCTCGCCCTCCTGGCGCTCGCGCCCGCGCTGGCGCTCGGCGCCTGCGCCGCGGTCGGGCCCGACTTCACGGCGCCCGCCCCGCCCTCCGGGGCGGCGGGCCAGGGCTACGCCATGGCGGGCGACCCCACCCCGCGCGCGCCGACGCTGTCGCCGGAGGCGCGGATGGCCGGCCCCTGGTGGCAGGCGTTCGGCTCGCCCCAGCTCGATGCGGTGGTGCGCCAGGCGCTGCGCGACAACCCTTCGGTGGCGGAAGCCGAGGCGAGCCTTGAGCGGGCCCGCGCGGAAGCGGCCTCCGCCCGCGGCGAGCTTGCGCCCCAGGCGGACGCCAACGCCGGCTTCCGGCGCGAGCGCGTCAACATCCAGGCGCTGGGCTTCAGCGGCTTCTCCAACCCGACGGTCAACCTCTATTCGATCGGGGCTTCGGTCTCCTACGACCTGGACCTCTTCGGAGGGCGCCGCCGGGCCGCGGAGAAGAGCCAGGCCGCCGCCGAGGCCCAGGCGCGGCGGGCGGATGCGGCCTATCTCACCCTGTCGGGCAATGTGGCGATGCTGGCCATCCGCATCGCCGCACTGCGCGCCCAGATCGCCACGGTGGAGCAGGTGGTGGGCGAGGACCAGCAGCTCCTCGACCTGGTCCGCCGCGCCACGCGGGCCGGATCGGAGGCCACCGCCTCCACCGCCAATCCGGAGACCCAGCTGGCCGAGGACCAGGCCCTCCTGCCGCCGCTGCGCCGCGAGCTCGACGCCGCCCGCCACCAGTTGGCCCTGCTGGTGGGCAAGTCGCCGGCGGAGTGGTCGGCGCCTGACTTCGACCTCGACAGCTTCACCGCCCCGGCCGCCGTGCCGGTGAGCCTGCCCTCGGAGCTGGTGCGGCGCCGGCCGGACATCCTGGCGGCCGAGGCCGACCTGCACGAAGCCACCGCCGCCGTCGGCGTGGCCACGGCCAAGCTCTATCCCGACCTGCGCCTCACCGCCGCCCTCACCCAGGAGGCGATCCATCCGCAGGACCTGTTCCAATACGCCGCCAGCGGCTGGAACTTCGGCCCGGGCCTGACCGCGCCGATCTTCAACGGCGGGGCCTTGAAGGCCGAGCGGCGCGCCGCCGAGGCCGACGCCCGCGCCTCGCTCGCGCGCTACCAGCGCACCGTCCTGACCGCCTTCGTGCAGGTCTCCGACGTGATGGCCGCGCTCGCGCGGGACGAGGAGTCCATCGCAGCCCTCAGCCGCGCGGCCAATGCGGCCGACCGCAGCGCGCGCAGCGCCCAGACCGCCTACCGCCTGGGCGGCGGAACCCTGGTCGACGTGACCCACGCCCAGCGCACCCTGACGCGCGCCCGCCGCGCCCTGGTGCAGGCCAGGGGACAGCGGCTCGCCGACATGGCCCAGCTCTTCACCGCCACCGCCGCCGACTGGCGGACGGCGGGCTAGGACTTCAAGCCGACTGCTGCGCGGCCGCCGCGGCGAGGCGGCCGGTGAGCTCGGCCATGTGGTCGAAGTCGGCCTCGAAGGCGCCCAGGCCCTGGGTGAGGCCGCGCAGCTCGGCGATCAGGTGCTGGCGCTCGCTCTGCGGCAGGTAGGCCTCGATCCGCTCCCAGCCCCGCCAGTCCTCGCGCGGGCCAAGCCCCAGGATCTGGCCGCGCCGGGCGGTCAGGGCCGAGGTGACGTTGGAGGCCGCCGGCGTGGGCGAATAGACCACCAGCTTCTCGATCGGCTCCAGCAGTATGGCGCCGCTGGCCCGCATGGCCTCCTCGATCGCCAGGCGCCCGGCGGTGCGGAAGGCCATTTCCGAGGAGTCGACGGCGTGGGTCTGGCCGTCGATCAGCACCACCTCCAGGTCCGTGACCGGGAAGCCGAGCGGCCCGCGCGCCAGGCCGTCGCGCACCCCCGCCTCCACCGCAGGGATCCATTGCTTGGGCACCGCGCCGCCCACCACCCGCTGGTCGAAGCGGAAGCCTGAGCCGCGGGGCAGGGGGCGCACCTCCACCGTCACGTCGGCGAACTGGCCGTGGCCGCCGGACTGCTTCTTGTGCCGCGCGCGCTGGGTCACGGCCTTCTGGATGGTCTCGCGGTAGGGGGTCTTGGGCTGCTCGGTGTCGATCTCGACGCCGAACCGGCGCTTGAGCCGCTCCACCGCCAGCCGCACATGGCCCTCGCCCTGGCCGGCCAGCAGCACCTGGTGGTTTTCCGCATCGTGGGTCAGGGTGAGGCCCGCGTCCTCCTCCACCAGCTTGGAGAGCGCGCCGGAGAGGCGAACGTCGTCCTTGCGCGCCTTGGCGGCCAGGGCCACGGCGAACAGCGGCCGTCGCTGGCGCTGGGCGGCGGCCACAGACTGAGGCTGGCCGGTCAGGGACAGGATCTGGCCCGCATGGGCCTCCTCCACCTTGCCGACGGCGCAGATGTCGCCGGGCGCGGCGGCGGCGATCTTCTTGAGGGTCGCGCCCTGGATGGCGAAGAGGCCGCCCACCCGGCTCTTGGCCCCGCTGGGCAGCACCAGGTCGGCGCCTTCCTCCATGCGCCGGCCGAACACCCGCACATAGGCCAGCTTGCCGGATTGGCCCGCGTACGAGGTCTTCAGCACATAGGCTCCGGCGTCCGCGACGCCCAGGCGGGCCTGGGCGCGGTCGGGCAGGGGGGCTTCGTGGCGCAGCGCCTTCAGGAGGCGCCCGACGCCGAACCCGCTCTGGGCCGAGCCGAAGAAGACCGGCACGATCAGCCCGTGCTGCATCTCGCGCACCAGGTCGGCGAACACCGCGTCGCGGCTGGGCGTGACGTCCGACAGGAGCTGTTCCAGCAGGTCGTCGTCGAAGTCGGCGAGCTGCTCCATCATGTGGAAGCGCGCCTCGGTCTCCTGGTCGCGAAGCTCGTCGGGGATCTCGACCGTGGGCTCGCCAGGCCGGTAGACGAAGGCCCGCTCCAGCGCCAGGTCGATGGCGCCGGCGACGTGCTCGCCCTCCAGGATCGGGATCTGCCGGGCGACCAGCGGGGCGGTGCTCACCGGCGCCAGGGCGTCGAGCAGGTCGGCGAGGCTGCCGCGGGCCTGGTCCATCTTGTTGACGAACAGGGCGTGGGGGACGCCCAGCCGCTCCAGCTCGCGCAGCGTCGGCTGCAGCAGGGCGGCCTTGTGGGGGTCGGGCTCGGCCACCACGACGGCCAAGTCCACCGCCGGCAGGGCGGCGTCCAGGTCGGCGCAGAATTCCAGGGAGCCGGGACAGTCGATGACGGCGTAGCGGTCGCCCATGAATTCGAAGTCGGCGAGGTTCAGCTCCACCGAGTGGCCGGAGGCGCGCGCCTCGGGGCTGGTGTCGCCGATGCGCTCGGCGGCGGCGCCGTCAGGCCGCCGCTCCACCGCCCCGGTGGCCAGCATCAGGGCTTCGAGCAGGGTGGTCTTGCCGGCGTTGGTGGGGCCCACGAGCGCCAGTGTGCGCACGGAGCCCCGGGTCTGAATCGGCATCGGGCGTTCTCCCATCACTTCAGGCGCCGAAGACGCCCGCGAGGTGGGTTCGAGCGCGTCGAAGGCGCGGTTGACAGGCGGTCGCTGACCGATCACGAGGGCGCGGCCGCCCTGGCGGGATTTAGCCTAGGACTCGTTTTCGCCGCTGGCTAGCCGCGCTCGCGCGGAGTTGACCGGGGCCAGCGGCGGCTAACACCCGCAAACCAATTCCCTATATATCCGGTCGTCATGAAGGTCGGTCTGATCCAGACGCGCACGCCGGCGACGCCGGAAGCCGCGCTCGCCCACGTCCTGCCGCTGGTGCGCGAGGCCGCCGCCGCGGGCGCGCAGCTCATCGTCACGCCCGAGGGGACCAACGTCCTGCAGAAGGACGGCGCAAAGCTCGAGCCGCTGCTTCGGCCGCTGGACGAGGACGTGGTCGTGAGCGCCCTGCGCGGGATCGCGCGCGAGTTCAGTATTTCGATCGTGGTGGGCTCGGCCCTGGTGCGGCGCGAGGACGGCCGGGCGGCCAACCGCGAGGTGGTGATCGCCGCCGACGGCGCCATCGCGGCCACCTACGACAAGCTGCACATGTTCGACGTCGACCTGCCCAACGGCGAGCGGGTCCGCGAGAGCGCCACCTATGCGCCGGGCGAGCGGGCGGTGACCGCCAAGGCCGGCGAGGCGAACCTTGGCCTGACCATCTGCTACGACCTGCGCTTTCCCGCCCTTTACCGGGCGCTGGCCCTGGCGGGGGCGGAGGTGATGACCATTCCCGCCGCCTTCACCCGCTCGACCGGCGAGGCGCACTGGGAGGTGCTGCTGCGCGCCCGGGCCATCGAGACCGGCAGCTTCGTCCTGGCCCCCGCCCAGGGCGGGCGCCACGAGGACGGGCGCGGCACCTGGGGCCGCTCGATGGTGATCGGGCCCTGGGGCGAGGTGATCGCGGCCCTGGACCACGACGAGCCGGCGGTGCTGCTGGCCGACATCGACCTTGGCGCATCGGCCAAGGCGCGCGCGGCGATCCCGGCCCTGGCCAATGCGCGGAGCTTCAGCGGCCCATGATCCGCTACGCCCTCGCCTGCGAACACGACCACGACTTCGAAGGCTGGTTCGGGTCTTCCGCCGACTTCGACGACCAGCAGGCGCGCGGCCTGCTGGAGTGCCCGGTCTGCGCCTCCAAGGCGGTGCGCAAGCAGATCATGGCGCCCGCCGTGGCGGGCACGAAGCGCGAGCCGGCCGAGGCTTCCGCCCCCAACCGGGCGATGATGATGGAGGCCATGAGCCGCATCCGCCGGCACGTCGAGGACAACTTCGACAACGTCGGCGACACGTTCGCCAAGGAAGCCAGGGCCATCCACGAAGGCAAGTCGGAGGCCCGCGGCATCTACGGCCAGGCGACGGCGACCGAGGTGAAGGGGCTGGTGGAGGACGGCGTGCCGGTGGCCCCCATGCCCCCCGAGCCGCCGAAGAAGACCGAGCTCAACTGAAAAACCCCTCCCGCGAGGGGAGGGGCTTCGCAGCGACGTTCGTCGGATAGGCCCGCCCTAGAAGGTCGAGCGCAGGCCCAGCGAGAGGATGTAGCCCTTGCCCTGCTCGTCGCCCACGACGTGGGTCGAGGTGGCCGCCGGCGTGCCGGCGTAGAAGGGCGTGGTGTGGTCGATGCGGGTGTCCTTGAAGTGGATGAAGCCGAAGGCGCCCTCCACCGACAGCCCCTCGGTGGCCTGGGCGGTGGCGCCCACGCCGTAGAAGTAGCGATTACCGTCCGGCACCCGGGCGGTCCGGCCGATGTCCGGGGTCGGGGTCGGGTCGTACTGCATGCCCGCGCGCAGGGTCACTTGCGGGGTCGCGGCGTAGTCGACCCCCACGCCACCCGAGGTGGTCGACTTGTAGTCCTGCGGCTGCACCTGGGCGCCGGTGGGCAGGTTGACGGTGATGGCCTTGAACTTCGACCAGCCGGTGCGTTGGATCTGGCCGTTCAAGGTCAGCCTGTCGGTGAGCGCGTAGCGCGCGCCGAGCGTGGCGATCCAGGGGGTGGTGAAGCCCGCGCTGGCGGCGGTGGTGGCGTTGGCGCCGGCGAGCGGGCCAAGCAGGCCGCTCACCGCGACCGAACCGTCCAGTGTGTGCTTGATCTGCGAGCGGTAGCTGGCGCCCACCGTCAGCTTGTCGAAGTGGCCCTGGGCGCCGACGCTCCAGCCCCAGTCCCAGCCGTGGCCCTTGAGGGTCTGGCTGGCGTCCGGCAGCAGGGGCGAGAGGTTCGGATCGGCGTTGGAGAGCCGCGCCTTCATGTACTCGGCGTCGGCCGAGACGCCCACGTCCAGCCAGTCGGTGACCTTCATCGCCCCGGTCATCTGGATGTCGACGGTGCGCAGGGTCGAGGTCTGGGCGTCGTAGCGGGTGAAGGCCCTGGGCCGGTACTTGGTGGTGAAGTTGAACGGCGCGGCCACCGACAGGCCGAGCGCGAAGCGGTCGCCGACGGGGTAGGACACGGCCATGTTGGGCACCAGGCCCGGCGTGATCGGCTTGTGGGCGATCACCTCGCCCCCGGCCGGCAGGGTGGTCCCGCCCGGGTAGGTGACGGTGGAGGTCACGCTGCTGATGTTGGCGTCGATGAACACCCCGTGCGCGCCGACGTAGGCCTGGCGACCAGAGCGGGCGATGGCGGCGGGGTTCCACCAGAGCGACTCCACGCCCTGGTCGGCGACCTCGCCGGAGTAGGCCCGGCCCGTCCCGCGGACCGACTGCTCCTGAAGATAGAAGCCCGCGGCCTGGGCCTGTGCGGCGAAGCCCAGGGCGGCGAGGCTCGCGAAAGCGAGGAGGCGGAATTTTCTCATTGGGGGTATCCTTCCCTGACGACGTCCGTCGGGCGTGCATTCCAGGCCCGACTCTATTGAAAGTCATGGTGGGCCCTCAGAGCTTATCGGCTCTGCAAATCTGTCGCTTCCGGGCCGGTCCCCGCCCTTGTGTTGCGCTTATGTCACACTACATGCGGGGAGCCCTGGTTGCGCTTCGTCAAGGCGGCCAGGGCCAATCCGCCTGAGAGGGGACCCCATGAACATCGATCTCTATTCTGACCGCGCCAAGCAGGCGATCCAGTCGGCGCAGAGCCTGGCCCTGGCGCGGCGCCATCAGCAGCTCGCGCCCGAACACCTGCTGAAGGTCCTGCTGGAGGAGCGCGACGGCCTGACGCGCGCCCTGCTGCAGAGCGCCGGCGGCCGGCCCGATGACGCCGACCGCGCCGCCGAGGCGCTGCTCGCCAAGCTCCCGAAGGTCGAAGGGGGCGCCGGCCAGCTCTACATGAAGCCCGAGACCGCCCGCGTCTTCGCCGACGCCGAGGCCGGCGCCAAGCAGGCGGGCGACGCCTTCGTCACCACCGAGCGCCTGCTGATCGCGCTGGCCAAGGAAGGCGGCGACGCGGCCAACGCGCTGAAGGAGTCGGGCGCCAGCGCCGCCAGCCTGGAGGAAGCGGCCAAGGCCATGCGCAAGGGCCGCACCGCCGACAGCGCCTCGGCCGAGGAAGGCTATGATGCGCTCAAGCGCTACGCCCGCGACCTGACCCAGGTCGCCCGCGACGGCAAGCTGGACCCGGTGATCGGCCGCGACGAGGAGATCCGCCGCACGATCCAGGTGCTGTCCCGCCGCACCAAGAACAATCCGGTCCTGATCGGCGAGCCGGGCGTGGGCAAGACCGCCATCGTCGAGGGCCTCGCCCTTCGCATCGTCAACGGCGACGTGCCGGAAGGCCTGAAGGACAAGAAGCTCCTGGCCCTGGACATGGGTTCGCTCATCGCCGGCGCGAAATACCGCGGCGAGTTCGAGGAGCGGCTGAAGGCGGTGCTGAACGAGGTGACCGCCGCCGAGGGCTCGATCATCCTGTTCATCGACGAGATGCACACCCTGGTGGGCGCCGGAAAGAGCGAAGGGGCGATGGACGCCTCCAACCTGCTCAAGCCCGCCCTGGCCCGCGGCGAATTGCACTGCGTGGGCGCCACCACGCTCGACGAGTACCGCAAGCACGTGGAGAAGGACGCCGCGCTCGCCCGCCGCTTCCAGCCGGTGTTCGTGCAGGAGCCGACGGTGGAGGACACCATCTCCATCCTGCGCGGCCTGAAGGAGAAGTATGAGGTGCACCACGGGGTGCGCATCTCCGACAGCGCCATCGTCGCCGCCGCCACCCTGTCCAACCGCTACATCGCCGACCGCTTCCTGCCCGACAAGGCCATCGACCTGATGGACGAGGCCGGCAGCCGCGTGCGCATGGCCGTGGACTCCAAGCCCGAGGAACTGGACGAGATCGACCGTCGGGTCGTCCAGCTCAAGATCGAGCGCGAGGCGCTGTCCAAGGAGCACGATGCGGCGTCCAAGGCCCGCCTGGAGAAGCTCGAGGAGGAGCTGGAAGACCTCGAGGCGCAGTCGCAGGACATGACCACGCGCTGGCGCTCGGAGAAGGAGAAGGTCGGCCAGGCCGCCCAGGCCCGCGAGGCCCTGGATCGGCTGCGCGCCGAACTGGTGACCGCCCAGCGCCGGGGCGACCTGCAGAGGGCGTCAGAGATCGCCTACGGCGAGATTCCGACGCTGGAGAAGCGCCTGGCCGAAGAGGAGGCCAAGGCCGAGAAGGACGTCGTCTCGCCCGAGGTGGTCGACGCCCAGCAGATCGCCGCGGTGGTCTCCCGCTGGACCGGGGTGCCGGTCGAAAAGATGCTGGAGGGCGAGCGCGAGAAGCTGCTCTTCATGGAGGACAAGCTGCGCGGCCGGGTGGTTGGCCAGGAGGAAGCCCTGCTGGCCGTCTCCGACGCCGTGCGCCGGGCGCGCGCCGGCCTGCAGGACCCCAACCGGCCGATCGGCTCGTTCCTGTTCCTGGGCCCCACGGGCGTGGGCAAGACCGAGCTGACCAAGGCCCTGGCCGAGTTCATGTTCGACGACGAGTCCGCCATCACCCGCCTGGACATGAGCGAGTACATGGAGAAGCACTCGGTCAGCCGCATGATCGGCGCGCCCCCCGGCTACGTGGGCTACGACGAGGGCGGCTCGCTGACCGAGGCGGTCCGCCGCCGGCCCTACCAGGTAGTGCTGTTCGACGAGGTCGAGAAGGCCCACCCGGACGTCTTCAACGTGCTGCTGCAGGTGCTGGACGATGGTCGCCTCACCGACGGCCAGGGCCGCACCGTCGACTTCCGCAACACCCTGATCATCATGACCTCCAACATGGGGTCCGAGTATCTGGCGAACCTGGCGGACGGCGACGACGTGGAGACCGCCCGGCCCGCGGTGATGGACGTGGTCCGTCGCCACTTCCGGCCCGAATTCCTGAACCGGATCGACGAGATCATCCTCTTCAAGCGGCTCGGCCGCTCGGAGATGGACAACATCGTCGGCATCCAGCTCAAGCGGGTGGAGAAGCTGCTGGCCGATCGCCGCATGACGCTTTCGCTGGACGACGCCGCCCGCCACTGGCTGGCCGAGCGTGGCTACGACCCGGTCTATGGGGCGCGGCCGCTCAAGCGGGTGATCCAGAAGGAGCTGGTCGACCCCATCGCCCGCAAGCTGCTGGCGGGCGAGTTGGAGGACGGCCAGGTGATCGAGGTGACCTCCACCGGCGATGGCCTGGCCATCGCCCGGGCCAAGGTGCATTGAGGCCAGAGCAAGGGCCCTCCCGTGGCGGGAGGGCCCTTAGCCTAGGCGCAGCTCAGTAGCATTCGCGGACGGTGCGATAGCCGCCGTAGTAGCCGTCGTAGCGGCTCCGCAGCTTGCATTTGATGCGATGCCCGTCGGGGGCGATCATGCCGTTGGGGTCGGCCCCGTAGCGGTCGTAGGGCACGTTGGCGCGATAGCCCATCAGCGAGCCGATCAGGGCGCCGGCCACGCCCGCCCCGTCATAGCCGTTGTAGTAGCTGTAGGGCGTGTAGCGCCCGTCTCCACCATAGGCCCTGGGCGGGTCGTAGCGGTAGCCGTAGTAGCCGTTGTCGCGATAGTAGCCGTAGGGCTGGGCCTGGGCCGATCCCGCCAGGGCGGCCGCGCCGCCGGCGATCGCAAGGCCCGCGGTGACTGCGGTCAGCATCCTGCGCATAGAAATATCTCCGTTCGGTCGCATCCCTCAGGCCGGGTTTAAGCCTTCGGGCGGACCCACGGTTCCCAGCGCCAAGCTTGCCCCAGGCTAGAGCGCGACCGGCGTCACCTTGCCGGCGTGGGTGGTCACCCGGCGCATGATGGCCATGGTCGGGCCATCTCCGGCCGCCGGCTTGGCCACGGCGATCACGTACCAGGCGCCGTCCGGAAGCCCGGCGAAGCTGAACTTGTTGGCCGCATCGCAGGACGCCTTGCGGATGAAGGCCGAATAGTCGCCGCTCGGCGCCGAGGGCGTGCGGGCCCTAACCTCGTCCGCCGGCAGGGCCGCCGACTCGGCGGAGAGGTAGAGGATCTCCATGCGCCGGCGCGTCCAGGGCGTCTCGGGCGTCAAGATGATGGTGGTGCGCGAGCAGGTGTAGCGCGTCTTGCCCAGATGGAAGGCCAGGCGGCCGGCGAGACCGCCATGGCCGGTCTCGGTGGACCAGACGAAGTCCTCGGCGCGGAAAGCCTCGGGCGAGGCGTGGGG